>PJQF01000221.1_pt1 | contig 26335 bp, 30 predicted proteins | sample 1503741 | NCBI WGS metagenome assembly PJQF01 (sample SAMN07775949, study PRJNA414020) | Biofilm metagenome, whole genome shotgun sequencing project. | isolation source: biomolecule (vanillin) treated reverse osmosis membrane biofilm | place: India: Nagpur | collected 2017-03-21 | reverse complement strand
TTTCCATCGGAAGAGAGTGAGGGTTGCGCCTCCCAGCCGGATGTATTTACTGCTGCTCCAAGACTTCGAGGTTCACTCCATTGATTACCTTCTTTATTGCTTTCATACAAGTCGCAACCACGGGGTCCACAAATAGTAAAAATCAAGGTACGGCCGTCCGCTGAAATGGTGGAGGCTCCTTCCCGGAAATCAGAATTGATTTCTGGTGATATTGAGACCGGTTTAGTCCATCGATTATTGACATCGCGCGTGGACAACATGATGTCTTCATTATCGTTATGATCACTCCCCATGCGAATAGTAAAAATCAATTCTTTCTCATCAGCCGTTATGGTAGGAAAGTATTGCATAGGAAATGCATTGACTGTATCAGATAGTGGTTTAATCTGATAACTGAAAAGCTGACCAGCATTTGCTAAGGCAAACTCGCATTGACTTTTCCATACCCGCACCTGAGCTAATTTTGCCTTGTCAAATTTCTCATCATTGATAAATTGATTGGCACTCTTTAACGCCAAATCGTATTTGCCCTGTCGCAAATAGCATTCACTTAAAGTATAGTGGTAGGTTTTCACCTTGGCGGGAAAGTTTGTCAGCGTAAGCCCTTTCTCCAACATTTCACTGGCTGCTTTCAAATTGCTGGCACTGCGATACGAAAGGGCTAATCGAAAATACGCCTCCTCAAATTTAGGGTCTTTATCAATTGCCTTTTTTAGCAAATCAATTGCCTGATCTAATTGACCTCGCACGCGAAAATTATCGGAAGCCAGATAATACTCTTTCGCTTTTTTTGATTTAGTGCTGAGTATTTCTTGTGCATGTGTCGTCACATGAATCACCAAACAACCGATTAACAAAAATTTAAAATAATGTCTCATTCTCAAATGATAATATTTGACACCGGAATTTCCGACCCCTGCATTCCTAACATTGAATTAATCAACTTTACTTTCTCAAATTTACGAAGGTCCGTAATTGAAATGGTTGATTGCTTGATCAACTCGCTTTTAATCAGAAACTCCCGTTGCGTTCCTTTCAATAAAGGTTCTTCTGGGGTAAACCAATTCTTTCCGTCCCAAAATAAAAGATTGGCATATGAGGAATCGGTAACTAGTCCATTCTTTGTTATGATTACGTCATCCGCATTGCCTCTTTGATTAAACAATTGATTTATCTCCGTTCGATCTTCCCATTTAAATTGATAATCGATTGAATCTGATTCAACCAACTTTAGTGACTTAACTGTTTTGGCGTGATACGGTATACATTCAAACTTAGTGTCATCTGCACCATAAACAATTCTACATTTATACAATCCCTTACGGGGAATGGCTTGGTCTTTCAAAAATAAATGGAGGTTAAAATTAACCAGTTTGAAATGACTGAATGTATTACTCAACCGTTGCTGATGATATTCCAAGTTATAAAACTCACCATCGAGTAATTTTATTGTTTCAAGAAACCGGGACATACACTTTATGGATTAACTCTTGAAATTCATCTTGCAAATTACTTTGTGTGGTGATGCCTCCTCCACTTCGAAAAAAAAGCTTTTCATTTTCCTTTTCAATAAATCGTATCATAACACCCGTATCCAATTGCTGTCCATCAAAATAGCCGCAAATGCCTGTGTAGTACCCACGATCTCTTCCTTCAACAGATGCCAAAATCTCGCACGTCTTTCGTTTAGGCGCCCCGGAAATGGAACCTGCCGGCAACAAGGCAACGAGAATATCTCCGAGTCGTTGTAAATAATCACTAGGTAATTCACCTTCGATTTGAGAACTCACTTGCAATAAATTACGCTGATTAGTTTTTACTTCTTCCACATAACGGAACTTAGTGACTTGTACAGTATTTGCCACAAGGCTAAGATCATTGCGGATCAAGTCGACCATCGTGACATGCTCGGCCATTTCTTTTTCGTTTGATAGAATAACTTGTTGTGCATTGGGTATCGAAGCATCAATCGTTCCTTTCATGGGGAAAGAATAGATGCGGTGATCGCGAATTTGAATAAATATCTCCGGTGAGAAAACGACAAATTCATCGCGATACCAGATTTTATAACGCGCCTGACTTGAATAAAAAATTTCTTTCAGAGAAGCACTTAATTCAATTGAAGTTCGGTCTGTCAAGTTAGCCAAAAATGTGTCTCCCCGATTTAAAGATTGAATCACCGAATGAAATTTCTTTTCATAAGAATCAATCGCAGGTTTCACGATTTGAAAATCGATTGCGCCAACTATTGCCTGAGATTGTGCATTCGTAACACCATGAAAATCATAAAGCAACACATCACGATCAATTTCACTTAATCGCCATACGAGCGGCTTTTTCATTTCATAGTCAACCAAAAACAAAAAAGGGACTTGTTGTTGTCCCCATTCGTTCAAAGTCTTGATAAATTCAGTCAAATGCATCAGGGAATATTCATGTATTTGTGAACCTGCAATGAAATTTTCCACTGCGGATGTTTTTTTACATAATTAATGATCTGCGGAAGCATGTCCTCTTCTTTCGACCATTCCGGTTGCAAATATAAATGGCAGTGCTTCGGCACTTTAGCTGCAAACTCTTCCGCCCAATCAAAGTCTGTTTTATGAAAGATTACCACTTTCAACTCGTTGGCGAGTGCCGGTACTGACTCGTGAGGTGCCTTAAATTTTTTAGGAGAAAAGCAGACCCAATCCCAAGTACCTGTGAGTGGATAGGCTCCGGAAGTTTCGATGTGTGTTCGAAGTCCTGCTTTCTTCAACGATTGAGTTAGGTTGGTAAGATTATGCATAGAAGGCTCCCCTCCAGTAATCACAACGATGTTGGAACCACTATCTTTCGCCTTCTTAACCAATGATGTGATTGTTTGCTTCAGATGTGCGTTTACATCCCAGCTATCTTTTACATCGCACCATACACAACGCACCTCACATCCGCCCAAGCGAATAAAATAAGCTGCATTACCTTGGTAAAATCCTTCACCTTGAATGGTGTAGAAATCTTCCATCACTGGAAGTTCTGAATTCAAAATCGCTGTTTCAACTTGTGCACTGTCATTCATACGCCTCTGTTATTTTGAATCGTTTAAGGATTCAAATTTTCAGCAGCTCGCATCGTATTGATAAGCAACGAAGCAATAGTCATTGGGCCAACACCACCGGGCACCGGTGTGATGTAAGAAGCCTTAGCAGCCACTTCTTTGAATTCCACATCTCCTTTTAGAGAGTAGCCATTCTTATACTGTGGTCCCTCTACCCGGGTAGTACCAATGTCAATTACTACAGCCCCTTCTTTCACCATATCCGCAGTGATTAGTCCGGGCTTTCCTACACCTACCATCAAAATATCAGCCTGACGTGTAATTGCGGCTAAATCTTTCGTGTACTTATGGCAGATGGTAACTGTAGCTCTTCCTTGCTCTACTAACATCATACTCAGCGGTGCTCCTACTAATCGGCTCGCTCCTACTACCACACAATTCTTCCCTTCGGTTTCAATATTGTATCTGCGCAAAAGTTCCATCACACCAAATGGTGTAGCCGGCATCAACAATGGATTTTTTGAAATGATACTTCCAAAATTATGATTGGTGAATCCATCCACATCTTTGTCCGATCTGATTTTCTCGGTGATTTTCTCAACTGAAATATGCGGAGGCAATGGAAGCTGTACAATAAATCCGTCTACATCTTCATCATCGTTTACATGATCGATGTGTTTCATCAACTTATCCTCGCTGATGGTATCAGCAAAGCGCATCATCGTATAATGAAAGCCCACTTCTTTACACGCTTTCACTTTGTGATCCACATACGTTTGACTGGCACCGTCATCGCCTACCAAAATAATGGCGAGGTGGGGAATTTTCTTTCCCAATTTTTTACGCTCGGTCACTTTCGCGGCAAGCTCTAACTTAATTTCTGATGATACCTTGCGGCCATCAATGAGGGTGTATGGAGTTGGTGCTGTCATTGAAACCTTAATCTTTTCTAACAATTCTGTTTTAACTCATCATCCAATTATCGAATCATCGAATTTCAAGTTGGGTTATTCGATTTTTAACACCGCCATAAATGCCTCTTGCGGAATCTCCACATTACCAACTTGGCGCATCCGCTTCTTTCCTTTCTTCTGTTTCTCTAACAATTTCCGCTTACGCGAAATATCACCTCCATAACATTTTGCCAACACGTTTTTACGAATGGCGCTCACCGTTTCGCGCGCAATGATTTTCTGTCCGATACTCGCCTGAATAGCAATCTCGAACATTTGACGTGGTATCAACTCTTTCAATTTCTCGCACAACTTTCTTCCCCACTCGTACGATTTGCTGCGATGAACGATCGCTGATAATGCGTCTACTTTATCCCCATTGAGCATGACATCCAACTTCACCATATCGCTTTCGCGGAAACCGATCAAATGATAATCGAGCGAAGCGTAACCTCTGGAAATGGATTTTAGCTTGTCGAAAAAGTCGAATACAATTTCAGACAATGGCATATCAAATGATAACTCCACCCTGTCGGAAGTGAGGTACACCTGATTCTTGATGATACCCCGCTTGTCCATACACAGTCCGATAATTGCTCCTATGTATTCGGACTTACTAATAATTTGTGCGGTAATAAATGGTTCTTCGATCACATCCATCGTGGTTGGATCGGGCATTTCGGATGGAGCATTAATGTCGATTACTTTGCCATTCGTAAGCATGGCTTTGAATTGCACCGAAGGCACCGTGGTAATCACCGTCATGTTGAACTCACGCTCCAATCGTTCCTGAATGATCTCCATGTGCAACATGCCCAGAAATCCGCAGCGGAAACCGAAGCCAAGCGCTGCAGAAGTTTCAGGCTCCCACACCAACGAGGCATCGTTTAACTGCAACTTCTCCATTGACGAGCGCAATTCTTCAAACTCCGATGTATCTACCGGATAGATTCCGGCAAACACCATGGGCTTCACGTCTTCAAAACCTTTAATGGCTTCTCCCGGATTGGCAACTAACGTAATCGTATCTCCGACTTTTACTTCCTTCGCCACTTTGATGCCTGATATGAGGTAGCCCACATTTCCGGCACTGATTTCCTGACGTGGATGCTTATCCAGTTTCAATACTCCGATCTCATCAGCACCATATTGCGTGCCCGCATTCACAAACATGACCTTATCGTCTTTGCGTATGGTGCCGTTGAATACGCGGAAATACACTTCAATGCCGCGAAATGAATTAAACACCGAATCAAAAATCATCGCCTGCAATGGTGCATTTGGATCACCTTTAGGGGGAGAAACGCGGTGGATGACTGCCTTTAAAATATCTTCAATTCCTTTGCCTTCTTTGGCGCTGGCTTTCAAAACATCTTCGCGGTTGCAACCAATCAAATCCACGATCTGATCGGTTACTTCTTCGGGCATGGCCGCGGGAAGGTCGATCTTATTTAAAATTGGGATAATCTGAAGGTTGTGCTCTAAAGCCAGGTACAAATTGGAAATCGTCTGTGCCTGAATACCCTGAGCGGCATCAACAATCAATAAAGCGCCCTCGCAAGCGGCAATTGATCGGGAAACCTCGTATGAAAAGTCTACGTGGCCGGGGGTATCAATCAAATTGAGGGTATATTCCTTGCCTTCAAATTTGTAGTTCATCTGGATGGCATGCGCCTTAATGGTAATGCCCTTTTCGCGCTCTAAATCCATGTTATCGAGCACCTGCGCCTGCATTTGGCGGTTGGTCAGGGTGCCTGTAAACTCTAAAAGCCTGTCTGCCAGGGTACTTTTGCCGTGATCGATGTGCGCAATGATGCAAAAATTGCGGATATTCTCCATTCCCGTCATTTAGTTCAATGTTTTAAAAGGCAAAGGTAACTAACCCAAGGCATTAGGCATAGAATCAGCAGGGTTTAAAAATCAAATAAAAAGGAGTAGGGGTTTCTGTCAGCGCATTCGGCTGGTTCGGTCGGCTTCGATCAAATTTTAATTTTACTTTTATATCCAAACTGAATCTTTATACAGAAATGCGCTACCGAAAAATTGATTCTCAACTATTTATTACCAACCGCAAAAATTTGACGAAGGCACTGAAACCTCATTCGCTGGCTTTGTTCAATTCTAATGACCTCATGCCTACCAATGCGGATGGACACCTGCCTTTCCGGCAAAACAACGATTTATTTTATCTGAGCGGAGTAGATCAGGAGAACAGCATTCTAGTAATCTGTCCGGATCTTCCGGATAAAAAATACCGCGAGGTACTATTCCTACAAGAAACAAATGAACAAATAGCCACGTGGGAAGGTCATAAACTGACTAAAGAAGAAGCCCGTGAACTAACCGGTGTACAAACCGTAGTATGGACGTCTGAATTCAGTCGGCTATTTCACCACATGATGACCATGGGTGGTGTAGAAAATGTCTATTTGAATACCAACGAACATTATCGCTCAGAAATAAAAGTAGAAACCCGGGATGCACGATTCATTGAGTGGTGCAAAAAGAATTACCCGCTACATGAATATCAGCGCGTGGCTCCTTTGATGGCTCAATTGAGAAGTGTAAAATCAACTGTAGAAATAGATTTGATGCAACAGGCTTGTAACATAACTGAAAGCGCTTTCCGAAGAGTGTTAAGATTTGTAAAACCGGGCATTAAGGAATATGAAATTGAGGCCGAGTATGCGCATGAATTTTTGCGAAACGGTTCGCGTGGGTTTGCTTACACTCCTATCATTGCTTCCGGGGCTAACTCATGTGTGTTGCACTACATTGAAAACGACAAGGTTTGTAAAGACGGAGATATTTTATTGCTGGATGTGGGGGCGGAATACGCCAATTACAATGCCGACCTCACTCGCTCCATTCCGGTAAACGGCCGCTACACCAAACGTCAACGAGATGTTTACAATGCCGTGTTGCGTGTAATGCGTGCTGCAAACCAAATGCTGCGACCGGGAGTTGTTTACTTTGATTATCACAAAGAAATTCAAAAGCTGATTGAAAGCGAATTGATTGGCTTAGGCCTGATTTCAAAGACAGATGTAAAAAATCAGCCAAAGGAAAAACCGGCCTTTCAAAAATACTTTATGCACGGCACCTCACACATGTTGGGATTAGATGTACACGATGTAGGAAATATGCATGCGAAAGTTAGAGCAGGCCAAGTGTGGACTATTGAGCCGGGCATCTATATTAGAGAAGAAGGATTGGGCATACGGATTGAAAACAATGTGGTGATTGGCGCGAAGAGCAATTTAGACCTTATGAAGAACGTTCCGATTGAAGCAGATGAAATTGAAACGTTAATGAATCAAAAGAAATGAAGTCGAGAGAAAAAATATTGCAAGTAGTTGTGCTCCTAGCACTGTGCGTACTTTGCTCATCTCATGAGTTTTGGATCCAACCTAAAAAGTACAAGTTTGCCATTGGGGAAAATATGCCGTTGAAATTGATGGTTGGAGAAAACTTTGAAGGAGAAAATTGGGATCTGAATCGGCATAAAGTTGAGAAATTGGATTTGCATCAATTGACCAAAGTGAAAGATGTGCGTACCCAACTCAAACCGCAAGAAAAAGAAAAGCTGCAACTGAAGTTAACCGAGCAGGGTACCCATTTGGTAACACTGGAAAGCAACAACGCCTTCATCGAATTGGACGCTGCTAAATTCAATAGCTATCTGGAAGAAGATGGGCTGGAAAATATTATTGCTCTTCGAAAAGAAAATAATACCACAAACCTTCCATCGAAAGAATACTACAAGCGATTTGCAAAACTGCTTGTTCAAGTGGGCGATAAAACCGATGACACTTACAAGAAAAAGATCGGCTTTCGAAATGAAATAATCCTGTTGAAAAATCCATACAGCTTGAAAGTAGGCGACTACCTTACATGCACCGTACTGTTTGATGGTAAACCAAGCCCACATCAATTGGTGAAAGTGTGGACAAAAATTGGTACGACCACTTTTCTTCAAAATCTGTATACTGAAAGTGATGGCACATTGACATTTCCGATTAACGCCAAAGGTGAATGGATGGTGAGCACCGTCAAAATGATTCCCTCGGAAACTGCCGGTGCCGACTGGCAAAGTTTATGGGCCAGTTATGTTTTTGGAATTGACTAATACTATGGAAAATCAAATCATTTCTTCGCAACAAGCACCCGAACCTGTAGGCGCTTATCCGCACGCACGCAGAGTGGGCAACTTACTTTTCCTCTCAGGAGTAGGTCCACGTCTACGAGGCTCGAAAGATATTCCCGGAGTAACGCTGAACGATCAGGGAGAAATTGTTGCTTATGACATTGAGAAGCAGTGCCACGCTGTATTTCAAAATGTAAAATTGATTTTAGAATCTTCGGGCGCACAATGGAAGGATCTGGTAGATGTAACTGTTTTCCTTACCAACATGAAGGACGATTTTAAAATATTTAATAAAATCTACGCTCAATATTTTACGGAGAATCAGCCCTGTCGCACTACGGTGGAAGTGAACGCACTTCCTACCCCCATTGCGATTGAATTGAAGTGCATTGCCGCGCTTTAACTGATTTTTGATTATTTTTAACAGTACAATTCCCACATGGAAACTATCATCTTGAAAGATCGCATTACGAACGCCATGAGCGATGAAGAGTTTCTTTGGTTTTGCCAGGAAAACAAAGACTTGCGCATTGAAAGAAATAGCAAACTGGAAATCGTACTTATGTCGCCCGTAACATCACTTTCTGGATTTTGGAACATGGAAATCTCTCGTCAGTTGGCAAACTGGGCTGTTGGCGAAAAGAATGGATTTGCTTTTGATTCCTCTGCCGGCTTCACTTTACCTGATCGATCTATTCTTTCTCCGGATGCTTCGTGGGTTTCAAAAGCTAGATGGTCTTCTCTTTCCGAAGAAGACAAAAATAAATTCGCACCCATTTGCCCGGACTTTGTTATCGAAATTCGATCTAAATCCGATCATCTGGAAGACTTAAAAACAAAAATGAATTGTTGGATAGCCAATGGTGCTCAGCTTGGCTGGATTATTGATCCTATTCAAAAAACGGTACTGATTTATCGTCCAGGAAAAGAGCTTGAAGAAATCATAGGATTCGATAAAAAAATACTAGGCGAAGGTTTTGTTAAAGGTTTCGAATTGGATCTTAGCCTCATTCAATATTAAACCGAAAAACTTTCCCCGCAACCACAAGTGCGCGAAGCATTGGGGTTGATGAATTGAAATCCTTTTCCATTCAATCCGTCTGAAAAATCCAAAGTAGTGCCTAGCAAATACAGCAGGCTCTTTTTATCTACTAATATTTTGATTCCTTTATCCTCAAATACCTGATCGGCAGGTTTAATCTCGGCATCAAAGCCCAAATCGTACATCAAGCCGGAGCAGCCTCCGCCCTTCACTGAAACGCGAATGTTATGATCTTGAGTCTTACCTTCCTCTAAACGGAGATTTACGAGTCTTTCTTTGGCTTTTTCAGTAACGCTAATCATACTCTAATTTCTATCTAGTTGAACGAATATTATGACACAGGATTCAATACAACACTAAAAACAGTGATTGTGTTCCTGTCTCTTCCGTAATATAGTTTCTCTAATGCTTCTAAAATGTTTCCGGCACGGAAATACGAGGTGTGCAATTCGCTGTCGCTTTTGGTCACCCACTGTATGGTGTATGAATTCTCCTTTTCTTTATAGTTTTGCACATAATCCCACATTTTGCGCAGCGCATCTACTTTATCCGCACCCGTTTCCGTATGGAATAAAAAAGACTGATTGTGGCGGGGATTGATGGTAATCAGGTCTAATTTGGTCTTTCCATCCACCACACTATATTCAAACATCAAATCGCTGGTGCGCAAACCGAGGTAATCCTTAATTTGCTGTTGCACGCGGGCGGCTTCTACGTGAATATCGCTTACTGTATCGAGATTAATTTTTGGCATTGTGCTTAACTAAACTTCAGGAAACTGCTAAAAGTTTCCCAATTTCAGCTCAAAATTAAGAAAAACCTGACCATTCTCTCATTATGGAAAAATTAGAGCACATCGGCATAGCAGTAAAAAATCTGGAAGAATCGAATAAGCTGTTCGCCAAATTGTTAGGCAAACCACACTACAAAATTGAAGAAGTTGCCAGCGAAGGCGTGCGCACTTCCTTTTTTGACGTGGGCGGGGTAAAAATAGAATTATTGGAAGCCACCCGCCCCGATTCCCCCATCGCCACTTTCATTGAAAAAAAAGGTGAAGGAATTCACCATCTGGCGTTTGGCGTAAGCCGAATTGAGAATGAAATGAAGACTAAATCAGCTGAAGGGTTTACTCTTCTCGCTCAACAACCTAAAGATGGCGCAGACAATAAGAGAATTGTTTTTATGCACCCAAAGTCAACCAACGGGGTGCTGGTCGAAATGTGTGAAGATAAAGCCTAAGTTGATAGTTTAATTTTCGACCGCTACTGTAGCCGAAGCGGGATTGCGTGTTACATTTTCATTTTTGCGATCCCACTCAATCAGGCCATCGCGTAAGCGAATGATGCGATGAGAATAATGCGCAATATCATCTTCGTGGGTTACTAGAATGATCGTGTTGCCTTTATCATGTAAATCCTGAAAAAGATTCATGATATCGTAGCTAGTCTTTGTATCCAAGTTACCCGTTGGCTCATCTGCCAAAATAATGGAGGGATTATTTACCAACGCCCGGGCAATCGCAACACGCTGACGCTGACCTCCCGAAAGCTCGTTGGGTCTGTGGTGATGACGATTGGCAAGATTCACGTTTTCTAAAGCAGCCATGGCCATTTCTTCGCGTTCATCTTTTGAGTAACCCGCATAAATCAGCGGAAGCGCCACATTTTCTAAAGCGGTGGCGCGAGGCAACAGGTTGAACGTTTGAAACACAAATCCTATTTCTTTATTACGAATCATTGCCAACTCGTTCTCAGTCATTTCACTCACTTCCTGATTATTCAGTCGGTAGCGACCGCTGGTAGGTGAATCAAGGCATCCAACAATATTCATCAAAGTAGACTTTCCAGATCCGGAAGGACCCATAAACGCAACATACTCGCCTTTATCAATTGAAATGGAAATGGATTGCAACGCATTGACAATGTTGTTACCCATTTTATAAACCTTCGAGATTTCGTGTGTTTCAATGATTTTGCTCATGCGGTATGTTGATTAGATAAAAATTTTAAAGTTCAACTCTTATGAACTGTTCCAACGTCATTTAGTTTCAAATCAAGTCAATTTTGCCCTAAAAAATTGAATTTTCTTGATAAATGACTCTTTCCAGACGGATGGATGGCAAAAATGTTACGCGTTGTGAGTAATCTTAAATTGGTAGTTACGGTCAGTGTACTCAAAAGTTTGCAGGTTGTAAACGCGTTCGGTAAACGAAACCTCTTTTTTGTGATTGATTAAAATAACCGTAGAACAACGTGTGCCATATCCATTGGTCTTTATAAACATCGAAGACAATGCCCTCTCACGCTCGATGCCAATTCCGGTGTCGGGCAAAAGGGAATCGGGTGCTTTTTCTTCATTATTCAAAAATCGAAAAAGGATTTCAGCATTTATCTCGCTATTCAAGATCGATTGAAATTGCGCTTTTCCGCGCTTCACTTTTGGCCAGGGTGTATCGAGCAAATGATTGCTCAGTCCGTGAATTCCATTTGGAATCAAATCTATTCCACTTCGGTAATTAGAATAGTAGTAAAGTGCTTCCAAATTCCCGACAATCAGGTTATAACCATTGTAGCGCTTTCCATTCTGTTCAACTTCTTTCAAATATTCGGGAGCTGTTTGTTCGGAAATTAAAAAATCAGAAACCAATTGACCGCGCGAAGGAGCTTTAGGATCAATATTTTTGGGGTCTCTATAATTCGTAATCATACTGATTCGGCCAGTAGTTGTCATTGCCATCCACGTGCCTTTTGCTTCTAAGTCGCGGCCACCTAAAATAGTTGGATGATCTTTCCAAAATTCGGCCGGTGCTGTTTGTCGGTTGTAAAATTCATCGCGATTTGCTGCGATAATCAGTGGATAAACAGGATGCTGGTTAATTGCAAAAAAAATAAGGCACATGAACGTTGTGAGTTTTTAAAGAGTCCACATGGTGATATAAAACAACATCATTCGATAGTAATCAATGGAAAGTCCCATTAAGAACAAAAGTAAAATTGCCTTTGGTGCGGCCCAATACCATTTTTGATGGTAAAATGTAATCATCTGACGAAATGTAAAATAAAGAAGAATCAAATAAGTAATGGTAGAAAATACTTGATCTGTCATCAAAAAATTCCAGTCTAAATCATACCATTTGCCAACTTTTATCACCCAGAGAATTACGTTTGCAATGATCACTAAATTGATGAGCAATTGAAAACTATAAAATTCCAACGCCACCAGCAGGTGATCGAAGAAATAGTTTTGCTTGCTATAGTTAATGATCATCAGAAAAAGAGTCAAAATCACCACTAATACCACAATGAGCAACTTAGAGAGGTTGGTCGACTGGTTCTGATAATTACGTTTAAAATCTTCTATGTCAATTTTTTCTTTTTCGATTCTTTCTTTCACCAAGGCCTTCGCCTGAATGCTATGCTCTCCCAAAGAATTGAGTTGGGTGTAGAGTGATGAATTGTAGGAATCAAATACCGGAAATAAAAAATAAAAAAAATTAGCCACAAAGAATAAAGAAATCATCTTCATGTAAGGCACGCGTTTGCCATCGGAAATGTTTCTGGCGAGTTGCCCTGGCTTCAGAACAAGTAGCTTAAAACTTCTCCAAAACTTACCATCTAAGAAAGTAAATGCATTTAGAAGACTATCCAAAAATTCTCGGAAGGAGCGCTCGTAGGGTTCGATTACTTTTTCGCCACAGACATTGCAAAACCGTCCTTTAAATTCGTGGTCGCAAACTTTACATTTACGAATCAATTCATAATCGAAGTGATCTTCCTTTTTTTTCAAGAATGAAAAAGCCATTGACCAAATTAATCAAATAATTCCAATTGCGAAGGCAGTAATTGAAACGACTTGCGATGATACGGAGTAATACCCAGCTTTTTTATCCCCTCGCGATGCTCGGGGGTCGGGTAGCCTACATTGGTGGCCCAACCATAGCCCGGAAACTCGATCGATAATTTTTCCATTAACTCATCGCGGTATGTTTTTGCTAATACTGAGGCGGCTGCGATCGAAAGAAATTTTGCATCTCCTTTAATGATGCACCGGTGCTCGATTTGCTGATAGGTTTTGAATCGATTCCCGTCAATCAACAAAAGCTCAGGGCGTGTTTGTAATTGATCGAGTGCCAGATGCATGGCCTTGAAAGATGCATTCAAAATATTGATCTGATCAATTTCTTCATGACTTACCTCGGCCACTGCCCAAGAAATTGCTGCCTGTTTGATTTCTTCCTGCAGTTGATCGCGATCAGCTTTCTTTAATTGTTTGGAATCGTTGAGAAGCGGATGCTTAAATTTCTTAGGAAGAATAACGGCAGCCGCCACCACGGGGCCGGCCAAACAGCCACGGCCTACTTCATCACAACCGGCTTCGATTTTATTTTTAGTGAAAGAAGATTTAAGCATGATGAAGGATAACAGGATAAAACGAAACGCAAATTAAATCAAAAATTACCGGTTGACACGTGATGCCGAAGTGGCAACAAATCTTGACCTTTGGACTCTATTTTTTTATTCGATGAAAAACCCTTGGACGACCCTTGCAACTGACGATATCTACGAAAACCCGTGGATCAAACTGGAGCAGCATCAGGTAATTAATCCGGCTGGAGGCAAAGGCATTTACGGAAAAATCCATTTCAAAAATAAAGCGATTGGCATTATTGCTTTGGATGCAGACCTAAATACCTGGTTGGTCGGACAGCATCGCTATCCACTGAATGAATGGAGTTGGGAAATTCCAGAAGGTGGCGGGCCTCTCGAGATTGATCCGCTCGAATCAGCCAAACGTGAGCTGAAGGAAGAAACAGGTTTGGAGGCAACTAAATGGCGTATGGTTCAGCGAAGTCATTTATCAAACTCGGTGTCGGATGAAGAGGGTTTTGTGTTCTTAGCGGAAGGCCTTGCGCAGGGAGCAACCCATCGCGAAGAAACCGAGGCAGATATGAAAGTTTGGAAGCTACCTTTCAGCGAAGCGCTTCAACTGGTACTAGACGGAAAAATAACCGACAGCTTAAGTGTGATAGGAATACTGCGAGTTGCCCGTATCTTAAATTTGTAAACTCAGAATTACCTACGAATGCAAATCGAAAAATACAAACCACATCTTCGGGAAGGTTTTCAGTTGGCGTACCCCGTTATGCTCAGCCAACTGGGACACGTTACCATGGGTGTGGCAGATAATATCATGGTGGGCAACTTAGGTGCTGCCCACTTAGCCGGAGCCGGATTGGCGAATGTGGCGTTTAACTTTTTGCTACTCTTCGGCATAGGTGTTTCCTACGCTATCACTCCATTGGTAGCAACAGCAGATGGGGAAAGGAATGATTTGCAAATTGCTTCTATACTCAAGCATGGGTTGTTGATCAATGTGCTCAACAGTTTAGTGTTAATAGGGATTGTCAGTGTGGGCATGAATGTATTGTATCATATTCATCAACCACCGGAAGTGGTGGAACTGGCTACGCCTTATCTAAGCATCATCACTTATTCGTTAATTCCGATTCTAATCTTTCAAACCTTTCGTCAGTTTACCGAAGGTTTGTCAATGACGCGAATTGCTATGATCATTGTTATCACGAGCAACTTTGTGAACATTGGTCTCAACTATGTTTTAATTTATGGGCATTTCGGTTTTCCTGCACTAGGATTAAACGGGGCGGGATATGCTACACTTATATCCAGAATTTTAATGGCAATCGCTTTCGCGGGATTTGTTTACTTCGCTCCGCGATTCGCCAAGTACCGCGTTGGGTTTTCCATTGGCAACTATTCCAAAAAATTAATTTCAAAGATGTTGCACATTGGCTTGCCGGCCGGATTACAATTTATTTTTGAAGTAGCCGCTTTTGATTTTTCATTGGTGATGATGGGTTGGCTCGGAACAAGTGCGTTGGCAGCACATCAGATCGCCATCAATCTTGCCACCATCAGTTACATGACCACCTCGGGTTTGGCGGCAGCCGCCACCATTCGCGTAAGCAATTTTTTAGGAAAGAAAGATTACGTCAATCTGCGCCAAGCGGCTTATGCTTTATTGGGATTAGCTATGGTGATTATGAGTGCTTGGGCCATCTTGTTCATTGCCGGGCGCGATCTGTTACCACATTTTTATGTCACCGATGAAAATGTAATTGCCATTGCGGGACCTTTGTTGATTATAGCCGGATTGTTTCAACTAAGTGATGGAGCGCAAGTGGTGTGTATAGGCGCACTGCGTGGACTGCAAGATGTGAAGGTTCCCTCACTCCTGATTTTTGTTTCCTATTGGATCATCGGTTTGCCATTGGGCTACTGCTTTACATTTGTGTTTGGCTGGGGTGCCATTGGTATTTGGATTGGCTTGCTAATTGGCCTGACCTTAACCGCCAGCGCCATGTTTGTTCGCTTCTATCGATTGAGTAATAAATTGGTGTAATGTTTTTATATTTGATTAATCTCCATTCAAATTATGTAGTTCTAAAATTTCAGATAACAAGAAATCAAATTCAATCACTTGATATCACAAAAATGTGACATCAAGTTCGACTAAATTGCCAAGAAGAAAAATTGGTTTTAAAATACAATCCAAATGACCACCGCCAAACCCGTTCGCTCTTCGCAAACTACCATTACAGAATTAATGATTCCGGCATACGCCAACTTTGGCGGCAAAATTCATGGAGGCATTTTGCTTTCGCTCATGGACAAAGTGGCCTATGCCACAGCCAGTAAGCATGCCGAAACGTATTGTGTAACTGTTTCGGTTGATCAAGTTGAATTTTTGCAACCGGTTGAAGTCGGGGAATTAGTATCCATGATGGCTTCCGTCAATTATGTCGGCAAAACATCGCTGGTAGTGGGGATTCGGGTGGAATCTCAAAATGTGAAAACCGGCATTACTAAACATACCAACTCATCGTTCTTTACCATGGTCGCCAAAGGTGAAGATGATAAACCTACTATGGTTCCCAAACTCATTTTAGAAAATGAAGAAGAAGTGAAGCGGTTCATCGAGTCGATGCGCATGAAAGAGATAAAAAAGGCGATAAAAGACAAAATGGACGACTCCAAATCGAAAATGGAAGTGGAAAACGCACGTGCCCTGCTGAAAGACCAGCGCTGCGAAATAAAAATCAGATTATAAATTTATAAATCTACTATTACGGCAGTCGCTGAAATCATGCTATTTTGCACCATTAACTTACATTCCACATTTCCATGAAATACTTAGTTATAGTTGCGCTAATCTTTGTCTCCAAATTTTCCATTGCACAATACCCGGCCATTCTTTCGCAGCGCGATCAGGCGCGTGTGGTAGATGAACTGCTGGAAGATCGGTTGCGCACTTTGCTTCCTACTTTGATGCGCAGAGAAGGTTTTGACATGTGGGTAATCATTTCACGTGAATACAATGAAGACCCGGTAATCCGTACTCTCCTACCCGCTACTTGGTTTGCCGCACGGAGAACAACGATGTTGGTTGTATACGATAAAGGAAAAGATAATAAGGGCAACGATTTAGGGCTGGAATATCTGGCAGTTGCGCGATACGATGTTGGAAAGGTTTTTAAACGCGCATGGGATCCGGATCAACAGCCCGACCAATGGGCGCAGTTGGCCCGGTTGATAGACGAACGAAATCCTAAAAAAATAGGGATTAATAAAGCTCCACATTGGGGGCATGCCGATGGAATGACTGCCAATGATTATGATCAGTTTTTAACCGTTTTACCCAAACGACTATTTACTCATGTGACTTCTGCTGAAAAACTAGCTGTGGCTTGGCTGGAAACGCGAACAGAAAAAGAAATGGTGATCTACCAGCAAATCTGCCGCATTGCACATCAAATTATTGCTGAAGGATTTTCCGATAATGTGATTCAACCCGGAGTAACTACAACAGAAGATGTCGTTTGGTGGTATCGTGAAGAAATTAAGCGTTTGAAATTAGACACCTGGTTTCAGCCCTCTGTATCCATTCAACGCGAAGAGCCGGAAACTATGATGTTTAAGCGACCTCAACCCCTTGTGATTATGCCGGGTGATTTGCTACATGTAGATTTTGGCATCACATACCTCCGCTTGAACACCGACACACAACAACATGCCTACATTTTGAAAGCAGGCGAAACCGATGCTCCTGAGTATTTGAAAAATGCTTTTAAACGTGGAAATAAGTTGCAGGATATTTTAACCAGCAATTTCAAAGAAGGGAAAACCGGAAATTCAATTCTGGCAGATTCACGAAATCAAGCTATCGCGGCTAGTATCACTCCTTCAATCTACACTCACCCCATCGGATTTCATGGACACGCGGCAGGAACGACCATCGGAATGTGGGACATGCAGAATGGTGTGCCACACACTGGCGATTATCCACTGCATTATAAAACAGCCTACTCAATCGAGCTCAATGCATCTGTTTATGTAATTGAATGGAAAAAGGAAGTCCGCATTCAATTAGAAGAAGATGGCTACTTTGACGAAACGGGCTTCCGCTACATTGATGGCCGACAAACAGAATTGATATTAATTCCGAAGCCGGGAACAATTAACAAGTGAAGTAAGTGAACTCATGAAATTTGTCAGGCTGGTTCATACCATTTATGGCTTTGCTATTTTCACTGCCTTATTTCTAATATTCTTTCCTCTACTTCTGTACCCAATCCTTTTTCCGAAACAGTTTCGGTGGGTAGGCATTATCAATCGTTGGTGGGCAAAAAGTATATTCACGCTTACTTTTTTACCTTACCGCGTAGAGTGTCAAACGCAGCTGGACCGAACGAGGCAATATATATTTTGCCCCAACCATTTCTCCTATTTGGATATTCCTACCATGGGGCTCAATCCGGTTAACAGCATTTTCGTTGGCAAGAACGACATGGAAAAAATACCATTGTTTGGTTTTATGTATCGAAAGCTTCATATCACCGTGAATCGAGCGAGTTTGAAGAGTCGGTTCAATACCATTCTCGCATCGATGAAAGCTATTGACGAAGGCAAAAGTTTGGTCATTTACCCGGAAGGTGGCATGGTAACAAAAGAGCCTCCAAAGATGTGCGCGTATAAAGATGGCGCTTTTCGAACTGCCATAGAAAAACAAATCCCTATAGTACCCGTCACCATTCCTTTTAATTGGATAATTTTGCCTGATGAAGCGAAAATGCGTTTGCATCGGGGGACAGTGAAAGTAATCTTTCATGAGCCGATTGAGACTCGCGGCATGACACTAAACGATCTGCCGAAGCTCAAACAGCGGGTTTTTTCTACTATAGATTCAGAATTAAAAAAAGAATTGTCTCCGATGGAATTTGCCAGTAAGAAATAATTCGACCAAACAATATCATCGAATTTTGACGTTTAAAACACATCAATCAACCCATGAAACTAGACGCAGAAACATTAGCTAAAATTGCACACCTGTCGCGGCTTGAGATTGACGAGAAAGAAACGGATAAAATGCTGCGCGACATGAGCAACATGCTCACGTTTGTAGAAAAATTGAACGAGGTTAATACCGATGGCGTAGAGCCGCTGACTACCATGAGTCACGAAGTCAATGCCTTGCGTGAAGATGTGGCAAACCAAGATTTATCGCACACGGAAGTTTTACAAAATGCACCCAAAAAGGACGCTGAATTTTTCAGAGTTCCAAAAGTACTCGAGTAATCATGAACACACTTTGGTTTTGGAAACAATGGTCGCGCAGCGATCAAAAAATTTTTTGGCTCTTATCTGCTTTGCTAGCGGGGGCGTTCATCGTTTTTTTAATTGTCTTCTTCCAAAACACTTCGTTGGCATTTATTTGGGAGCAATATCAACAAGTTGAACAGATTGAAACTCCTATACGCACTTTTCAGGTAGGGCTTTCATCCATTAATTTGCCAGCCGATAACTTAGTCTTATTCGAAACTTTTAGCGGCAGCACACTGCAACCAACAGGCTGGATGTATGTTGTCTTACTTATTGGTGTAGCTGTTGGATTTTTGGTTTATATAACTTTTATCACCACACTAAAGCGTTTTTCATTTTTAGGAGCCGTTGGTTTTTTGATCCTGATGCTGGTCAGTTTCCACTGGGAAGCGTTATTTATTTTCGGAATTAGTCATAAAGCGATTTCGGGAGTTGTGATCGCATTATTTGCAGGAACCGCCTACTACTTTCAATCCTTTCACACTCATCACTCATTCATTACTCGCCTTGCTGTTTTCGCATCAATCACTATTGTTCTGGCATTGGTTATCTTTTTCTTTAGTCAGGTGCCGCAGCCATTTCTCATTCTGGCAAGCAATACATTGCTAGCAGCCACCGCAATGAGTATTCTTTTTGCAATCATGGTATCGCATGAGATCATTGCATTTTTTGTTACTGTGATTACCAGCAGCCGCACACCTGCGAAGAGTGCAATGCATTTTTTCCTCATCTCTGCCATCTACTTCATCAATCTCATCATCACTTTTTTGATCCGTGAGAAATATATTTTCTGGGATATCATTACAATAAATTCGTACTTCTTGCTAGCCGTCTCTGCAGTGTTGGGGCTTTGGGGTGTTCGTCAGCGCGAATCATTGTATATCGATTCAGTCGAAAATCCGATACATGCTATTTTTCTTTATCTCGGATTTTTTCTTACTGCCTTCACCACCATTGGGTTTTCAATTGGCACAGACAACAGTCCGCTGATGGAAACTCTAAATGAGATTATCTTATTTGTTCACATGGGATATGGAATTATTTTTCTTGCCTATGTCACCTCCAACTTTGGCCCTATGCTGATGGCCAATGTGCATGTACATAAGATATTGTATCAGCCATCCACGATGCCATTCTTTACCTTTCGTGCAATGGGTACAATTGCCACCTTTGCTTTTCTGTCGTTCTCTTCGCCCCTTATAAGCTACTTTGATCGCGCATTGGCAGCCGTCTATAATGCCCAAGGCGATATTCAATATACGCAGGGCGAGTTGAGCACTGCCGAAGCGTACTATCGTAAGTCATTGGCCTATCGCAACCGCAATCATCACGCTCACTACGCTCTGGCCACGATGTATGCAGCGCAACTGGAGCCTGTGAAAGAGATGAAAGAATATGAAGAGTTGCTCAAAACAACACCCACCGAATTCACCTTCATAAATCTGAATGAAATTTACAACACGAATGAGAATTATATCAAAAATCAGGAAGTACTAAAAGACGGTTTGTTTATTTATAAAAACAGTGGCTTGCTGGCCAACGCACAAGGATTAAACTTTTATCAGATTGGATTACTCGATTCTTCGATTTATTATTTTCAAAAATCAAGGAAATCATCATTTACCAAAGTCACTGCTGAAACCAACATCTTCGCTACCAGCGTAAAGCTTCATGTTAAGTTCCCGGCCGATTCTCTTTTACAACTAATCGGATCCCGCGATGCCGGTGTTCAAAGCAATGCACTCGCCTTAGCCAATTCACAACAACTTCCGCTTCAGGTGAAGGTAGAGATTCCAAAAGATACCGTTCTCAATTTAAAAATTGCTACACTTCTCTGTAATCAATTGACGAATCAGGCAAACAATATTGACACACTTCAACTTCGCCAAATTGCTTCGCTCGCGCGAAAGCCGATCAATGCCAATTTCAAAGAATATCTTTTAGCATCGGTGGCGCAAGCGTACTATCAGCAAGATCAAATCAAAAAAGCGATGGACATTATTCGCGAAATGGCTTTTTCTACCGATCAAGGTAAACGTTACAATTTATTAGCCACCTACTTTTTAGAGCAAGGCGATGCGCTAACAGCTGCACGCTATTACAAAATTGCACATGACAAGAAAGTGCCTAGGGCACAACTCCGAGAGGCGATTGCTTATTCTGAAGCCGATAGCATTCGCGAGGCACTTCCTTTGTGGCGTTCCCTGAGCACCTCCACCGATTCGCTGGAGCGACAACAAGCACAACTCTATTTAAAAATACTAGAACGACCGCTTACTTCGTGGGAAGATTTGACCGACTTCGAAAAATACGGAATGTGTCACTATCGAATTTCGTTGACTGATTCAGTACTTTTTCAAAAACTAGCAAATGGTATCACCGACAATAATCTTCGCGCCCGCGCTATCATTGAAAGAAGTAAAAAATGGTATCAACGGGACGAAGTGGAAGAAGCGATCAAAGAATTACAACCTTTACGCGGTATTCAGCTTACGGACAAAAAGTTAGCCGATGAAATTTTGGTATTGAATTTAATGTTGAGCGCCTCTACCCAACAATGGGACTTCATAGAATCAGGATTAAACTCCGACTTCCCGAATGAATATAGAAACGAATTCATTTATCTGAATACCCTTCTTGCGCAGCAAAAAGGAACTGATGTAAAATCAGCAATGGCATATCTGTCAGAAGTAAACTATTTATTTGAAGAAGGACTGATTGCCGCTGCTGCATACTATGAGAAAGATACCACCAATCGTCTGAAACCCTATACGCTTTTGGTAAACGGACTATTGGCACGACCCTATTCCGTAAAATTATTGAAAGCGTACAGTAAACTAGCAGCTAATCTGGGTTTTGAGGACGAAGCGCAACAGTCGCTCGTGAAACTCAAGCAACTACTCACTGCTCAACGATTTGAATCATTCGTGAACGAAAATCAATCCGTATTTTCTAAAATGTCCGCTTCGGATTCTTATTAGCCCCAAACTGAAGATCGTTGTAATATTTTTGTTTCTTCTTCCCGACCTTCGTTTGATAATAGGGCTTTTCCACTCGGCACGAACTGAAAAAGATCAAAGCGGCCATAAAAGGTACAAGTAGCTTTTTCATATTTCCTCTTTTGTTTGATTCTATATACTAAGCCTTTCGGCAATGGCGGTAGTATTCGCTTCAAGTTGTACTTTTGCCGGACGAACCAACATAACAAGCGACTAACAAAAATTACCTCATGGCTGAAAACCGCACCGAACTGAATCAAATAGGAGAATTTGGGCTGATCGAACGCATCCAAAAGCAATTTTCTTTACAAAACCCTACATCTGTACAAGGTATTGGCGATGATGCAGCCATGATTGATGCGGGACAGGATTACATGTTGGTAACTACCGACATGTTGTTGGAAGGCATTCACTTTGATTTATCGTACATGCCATTGCAACACCTGGGGTATAAAGCGGTGGCGGTGAATGTATCAGACATAGCCGCTATGAATGGAAAGCCGGAGCAAATCACCATTGGGCTGGGCTTGAGCAATCGTTTTTCGGTGGAAGCGATTGATGCTTTATACAGCGGCATCCAGGCTGCGTGCGAAAATTACAAGGTGGATTTGGTAGGTGGAGATACAACTGCCTCCGCATCTGGACTGGTAATTTCAATTACCGCTCTAGGGCGCGTGGCGAAAGATAAAGTGGTGCAAAGAAGTACAGCTAAAAATAATGACATCATTTGTGTGACCGGAGACTTAGGTGCTGCCTACATGGGGCTGCAGGTGCTGGAGCGCGAGAAGCAAGTGTTTTTGACTAACCCGGAGATGCAACCCGATCTTGAAAATTATGAATACCTCGTGGGGCGACAGCTAAAACCAGAAGCTCGTATGGACATAGTGCATGAACTTGCTGAAAAAAATATTATTCCAACTTCGATGATCGATATATCCGATGGATTGGCATCGGAGTTGATGCATTTGGGCAGGAACTCCGGCTTGGGTGTTAAAATTTTTGAAGAGAATGTGCCGATCGATTCGATGACTTATGAAACAGCCATTGAATTTAAACTCGACCCAATTACTTGCGCATTGAATGGTGGAGAAGATTATGAGTTGCTTTTCACTATCTCTCCTTCGGATCATGAAAAATTAAAAAACCATCCGGACATTCATTTTATAGGTCACATGCACAACAACACCCAGCAGAATGTGATGGTCACCAAACAGCAAACCATCGTGCCGCTAAAGGCGCAAGGCTGGAATCATTTTTAACAATTACTGAATTACAATTTCCCTTTCACCTTCTTGTTGTGAGAAGCGCCCCAACGTTGTAATGATTTCAACGTTGGGGTAATTGAATTTCCGTATTCTGTAAAAGAATACTTTGGAAATCCCCCATCCATTTTACGAAAAATCAGTCCATTCATTTCCAGTTCTCGCAGTTCTTTCATCAGCATACGTGGTGTTATTCCAACAACGTCTTTTTGAATTTCCGTGAATCTGCTTTTGCCAATACATAAGGAAAATAAAATTGGGATCTTCCATTTTCCACCCAATACATACAAGGCATCCTGCACATCTCGAACTTGATTTTTTTGATTCTGCTTCATAAAGATGATGCTATACAAAAGTATAGAACTGTTTCTGTTGATATAAAATTGACCTAAAATCGTGCAACTAAATTATAAAACATGAAAAATATTAATCAACTAAATCGAGAAAATGCTGTACTCTCATTAATTGATCACCAGCCGTTTGTTGCATTCCCCATCCAAAGTATAACAGCAACAGAACTTATAAACAATGTTACGGCTCTTGCTAAAGTAGGTAAGGCGCTTGAAATTCCAGTGGTACTTACTACTATCAACGGAAAAAATGGGCCGCTTCAGGATCCGCTCTTTACTCAAATTACCTCCGTATTTCCAGATCACGAACCGATAGATCGAAATAATACAAATGCTTGGAGCGACTCCAATTATGTGGCAGCGATTAAAGCCACTGGACGAAAAAAAATAATCATGGCGGGCTTATGGACAGAAGTATGCTTGGCACAAACTGCGATATCAGCTATGAAAGACGGATATGAAGTTTTTTTTGTAAGCGATGCTTCGGGCGGATTGAGTGTTGAAAGTCATCACGATGCGAAACAAAGAATGATTCAAGCGGGTGCGCAGCCCATGACCTGGGCTGCAGTAATGGCGGAACTTTGTCCTGATAACTCTTCCCCTGAATATCAGCGATTGTATTCTGTGATCATTGAGCACGGACAAGGTGTTTCTGCAGCCGTGCAATATGTTCTGGCGAACTTGAACAGAAGGTAATGTTTGAATTATGGGCGAGATCGGTTTAAATCGGTTTCGCCTTTTTCATCAATCTTCCGGATACGGGATAAAAACAAAACGCGTAAACTCTTTATCCACTACGAAGAGGCAACAGAACTCATCGGGATCTTTATAGGCTTTTACAAAGTCATCTTCTTTGTCTTTGGCAATAAGCTCGCGTTGGACAAATTCATCCAGAAAAGACGCGAAGTAGTTCCAGTCAATTTCCAGCGATAATCTATCAATCAAGAGCTGACCAATGGGTATGGGATCTTTTGAAATAGCAAAAATGGGGTAGTTAAATCCTGCCTTTCGAATTTGATACGAAGCCTCTTTCAACGTATCGGCTACCTTCACAAAATCCGCACTGATGGTTCCAAGGTATTTCCCGTTTAGCTCGGGATCATTAATCATAGGTACTTCCATGCAACAAAATTAATAGTTCGCCAGAAACTTATCAGCTTCGGACTTTAACAACGGAAAAAATGATTGAAACTCCTGGTTGAACTCGTTGTGGTATTGCACCAATTCAGCACCGGCTTCATTCATCTTTGAATCAAACTTCGACCTGCGAGCCATGCCGTTCAGCACTTTTTCTATACCCTCAATCCGCGCATAATTCACTAGCCAGTTTCCTTTCACCATGTGAGGCATCATCCACTTCACCTGCTCCGGCAAAATGGCTTCATTTCGTAAGACCATGGCATAGCACTGCTCGGCATAATCGGGCAGCAAGTCGGGGTGATATAAATGCCAGTTGATCGCCAAAAAATGATCATAATAAATATCTACAATCACCGGGGCGTAGTGCCGATACTTGGGACGGAGGCGCTCTTTGCTTTGCTTCACAATAGAGTGCGAATCAGTAAACTCGTCAATCACACGGTGCAATTGAATGCCTTTTACTATTTTAGGATGGTAGCGTTCCGATAAATCCTTGCCCCGCACAAAGTCTCCGATAAAATTACCCAACTGCACCTGGGGGTTGGAGCCGGAAAGGTAGAGATGTGCCAAAAAATTCATAGGCATGTAAGGTAATTCAAATCAAGCTATTTTTATTAGTCGATAAATTTCTGATTTTTGATTAAAAGAAAGATTTTATGGCACTGCTCGAACAATTGAAATTGCTAGTAAACCTTTCGCGGATTGACGGTGAAATGGCCGAACGCGAAAAAAGCTACATCACCAACATCGGCAAAGCCAATGGATTTCCGGAGTCTTCGGTGGCTACGTTGTTCTACAACACCCACGAGGTGATTATTCCCGACAATCTTACGCCCGATCAGAAGTTTAATTACATATTTAGCCTTGTTCAATTAATGAAAATTGACGAGCGCCTTTACAAAGAAGAAATTAAATTTTGCTCTTCCGTTGCATCTAAGCTTGGATATAATGAGCAGGCTATGTTTGAATTGATGCTGAATGTGAAAAATACATCAGACGAGAGTGAATTGAAATCGCTGAAGGAACTGGTGGCCAAGCATTTGAAAAAGGACTAACTTCGACTGTCATGAGACTGCTGTTAGTCGGTCTGTTTCTTTTTATTTCGATCAGTTGTTGTCAATCGCAAGACTCCCTTAAAATTTTGTCGTGGAACATCCAAATGTTGCCACGCGGAGTAAAAGGCAACGGTAAGGTCAAACGCGCACGCATTATTGCTGAAGAACTGAAAGCACGCAACTATGATGTTATTGTGTTTCAAGAACTATTTTACCAACGTAGCCGAGCGATTTTGGTGGAAAAGCTCAAAGAATTGTATCCGCACCAAACGCAGGTACTCAATAAAAAGTCGGTATCATTCAAAACCAATGGTGGTGTATTGATTCTCAGCAAACATCCGATTATTGATACTCGCGAAATTACATATCAGCAAAAAAGTGGTCCCGATCGACTTTCGAGAAAAGGAGCGTTGCTGGCTACTATGAATGTGCGCGGAAAACAAGTGCAGGTGATTGGCACTCACTTGCAAGCTTTTGGCAAAAAGGAAATTATGTATAGCCAATACCAACAATTGCATGATGAATTGTTGAAACCCGCCCTTCTGCCTAATGTACCTCAGATTATCTGTGGCGACTTTAATACATTAAAGGAAGTACCATCGCAGGTCCCCGCTTCATTGCCAGCAAACTTTGAAGAACGCATTGCCCGATACCCGGTAATGCTTCAAACCCT
>PJQF01000220.1_pt1 | contig 26423 bp, 25 predicted proteins | sample 1503741 | NCBI WGS metagenome assembly PJQF01 (sample SAMN07775949, study PRJNA414020) | Biofilm metagenome, whole genome shotgun sequencing project. | isolation source: biomolecule (vanillin) treated reverse osmosis membrane biofilm | place: India: Nagpur | collected 2017-03-21 | reverse complement strand
TGGCGATCCTGCGCCTGATCGAAGAAGAAGCCCTGAAAGACCGCACCGCCGAAGTTCGCGCACAAGTGCCGATTCCGGTTGCGGCCTTCCTGCTCAACGAAAAACGCAACTCGATCACCAAGATTGAACTGCGCACCCGTGCCCGTATCGTCATCCTGCCGAACGATCACCTCGAAACGCCGCACTTCGAAGTACAGCGCCTGCGTGACGACAGCCCGGAAGCCCACAGCGGCCAGTCCAGCTACGAAATCGCTGCTGCCGCTGCCGAAGTGGAAGAAGTCCAGCCAGCCGCCGCGACCCGCACTCTGGTTCGCCAGGAAGCTGCTGTGAAAACCGCGCCAGCCCGTGCCAACGCACCAGTGCCGGTTGAAGCTGCCGCACCGGTTGCTGCACCAGCCGCCCTGCCTGAGCCGAGCCTGTTCAAAGGCCTGGTGAAATCGCTAGTCAGCCTGTTCGCTACCAAAGAAGAGCCTGTGGCCCCGGTTGTAGTTGAAAAACCAGCCTCCGAGCGCCCGGCACGTAACGAAGAACGTCGCAACGGCCGTCAGCAGAGCCGCAACCGCAACGGTCGCCGTGACGAAGAGCGCAAGCCGCGCGAAGAACGGGCACCGCGTGAAGAACGCGCACCACGTGAAGAGCGTGCGCCTCGTGAAGCACGTGAAGAAACACCAGCCGTAGCCCGTGAAGAACGCGCACCGCGTGAAGAGCGCGCACCTCGCACCCCACGTGCTCCGCGTGAAGATCGCAAGCCACGTGGCGAGCGTGAGGAACGCGTACGTGAACTGCGTGAGCCGCTGGACGCTGCGCCAGCCGTTGCTGCTGCCGCTGCTGCGACTACCGAAGAGCGCCCGGCCCGCCAGCCGCGTGAAGAACGCGCCCCCCGTGAAGAGCGCCAGCCGCGCCCTCCGCGTGAAGAGCGTCAACCACGCGCCGAGCAAGCTGCTTCCGCCAGCGAAGAGGAAGAAGTACTGACCGGCGAAGAGCAACTGCAGGAAGATGGTCAGGACAACGCCGAAGGCGATCGTCCTCGCCGCCGCTCCCGTGGTCAGCGTCGTCGCAGCAACCGTCGCGAGCGCCAGCGTGATGCCAACGGCAACGTAATCGAAGGCTCGGAAGAGACCGGCGAGAACGCTGAGGGCGCAACCAACGAAGCTAACGAACCGACGGGTGTCGAACTGGCTGCCGGCCTGGCCGTTACTGCTGCCGTTGCCAGCTCGGTCATCAGCGCTCCTGCTGAAGCCCAGGCTCACGAGCAAGCTGAACGCGCTACTGCAGCCGTTGAAGAAACCGCTGCTGTAGAAGCACCAGTTGCCGAGACCCCAGCGGTTGAAGCATCGGTCGTTGAGGCCCCCGCTGTTGAGGCAACTACCCCGATCGAAGCCCCAGTGGTTCCGGAAGTGGAAGTAGCCCCGGTTCGCGACGCCCAGCCAGAAACCGAAGCGGTCGCCATTGAACCTGCGCCGGTTGTTGAACCTCAGCCAGTGGTTGAAGCCGTAGTTGAAGCTCCGGCTGTCGAAGAAGCTGCCCCAGCGGTGCGTGAAGTTCGCGAAGAACAGACCGCCTTCCAGTGGACTGCCGAACCTGCCGCCCCGGTCGAAGCTCCCGCGCCAGCGCCTGTTGTAGAAGAAGCGCCAGCACCGGTGGTTGAAGTCGTGGTTGCCGAGCCTGCACCAGTGGCTGTTGAAGCCCCGGTTGTTGCTGAAGTTGAAGCACCCGTGGTTGAAGCTGCTCCTGCCAGCGCCTTGAGCGAAAACGGCCGTGCGCCGAACGATCCACGTGAAGTGCGTCGTCGCCGCAAGGAAGCTGAGGCAGCCGCCGCTGCTGCTGCCGCCGCCGCTCCGGCTGTAGTCGAAGCTGTCGAAGCGCCTGCTCCGGTTGCTGAAGCCGTGGTAGAGCACAAGGCCCTGGAAGAAGAGCACGAGCCTAAACCCCTCGTCTGATTCCATCAGCCACTAAAAAGCCCCGCCTGAGTGATCAGGCGGGGCTTTTTTTTGTCTGCCGGTCAGCGGTAATGCAATAACGCGGGCACATCCACATCCCACAAAACACCGGAATCCTCCACCCGCACCTCCTTCAAAACAACCTGTACAAATAACGCTTTGGCACCACGATCGCCACTCAGCGCCATCAAGGCGGGCCCAAATGCACGGGCAAAGGCAACCGGGTGGCCATACTGACCGGCATGTACCGGCACATTGATGCTATCCAGGCCGTCTATCACGCGCTCGATCGTCGACGCTTGAATAAACGGCATATCCCCCAGTACCACCAGCCAACCCTGCGCCGAAGCACTGGCCGCGACAGCTGCGGCAATACTGTCGCCCATGCCAGCCGACTGCAGCAGCAAGACCTTGCAGCTATACACCTTCGCCAACCGAATGACCTCCGAACGATCTGGCGAGGTCACCACCCAGCGCTCCACTACGTCTGCCGGCAGATTCAACAGCACCTGCTCGATCACCGGTCGCGTCACGCCATCGCGACCTACACAGAGCGCCAGCAATTTATCCTGGTCGGCCCCAGCTTCTGCGCGAAAGCGGCTGCCCTGCCCTGCCGCCAGCACAATCGCCGTCACGGTCACTCAGCTACCACCGGCAAAGGCTTTTTCTGCATAGGCGCCACGCCGTTCTTGATTGCGACAATTTCCGCCATCAGCGACAGCGCGATTTCCGCCGGCGTATGGCTGCCGATATGCAAACCAATCGGCCCATGCAAGCGGGCAATCGCCTCCGCCGACAAACCCAGTGCGGCGAGGTTTTCACGGCGCTTCTGGGTATTGACCCTTGAACCTAGCGCGCCGATATAGAAGGCATTGGAATTCAACGCCGTCAGCAACGCCATGTCATCCAGCCGCGGGTCGTGTGTGAGGCAGACAATCGCCGTGCGTTCGTCGGTCTGGATATTCAATACTGCCTCATCAGGCATACCCGGCACAAAGCGGCCATGTTGCTCTTCCCAGCCATACACGAACTCTTCGCGCGGGTCGCAGATCAGCACTTCGAAATCCAGCAAACGCGCCATTTCCGCCACATAGCGCGACAGTTGCCCGGCGCCGATCAGCAGCAGGCGCCAGCGTGGTCCATAGATGGCGCGCAAGCGTTCACCGTCGAAACTCACCACATCAGTCTTGCTCGCGCCGCTCAGGGTCACTTCGCCGCTTGCCAGGTTTAGCTCCCGAGCAACAATCTGATGATCCTCGCAGCGCGCCAGTAACTTCTCTACCCAGCCCCAGTCATCCACCCTCTCCTCGGTCAAGCGCAGCGTGCCGCCGCACGGCAACCCAAAACGCGCAGCTTCGTCGCGTGTAACGCCGTAGGTCACCATCTGCACCGGCGGGCCGTCATGAGGCAAGCGGCCGTCCTGCAACCGCGCGATCAAGTCATCCTCGATGCAACCACCGGAAACCGAGCCAATCACCACGCCGTCGCCCCGCAGGGCTAGCATTGCCCCCGGCGGACGCGGTGCACTGCCCCAAGTCTGGACCACGCTGTACAACACCACTCGCTGTCCAGCGCGGCGCCATTCCAGCACGCTGCGCAGGACATTCAAATCCACACTGTCCATTCAGTCTCCCGCCAGCGTTGTTGATGAAGTATTCATTTACTGTAAAGCAAAGCGATTCAAAAGTGGCCGAGCAGAAACGCAAACGCCCCGAACCAGTCGGGGCGTTTGCGTATAGCTGCTAGCGTGGGCTCACGCCTTCAGCGGCTTACTTGACGACAGGTGCAGGGCCTTCGGCCACGCCCAGGTCATCGATTTCGCGGGTTTCGGAGATACCGGTACCGCCAGACGCCAGCTCGCTTTGCAGCTTGTCGGTGTCCAGTTCCTTGACCCACTTAGCCACAACGATGGTGGCAACGGCGTTACCGACCAGGTTGGTCAGTGCGCGGGCTTCGGACATGAAGCGGTCGATACCCAGGATCAGCGCCAAGCCGGCAACCGGCAGGTGGCCTACAGCCGACAAGGTTGCAGCCAAAACGATGAAGCCACTACCGGTCACGCCAGCAGCGCCTTTGGAGGACAGCAGCAGCACCAGCAGCAGAGTGATCTGGTGGGTGATGTCCATGTGGGTGTCAGTCGCTTGAGCGATGAACACGGCAGCCATGGTCAGGTAGATCGAAGTACCGTCAAGGTTGAAGGAGTAGCCAGTCGGGATTACCAGACCTACTACGGATTTCTTGGCACCCAGACGCTCCATCTTGATCAGCATGCGTGGCAGTGCGGACTCGGAGGAGGAAGTACCCAATACGATCAGCAGCTCTTCACGGATGTAGCGGATCAGCTTGATGACGCTGAAACCGTGAGCGCGGCAGATACCGCCCAGCACCACCAGCACGAACAACAGGCAAGTGATGTAGAAGCAGATCATCAGTTGGCCCAACTGCACCAGCGAGCCTACACCGTAGGCACCGATGGTGAACGCCATGGCGCCCAGGGCACCGAGTGGCGCGAGCTTCATGATCATGTTGATGATGTTGAACATCACGTGGGCGAAGCGATCGATGAAGTCCAGCACCGGCTTGCCGTAGGCACCCAGGCGATGCAGGGCGAAACCGAAGATCACCGAGAACATCAGCACTTGCAGGATGTCGCCGTTGGCGAAGGCGCCGACGATGGTGTTCGGGATCACGTTAAGCAGGAAGCCAACGATGCTCTGGTCTGCGCCAGCAGTCACATAGGCAGCGACTTTGGAAGCGTCCAGGGTCGCTACGTCGATGTGCATACCGGCGCCCGGTTGCACGACGTTCACCACGATCAGGCCGATCAGCAGGGCGACGGTGGAAACGATTTCGAAGTACAGCAGCGCGTAGCCGCCGGTTTTGCCGACCGATTTCATGCTTTGCATGCCAGCGATGCCGCTGACAACGGTGCAGAAGATGATCGGGGCAATGACCATTTTGATCAGCTTGATAAAGCCGTCACCCAGTGGCTTGAGGGCCACGCCGGTCTGCGGGTAGAAGTGACCGAGCAAAATACCGATAACGATTGCAACGATCACCTGGAAATACAGGGATTTGTAGATTGGCTGACGAGTCGTCATTGCAAAGTTCCTCAATCGTCCCGTGTGGCAAATATCCGCCATTGCCCACGACACTTGAATTGCGAACCCTCCTGCACTGGAGGGATTTGTTGTTTGCGAAGCCTGTAGGTCCAGGCCTGCGCTGTAATCCTTATCGCAAACGCCGTGCCACTTTGCTCAAAAGCCCTAAAGGCCTTTAGGCATCAGGGCTGATCGTTTTCAGACGCCTCGCCAGGCGCCAAATCGGTTGGCGAATTTCCGCCACCGCACCCAATCGCGTCCTACAATTTGGCGGATATCCGCCTTGTCGCCTTGCCAGGTGCTGACTACCATCCGCCATTCCATGGACGAGGGCCCCGCATGCGTGAACGCACCATCGCCAGTCACTACGCACGGGCCGCCCTGGGCGGAGCGCGTCGGGCCGGTTACGATTATTCGGACCTGCTGCAACAGTTGGGCATCACCCCCGAGCAGTTGACTGAACCTCGCGCCCGCATTGCGCCGGAGCAATTTACCCGGTTGCTCCAGATGCTTTGGCTGGCGTTGGACGACGAATACCTGGGCTTTGCCGACGGTCCGAGCAAACGTGGCACTTTCGCCATGATGTGCCATGCGTTGATCCACTGCCGCACGCTGGAGAAAGCCCTGGAACGCGGCTTATTATTTTATAGCCTATTCCCACAAGGCCCGCGTTGGCAGCTCACACGGGAAGGCGAAATGGCCCGCCTGAGCCTGGATGACTCCCAACTGTGGGACCCGGATCACTTCCTCAGCGAATGCCTGCTGGTGATCTGGCACCGCCTGGGCAGTTGGCTGATCGGCCAGCGCATCCGACTGCACCAGGCCACGTTCAGCTACCCGATGCCGGCCCACTCCAACGAATATGACCTGCTGTTCCCCTGCGACCGGGTGTTCGGTTCGCCGAACAGTAGCCTGGTGTTCCCTGCCCGCTACCTGAACATGCCGCTGCTGCAGGATGAGCGCACCCTCAAGCACTTTCTGGAGCGCTCTCCCGCTGACCTGCTGTCACGCCCGGATGAAGGCGATAGCTTGAGCAGTCAGTTGCGACGCCTACTGAGCCGCGATCGCACGCCGTGGCCGGATCTGGAAGCCGTCGCTCAGCACTTGCACATCAGCCCACAAACCCTTCGCAGGCATTTGCGCGAAGAAGGCACCAGCTTTCAGGCGCTCAAAGATGAGTTGCGGCGGGACATCGCCATCTACCATCTGGGACGGGCGGATTTGTCGTTGCAGGAGATTGCCGAGCAGTTGGGATTTTCCGAACCGTCGGCATTTCATCGGGCGTTCAAGAAGTGGACAGGGTTAACGCCGGGGGCCTATCGCGCACGGGAGAGTTAGAGAGGCGTTGTGTGTGAGGGCCTCATCGGGGGCAAGCCCCCTCCCACCTTTGACTGCGTTTACAAAGTTTGATGCGTGAATAAATTCAAAATGCGGGAGAGGGCTTGCCCCCGATAGGGCCAGCCCAGCCACTGAAGATCACACAGATGGAAAGTGGATCTTGAACGCCGCGCCACCCAGCGGCGAATCTCCCAGGGTCAGTCGCGCGCCGTAGCTTTCTATGATGTCTTTGACCACCGCCAACCCAATCCCCTGCCCCGGATGCTGGCGGTCCAGCCGCTCGCCCCGTTGCAAAATCCGCGCGCGCTGATCTGGCGGCACGCCTGGTCCGTCATCTTCTATGCACAACTCAATGCCTTCGAGGTTCTCGACCAGACTAACGCGCACTTCACTCAGGCACAGCCGATAGGCGTTTTCCAGCAGGTTGCCGAGCAATTCGAGCAAGGCACCCTTCTCGATCGGCACATCGCAGGCGTGCGGCAGTTCAAAGGACACCCTGACGCCCTTGTCACGGTAGACCTTGCCCAAGGTATCGCACAGGCTTTGCAGCACCGGTTCCAGGCGCACTTGATGGCGCACCAGGCCGCTTTTGCGCAAACTGGCGCGCTGCAACTGGTAGCTGATCTGCTGGCTCATGCGTTCGATCTGCGATTGCAGCACCCAGGCCTGATCGCGGTCTTCTGGGCGCTTGGCCATGTCTTCACTCACGCCTTGCAACACGGCGAGCGGGGTTTTCAGGCTGTGAGCCAAGTCATCGAGGGAGTCGCGGTATCGCGTACGTTGTTCACGCTCACTGTGCAGCAAGCGGTTGAGGGAGCCGGTAAGGCGCAGCAATTCACGTGGGTGTTGTTCGGACAGGCTTTCGCGGGTGCCGCCTTCGATCTGGTCAAGCTCCTGACTCAGCCGCCGCAGGGCTTGAAGGCCCCAGGTCAGGCCCAGCCACAGCAACGTCAGCAGAACCAGCAACGCCGCGCCGAAGCCCAAGTAGAGGTTTTCGCGCAGGCCTTCTAGGGTCAGCTGGTATTCGCGCACCGGTTGCAGGGCGACGATACTGAACGCAGCGCTCTTGCCGCCGAGCAGCTTGACCTCCACGTCATAGACGAAGAACTCCTGGCCGTCCGCTTCGCGAATCCTGGCAAATTCATTGCCTCGCCCGTCATAGCGCGGCTTGTAGTTGATGTTTTCTTCCCGGGTAGCCCGCGAGCGCCACACCAAGTGGCCTTCGCGGTCGTAGATATAGCCGAGCAGACGGCTATCGGTCAGGTTGAAACGTTCGTCCGGCAACTGCGCAGGCATCAGCAGGCGGTTGTTTTCGACCCGCGCGGCGGAGATCAGCGTCGTCACGTCCGACGCCAGGCGCTGTTCGATGGAGTCCTGCAGCGCCAGACTGAAAGCGCCCTGCATGGCCGGCAACAAGCCCAGCATGAACAACACGGCCAGGGTCGCTGCCGCCAGCATCAAACGCACACGTAACGAGCGGATCAACGGCAGCGCTCATTGAACAGGTAGCCCAGGCCACGCACGGTGTCGATCGGCTTGAACCCTGTGGGGCCTTCCAGCTTGCGGCGCAGGCGGCCGACCAAGACTTCAATGACGTTTGGATCGCGCTCGTCGTCGTCGGGGTAAAGCTGTTCCATCAAGCGGTCTTTGGCGACAACTTGCTGGTGGTGGCGCATCAGGTATTCAAGGATGCGGTATTCGTAGGCGGTCAGCGCCAGGGGCTGTTCGTCGAGGGACGCTTGCTTGCGGTTGAGGTCCAGCAGCAAGGGCCCGGCAACGATAGTCGATTGGGTGAACCCGCTGGAGCGGCGCAGCAAGGCGTTCATGCGCGCCTCCAACTCTTCGAACTGGAATGGTTTGACCACGTAGTCGTCAGCGCCGGCGGCCAGGCCTTCGACCTTGTCCTGCCAGTTGCCGCGCGCGGTGAGGATCAAGATCGGGAAGGTCTTCGCCTGGCTGCGCAGTTGGCGGATCAGGTCCAGGCCGCCCATGCCGGGCAGGCCCAGGTCGATAATCGCCAGGTCATGGTTGAATTGACCGACCTGGTAAAGCGCCTCTTCGGCGTTGGCCACAGCTTCGACCACGTGGCCGCTGTCGGTCAGGCGGGTAAACAGGTGATGACGCAGCAGCGCCTCATCTTCCACCACCAGCAATTTCATAAGGCTCTCCAAAGCAAATCAACTGTCCGACAGAGGGACATCATAGCGGCCCTGCAGGTCTTGCGGGCGCAGTTTAATGCCATTGAACTGGCCACTCAGGTGCGCGTAACCGGTGCGGTAGGCTGGCTGTGGGGTAGCAAGGCCCAGGGACTGGCCCCAAGGCGTAGGCTGACTGCTCGCGTCTTCGAAACTGACACGTTGAATCAAGGTGCTGGTTTTCTTGGTTTTCTCGCGGCCGAATGCGGCAAAGTCACCATCAGAGGCCTGGACCCCTGCGGTAGCACTGAGCATGGTCAACGCCAACATCAGCTTTTTGATCGCAGTCATGGTGTTACCTCATACGCGTTTGGCTGTTGGGGTCAGCCTACGCAAAAGCCCCTGAACTCCCCCTGAACAGGCGGTGCGCCGCAGCGGGCTATCCTCTGGCGCCTCAACTCGGCAAAATACCGGCCATGAATCTTCTGCCCGCTTGCTGCACACCACTCGACGCCCATTGGCCACTGCCCGAACCATTACCGGGAACAGTGTTTCTCGGCACTCACTTCGACCCGGCATTGTTGGCAGCCGCTGATTTCCAACGCTGCGCAGTGCCGGCACCGGCGAGCATCCAGCGCTCAGTGGCCAAGCGCCAAGCCGAGTTTCTGGCCGGTCGCCTGTGCGCCCGCGCCGCTCTGCAACACCTCGATCAGCTTGACTGCATCCCGGCTATCGGCGAAGACCGTGCACCGGTCTGGCCCGCGCACATCAGTGGCTCGATCACACACAGCACCGGGCATGCCGCGGCGATTGTCGGGTACAAGGCGCAATGGCTCGGGTTGGGGATGGACCTGGAAAATGTACTCACGCTGGAGCGCGCGGAGCGTCTGGCCGGGGAAATTATGACAGCCGACGAGCTGCAGCGTATGGGCGATGTGGCGCGAGAGCAGATTGCCCTGCTGGTGACGCTGACGTTTTCGGTCAAAGAGAGCCTGTTCAAGGCGCTTTACCCAATTGTGCACAAGCGCTTCTACTTTGAGCATGCCGAGGTGGTGGAGTGGACCGAGGCCGGGCATATAAAGCTGCGGCTGCTGACTGACTTATCGGATGAGTGGTGCCATGGCAAAGAGTTGGTTGGGCAGTTTGCGGTGAATGATGGGCAGCTCTTGAGCCTGGTGAGCATCAGCGCCTGATAGGTCAGGTTTTATCCTGCCCCCTCGGCCAACTCAAACTGAAACACGCCCCACCCAGGTTGTTGCTCTTGCTGATCAATGCGCGCCCGCCGTGCCAATAGATGATCCGCCGTACAATCGACAAGCCCAGGCCATGGCCCCCGGACGCTCGGGTGCGGCTGTCGTCGAGCCGCAGGAAGGGCGTAAAAATACGCTCCCAGGCGTTTTCCGGCACACCGGGGCCATCGTCCTCGACATCGATTCGACAGCGTACCTGACCCACCTGATAACTGATCAGCACTTGGCTCTGCGCGTGGCGCATGGCATTGCTCACCAGATTTTGCAGGGCACGGTGTAAATAGCGGGGTTCGGCGTCGACCCAGGCGTTATCCCAGTGGGCCGATGACAAGCAGATACCCCGCGCCACAGTCACCTGTGGGCGCAGTGGCGATAATTCGCCAATCACCTGATCAAGCAACGCATCAAGGTCCACTCGCTGAAAACTCAGCTCGGGTGCGCCCTGCTCCAGCCTGGCGTAGGTGAGCATTTCATCCACCAGGCCATCGAGGTCCTGGATATCGCTGTCCATGCCTTCCAGGTACTTGCGCCGGGCCTCTGGGGTGGCAGCGTCGCCGATCATCTCCAATCCGAAGCGCAGGCGCGCTACCGGCGTGCGCAGTTCGTGGGACACCGCACGTACCAGTTCGCGCTGAATCGCCAGCAATTGCTGCAAGTGCTCAGCCATGCCATTGAAGGCCGCGGCGAGGCGACCCACCGAGTCCGCTCCCCGGGCCGGCACGCGCACTTCCAGATTGCCCTTGGCAATGCGTGTCGCGGCCGCCTCCAGGCCACGCAGCCGGCGCTCAAGCTGACGCACCAGCAGATAGACGATCAAGCCGATCAAGGTAAGGCCAATCAAAGCAATCAGGACCAGCCACTGCACCGGGTACGGGTTCATTTGATACAGCGGACCGAGTTCCAGCACCCAGGGCGTACCGACAATGCCGGAGAACACGCGGATCGAGTCGCCCCCCTTGCCCAGGGCCATCACCGTATCGCCCTCCGACACGCGGCGGCGCTGGTCGTCGTCCATATCGGCCTGGTCGAGGGTCATCAGGTGCATTTCGAACCCAAAGCCCTTGGCTTCTTTTATATCCGCCAACCTTTGCGGCTGCTCGGCCACGGGGAAGCGCACCAATTCGTCAGCCAGCAGGTAAATGGTCGCACGGGCCAGTTGTTCGCTGATCTGCTGCACCTCGCCCGTCAGCACCCATTGCTCTTTATCGCTGACCAGGCGCAGAACACGGGCGGCGTGAGGGCCGGTCTGCTGCACCAGAACCTGGCCGCGTTGCAGGCTGTTGCGCTGGCTGAGGTCCAACTGTGCGTCGGTGAGGCTGCGCAGTTCCAGGGGGATCCCCAGCAAGCGCTCCCACACCGCCAAGGCACGTTGGCGTTCGATAGCGCTCATGGGTTGCAGGTTGTCGCCCATCAAGGCAAAGGTGCCATGGGCGAGGCGCTCGCGGTATTGGCCGCTGCGCACCTCGTTAAGCAGGTGCAAGGCCAGTACGCCCAACAGCGCCACCAGGATGAGGGCCGCGCACATGCCGCCGTAGATACGCAGGAAGATCGAGTTCACAGCGACATATCGGCGGCGGCTTCAGGGACGAATAAGTAGCCTTTGCTACGAATGGTCTTGATCAGACGCGGATGGATCGGATCGTCGCCGATTTTCGGGCGAATTCGTGAGATGCGTACATCGATGGACCGGTCTTGGCCGTCATAGCCGATACCGCGCAGGGCGATAAAGATTTCTTCGCGGGACAGGATGCGCCCGGCATTCGCCACCAGCAGCCACAGCAGGTCAAATTCAGCGCTGGTCAGTTCGATACTGCCGTCGTGCAGCCAGGCTTCGCGCAGGGCGTTGTCTACCACCAACGGGCCGAATTCCAGGCGGCGCTGGTTTTCTACCGTTGCGGATTCGGCGGGCTCACTGCGCCGCAGCAGCGCCTGGATACGCGCCAGCAACAGCCGGGGGCGCACGGGTTTGCATACGTAGTCGTCGGCGCCCATGTCCAGGCCCAGCACCTGGTCCATGTCGTCGGTGCGCGCGGTAAGCATGAGGATCACGCCCTCGTAGCGCTCGCGCACCTTGCGGCAGATGCTCAGGCCATCTTCGCCGGGCAGCATCAGGTCGAGAATCACCAGGTCTGGTTGCTCGGAGATGATACGCGCTGCGGCCTGGGCGCCATCGCCTTCAACCGAAACACGCAGGCCGTTGCTTTCCAGGTACTCACGGGTCAATTCGGCCAATCGCTCGTCGTCCTCGACGATCAGGATTTGCCAGGCTTCTTGCTCCATGCGCTACCTCGATTCTAATTATTGTCATGTACGGGAAGCACAATACTGCCTCTATTGAAGGCCGATTGTAGCCATGCCCCAACCCTGGAACACAAGCCGGTAAATCCATTCGGTGATCGCGTTTTTTTGTGGTAGGGTTCGCGCCCTCAAAAATCCAACCGGCTGTTTTTATATTGGAATATTCGGTGACAAACGGCCGAATCCAGCAGTACTGCGGCCTACACGGGCGTTCCACGTTTCATACACATTTTACCCACAGCGTTATCCACAGGTCGTGCGTTGCTAAGCCCCCCAAAACGCATTATCTTGTACCTCGGCGCTAAAAAAACCCTACATGTAGGGTTTTGAGCGAAAAGACCCAACACAAGTCAGACAAGAAACTCAAGCCCTTTCTTGCTCCTGTTTGGTCGAACCCAAGCATTTTTTGAAAGCCCAAACCGCTCAAGCGGATGGCAGCCGTTTTCAAGCTCCAATAGCAGAAAACGGTACGGGTGTTGCAGTGCTTGAACCTGGCAACTGTCACCCACCAGGAATACGGCCAAGGGCATTAAAGCCCCGAACCGAAGACTTCGGCATGGAAGCGGCGCGAACAGCCCCCCTTCCTCCTGTCCCGAAGTTGTTATGCCAGGCCAACGCCTGCTGTAAGTGCTTCAGGACGGAACGGTGGGCACCGTGATGGTGCCCAAATAAATATAGAATGTGGAGACAAACCCCCATGCAAACCGACACAACTCGCGAGAACCCGCAGGGCTCCGTGCCGCTGGCAGCAGATTCGAATATGGATCTGTCCGCCACTGCACCAGGGCAACTGCGCGTGATCAAGCGTAACGGCACTGTCGTTCCTTACACCGATGACAAAATCACCGTCGCCATCACCAAAGCGTTTCTTGCAGTTGAAGGCGGCACCGCTGCCGCTTCGTCGCGCATCCACGACACCGTTGCCCGCCTGACCGAACAAGTCACCGCGACCTTCAAACGTCGTATGCCGTCGGGCGGCACTATCCACATCGAAGAAATCCAGGACCAGGTCGAACTGGCCCTGATGCGTGCCGGCGAGCAAAAAGTTGCGCGCGACTACGTGATCTACCGTGACGCCCGCTCCAAAGAGCGCGCCGTGCGCTCCCCGGCCGAAGAAGCCGCCGTACAAGCTCACCCGTCGATCCGCATCACCCTGGCCGACGGTACGTTTGCACCGCTGGACCTGGGCCGCCTGAACACCATCATCACCGAGGCCTGCGAAGGCCTGGAAGAAGTCGACGGTGACCTGATCCAGCGCGAAACCCTGAAAAACCTGTACGACGGCGTAGCCCTGACCGACGTCAACACAGCGCTGGTGATGACTGCCCGCACCCTGGTTGAACGTGAGCCAAACTACTCGTTCGTGACCGCGCGCCTGCTGATGGACACCCTGCGTGCCGAAGGCCTGGGCTTCCTCGGCGTCGCCGACAGCGCCACCCACCACGAAATGGCCGACCTGTACGCCAAGGCCCTGCCTGCCTACATCGCCAAGGGTATCGAATTCGAATTGCTGAACCCGATCCTGGCCACCTTCGACCTGGAAAAACTCGGCAAGGCGATCAACCACGAGCGCGACCAGCAGTTCACGTACCTGGGCCTGCAAACCCTGTACGACCGTTACTTCATCCACAAGGACGGTATCCGCTTCGAACTGCCGCAAGTGTTCTTCATGCGCGTAGCCATGGGCCTGGCGATTGAAGAGAAGCACAAAGAAGACCGTGCGATCGAGTTCTACAACCTGCTGTCGTCCTTCGACTACATGTCGTCGACCCCGACGCTGTTCAACGCCGGCACCCTGCGTCCACAGCTGTCGAGCTGCTACCTGACCACCGTGCCGGATGACCTGTCGGGCATCTACCACGCGATCCACGACAACGCCATGTTGTCCAAATTCGCAGGCGGCCTGGGCAACGACTGGACTCCGGTGCGGGCCTTGGGTTCGTACATCAAGGGCACCAATGGCAAGTCCCAGGGCGTCGTACCGTTCCTGAAAGTCGTGAACGACACCGCGGTAGCGGTCAACCAGGGCGGCAAGCGCAAAGGCGCTGTGTGTGCCTACCTGGAAACCTGGCACATGGACATTGAAGAGTTCATCGAGCTGCGCAAGAACACCGGTGATGACCGTCGTCGTACCCACGACATGAACACCGCCAACTGGATCCCTGACCTGTTCATGAAGCGTGTCTTCGATGACGGCCCGTGGACCCTGTTCTCGCCATCCGAAGTGCCGGACCTGCACGACCTGACCGGCAAGGCTTTCGAAGAACGCTACGAGTATTACGAAGCCCTGTCCCAGTACCCAGGCAAGATCAAGCTGTTCAAGACCATCCAGGCCAAAGACCTGTGGCGCAAGATGCTGTCCATGCTGTTCGAAACCGGCCACCCATGGCTGACCTTCAAGGACCCATGCAACCTGCGCAGCCCGCAGCAGCACGTGGGCGTGGTTCACAGCTCGAACCTGTGCACCGAGATCACCTTGAACACCAACAAGGACGAGATCGCCGTTTGCAACCTGGGTTCGATCAACCTGCCGAACCACATCGTCAACGGCAAGCTGGACACTGCCAAGCTGGAGCGCACCGTCAACACCGCAGTTCGCATGCTCGATAACGTAATCGACATCAACTACTACTCGGTGCCACAGGCGCAGAACTCCAACTTCAAGCACCGCCCGGTTGGCCTGGGCATCATGGGCTTCCAGGACGCGCTGTACCTGCAGCACATCCCTTACGGTTCGGATGCAGCGGTCGAGTTCGCCGACAAGTCCATGGAAGCGGTCAGCTACTACGCGATCCAGGCTTCCTGCGACCTGGCCGACGAGCGCGGTGCCTACGAGACGTTCCAGGGTTCGCTGTGGTCCAAAGGCATCCTGCCGCTGGACTCGCAACAGATCCTGATCGAGCAACGTGGCCAGAAGTACATTGATGTTGACCTGGAAGAATCCCTGGACTGGGCGCCGGTACGTGCCCGCGTGCAGAAAGGTATTCGTAACTCCAACATCATGGCCATCGCACCGACCGCGACCATCGCCAACATCACCGGCGTGTCCCAGTCGATCGAACCGACCTACCAGAACCTGTATGTGAAATCGAACCTGTCGGGCGAATTCACCGTGATCAACCCGTACCTGGTTCGCGACCTTAAAGCCCGCGGCCTGTGGGACTCGGTCATGATCAACGACCTGAAGTACTACGACGGTTCCGTGCAGCAGATCGAGCGCATCCCGCAAGAACTCAAAGAACTCTATGCGACCGCCTTCGAAGTGGACACCAAGTGGATCGTTGACGCCGCTAGCCGTCGTCAGAAGTGGATCGACCAGGCTCAGTCCCTGAACCTGTACATCGCTGGCGCTTCGGGCAAGAAGCTGGACGTGACCTACCGCATGGCTTGGTACCGTGGCCTGAAAACCACTTACTACCTCCGTGCCCTGGCCGCAACCAGCACCGAGAAGTCGACCATCAACACCGGTAAGCTGAACGCTGTATCCAGCGGCAACCATGGTGATGACTCGGTACTCGCTGCTCCAGCCGGTCCGGCACCCGTGCCAAAGGCCTGCGCGATTGATGAGCCGGATTGCGAAGCTTGCCAATAAGCTGAGCAGGTAAGCGCCCAATAGCGCTTACTCGAAACCCCCGATCAACCCTCTGGGCTGGTCGGGGGTTTTCTTTTGCCTGCGGTTTGATCGCTCTCACCCGTGGGGAGCGTTTCAAACACACTTTTCTTACATCCATAAAAAAGCCCCTCTCACGAGGGGCTTCTTGTGGAGCATTACCGCATCAGGTCATCTGAATGATGGTCTGCATGATGGTGCTCTGGGTGGAGATGGTCTTGGCGTTCGCCTGATAGTTGCTCTGGGCCTTGATCAGGTCTACCAGCTCGTTGGTCAGGTTGACGTTGGAGTTCTCCAGGGAGTTGGCCACAATCGAACCCAGGGTCCCGGATTGCGGAGTGTCGTAACCCGGCTGGCCCGAGGAGAAGGTCTCTCTCCAAGCGGTGCTGCCCGCAGGCTGCAGGCCCTGTTCGTTGTTGAAACTGGCCAGGGAGATCTGGCCAATGGCCTTGCTCTGCTGGTTGCTGAACGTGGCGAACATGACGCCGTTGCCGTCGATTTTCAGGCCAGTGATCTGGCCGGTGGCGTAGCCGTCGGTAGTCGGTGGGTTGCGGTAGCTGGCAGAGTTGTACTGGGTGATATTGCCCATATTCACGGCAATTGGCCCGGCGGTCGCTTCGTTTGGCGTCCAATTGCCATCGGTCACCGATCCTGGGACCCAGCCAGTGAGCGTCAATGTCTTGCTGCTCACGCCACCGGTAACAACATCTTTAAGCTTACCGGCACCATCAAAAGTGATGGTCGATGGCACAGGTGCAGTGGTGCCGGTCGTTGTCGGCTTGGAACCATCCAGGTTACGACCATCGATCAACGTGTAGGCATTCCACTCGTTGGCGTCGGTTTTCACCATGTACTGCACCATGGCGTGAGAGTTGCCTTGGGAGTCGTACAAGGTGGTGCTGTACTGAGTGGTAAAGGTGGTGGTGTCGCTTGGGTCGAACGGCTTGTCGGTCTGATTGATCACCGGCTCCGACGAGTTCAGGTTACTGGTGGAATCCACTTTGGTGGACGCCTTCGGCGGCAGGTAAGACAAGTTCAGTTGCAGGTCGGTCAAGCCACCCTTGATGATCTTACCGTCTTCATCCGCTGCGTAGCCTTGCAGGCGCGAGGTGCCGGTGTTGTTGGTGATATAGCCGTCTTTGTCGGCACGGAACGCACCACTACGGGTGTATTCCAGCGAACCGTCGCTGCCCTTCTGCACGAAGAAGCCACCGCCCTGGATCGCCATGTCCAGCACGCCGCCGCTGTTGTTGACGTCACCTTGGGTGAACTGCTGGGACACCGCCGCCAGGTTCACACCATTGCCGATGCTGTTCTGGCCGGTGCCCAATTTGGACGCGGCGTAGATGTCGGCGAATTCCGCACGGGACGACTTGAAGCCAGTGGTCGCGACGTTGGCGATGTTGTTGCCAGTCACGTCCAATTGTTTGTTGGCCGCATAGAGGCCGCTAAGGCCGATATTAAAAGACATGTTTCTCTCCCTCTGCCGTAGTTAGCCGGCTCTATGTACCGATAGTCTGAATTTGCGACAGCTTGACGCTGCCCATGCCACCCGCAAGGTTCAGCAGCATCTCGCCACCGGTCTTGCTCAAAGTCACGCTGGTCACCGTTGCCGGCAACGAAGTGGCCAGGGCCACTGAATCGCCAGCGTCATTCTTGGTCGTGGCCGCGAAGGTGTAGGTGCCCGCTGGAGCCACCTCACCCGCATCGTTCTTGCCATCCCAGATGAAGCTCGCGGTGCCGGCGCTCTGGGCACCCATATCAATGGTGCGCACCAAGTTGCCATCTTTGTCTGTGATCTTGATGGCGACGTTGCCGGTGGCTGCAGTCACAGCTACCGAACCGTTCATGCTCTTGCTCGTATCCACCAGGGCCTTGTCGGTCTGGGTAATGATCGAACGCCCAACCAGCGACGAAGCCTGCAGCGCCTGGGAGGAGCTGAAGTTGCTGGAAATTGCATTCACCGAGTCGTTGAGGGTGTTGATGCCTTCCAGGCTGCTGAACTGGGCCAGTTGGGCCACAAATGCACCGTTGTCCTGAGGCGACAGCGGGTCCTGGTTTTTCAGCTGGGTGACGAGCAGCTGCAGGAATGCATCTTTACCCAACGACTGATTGCCGGTAGCAGCAGCAGCCGTACTCGCGACATTGTTTGTTGCAGTGCTGACCTTGGAATTGAAAAGGTCTTGGACTGCCGAATTAGTAGACGTATCAACGATGGCCATTATTTGGCGCCCCTTATCACTGACCCAGGGTCAGGACCTTCTGCATCATGGTTTTGGCGGTGTTCATCATTTCCGCATTGGTCTGGAACGAGCGGCTGGCGGAAATCATGTCGGCCATTTCCTCGACCACGTTGACGTTCGGGTAGTACACGTAGCCTTTTTCGTTCGCAGCCGGGTGGTTCGGCTCGTAGCGGGCTTCGAGGTTGCTCTGGTCTTCGACCACGCCGAGCACCTGCACGCCAGAGCCTGCTGCGCCCTGCTCCTGAAACAACGAATCGCTGCCGCCGTTCTGGCCGCCCTGGAACATGGTGGCGAAGACCGGGTGACGCGCACGGTAGGTCTGGTCAATGCTCGAAGACACAGTCTCGGCGTTGGCGATGTTACTGGCGACGGTGTTGAGACGCGTGGTCTGGGCGCTCATGCCACTACCGGCAATATTGAAAACACTGGACAGGGACATGGCTTACTCTCCACGAAGGGCCGACATCAGCCCTTTGAATTTGCTGTTGAGCAGCGTAAAGCTGGCTTGGAAGTTCACCGAGTTCTCGGCGTAGGCCGATTGCTCCAGCTGGGCGTCGACGGTGTTCTGGTCGATCGACGGCTGCATCGGCGTGCGATACAGCAGCGACTCGTCACCCTTGCTCAGGCCTTGCGCTTCAATGTGACGGCTGTTGGTCATATTCAAGGCGAAGGTGCCGTTCTTGGTCTTGTCCTGTTGTGCAGCGAGCACAGCGGAGAAGTCCAGGTCCCGAGCCTTGTAGTTCGGGGTATCGGCGTTGGCAATGTTGTTGGCCAGGACTTCAGCACGCTGGGCGCGGAAGCCCAGGGCTTGTTCGTGGATACCGAGCGCTTTATCGAAGCTGATGCTCATGGCGGAAACCTTTAGGCTGACCTGCTGTTCGTTAACTGGGTTATAGCAAAGCGCATGCCAGTTTCTGAAAAGCCCATGAATCAAGGGTTTACGGGGATATTGCCGGCGGCAATGCCAGAAAAGCGGCAACGGGTCTCCGCGTAGCGCCAGTAAAGCGGCAATCCGGCTTGCCGCTATCCTGAGGATTGCCGCACAAAAAAAATGTGGGAGGGGGCTTGCCCCCGATAGCGGTGTATCAGTGATAGATGCATCAACTGAACCACCGTTATCGGGGGCAAGCCCCCTCCCACATTCTTGACCGCGTACGCTTTATTACTTGGCCTGGTAGATGATCCCAGGGCTGCACTGCACCATCTGGAAATGATCCGGCAGGCCATTGAGCGCCTCGGAAGCACCGAGGAACAAGTAACCACCACGCTTGAGGGTGCCGTGGATGCGCAACAGGATGTCTTTCTTCACTTCGGCCGAAAAGTAGATCAGCACGTTGCGGCAAAACACCATGTCGAACTTGCCAAGGCTGGCGTAGCTATCAAGCAGGTTGAACGAGCGGAACTCAACGCGGCTCTTGATTGGCGCCTTGATCGCCCAACGCCCCGCCCCTTTCGGGTCGAAGTAACGTTGCAGTCGTTCCTGGGACAAACCACGCCCCAGAGCCAGGCTGTCGTACTCGCCGGTCTTGCAATTAGTGAGCATGGTGCCGGACAGGTCAGTGGCAACAATTTGTGCCCCGGCCTTCAACTGACCCATGTTTGTCCGCTCGAACTCATCAATGGACATCGAGATAGAGTACGGTTCCTGCCCCGAGGAGCAGGCTGCCGACCAGATGCGCAGACGCTGGCCCGGGCTGGCCTTGATAGCCTCCGGCAGCACTTTGCTCTTGAGCACTTCAAAGGGGTAAGTATCACGAAACCAAAGGGTTTCGTTGGTGGTCATGGCATCGACCACCATTTCTTTGAGACCACTGCGCGGCTGCCCCTGGATCCGTTGAACCAACTCGCCCAGGGACTTGATGCCCTGCTGCTCCATCAGTTTGTTAAGACGGCTGGATACCAGGTATTGCTTGTTTTCACCGAGCAATATGCCACAGGCTTTTTCCAGGAAGACCCGGAACTGTTCGAAATCCAAATTACCCGTAGACAATGATACCGCCTCTTAAATCGTGTGACCGCCAGGAGGAAATCCTCCTAGCTGTGATCTGCTGCCTTGATCCGGTCGACAACCCGGGATGCCAGGTCATCAGGACGGAATTTGGCCAAAAAGTCATCGGCACCGACTTTCTTGACCATCGCCTGATTGAATACGCCCGACAACGAAGTATGCAGGATGATATGCAATTTTTGCATGCGTGGATCGCTGCGTATCTCAGCCGTGAGGGTGTAGCCGTCCATTTCCGGCATCTCGATGTCGGAGATCATCATCAAGAATTCTTCTTCCGGTTTCTTGCCTTCATCCACCAGCTTGCGCAGGTAATCCAGCGCCTGGCGACCATCATTAAGCGCCACCACTTCCACGCCGACGGTTTGCAGGCAACGGGTCACCTGCTTGCGTGCCACCGAGGAGTCATCCACCGTGAGCACACGCAGCGAGACCGCCTTATGAGCCGTTTCGGCATCCACCACGCCCACGGAAATCGATTCTGAGGTCGGCGCAACTTCGGCGAGGATCTTCTCCACGTCGATGATTTCCACCAACTGGTTATCGACCCGCGTCACCGCCGTGAGGTAGTGGTCGCGGCCAGTGCCCTTGGGCGGCGGATGAATCTCTTCCCAGTTCATGTTGACGATGCGCTCCACCGAGCGCACCAGGAAGCCCTGGGTCTTGGTGTTGTACTCGGTGATGATTACGAACGGGCTCTCGCGGTCCTGCAGGCCAGCCGAACCGGTGGCCAGGGCCAGGTCAAGAATCGGGATGGTCGCGCCACGGATGTTGGCTACGCCACACACCACAGGGCTGGACTTGGGCATGATCGTCAGCTTGGGACATTGCAGCACTTCCCGCACCTTGAACACATTGATGCCGTACAGCTGTTTGCCATCCAGGCGAAAAAGCAACAACTCCAGGCGATTCTGCCCTACCAGCTGTGTGCGCTGGTTTACTGAATCCATTACTCCTGCCATGCCCAGACTCCTACGCTAAAACCTTGAAGGTGCGACGCGCACCCAACACTAAACGGCACGAGCTTTGCTATTTATTGGCCATGGATATTAAAACGACAGTTTCCCGACGCCTTCGATTCCCACAGTACCGCAGATTGCTCTGCGCCTCGGTGGCATTGCTTGCTTCCTGCCTCGGCGCCACGGCCCGCGCAGATAACGTCACCTTGCCTGATCTACTTATCGGCGTCACTCAGGGCTTTCTTGAGTTCACTGTAGAAGATTATCTGGCGACCACCCAGACACCGGGGCGTTATGAAATCCAAGTCAACCAGTTGGACCCGCGCCTGCGCATGCCTATGTGCGACAAGGAATTGACAGCGACCCTGGAAAGCCCCGCTCAGCCTATCGGCCGCGTGACGGTGCGGGTGCGCTGCGATGGCGCCTCGCCCTGGACGGTGTTTGTGCCGGCACAGGTCAAGCTATTCCGCGATGTAGTGGTGGTGGCCCGACCGCTGAAACGCACCGGCATCATTGGTTTTGAAGACGTTGTGCTGCGTGAACGCGACATCAGCCTGATCAACCAGGGCTATCTCACATCAGTGGACCAGGCCATCGGGCAGAAATTGACCCGACCAGTGGTCACCGATCAGGTGATTACGCTGGTGCATCTGGAACAGGCCGAGGTCATTCGCAAGGGCGATCAGGTGGTGATTTCCGCGAGCAGCGGAGGATTGAATGTGAAAATGCCTGGTGAAGCACTGTCCAACGGCGGCATGAGCGAACAGATTCGAGTCAAGAACCTCAACTCCAACCGCGTGATCAAGGCGCGGGTGACAGCCCCAGGGCAAGTCGAGGTCGCTTTATAGATTACTGGTACAGGACGCTGGGTTTTCCTACACTGTGCACGAGAAGTCCCGTGCGGAGATTTATTGTCATTCGCGCCTAAAGTTTGTCCGGGTATGGCCGAAAACATGGCAAGCGTCCAAATACCCAGAGGTTTTTTTATCATGGTCATCGATTTCAGCCGTTTGAATAACGCCCCGACGACGTCAGGCACTACGCGCACCACCAGCACCAAGGACAGCGTAGAAGCCAAGGCCCCGGCGCTGCCCGTCAAGGCAGAACAGGCCAGCCAGAGCGGGGAATCCGTACACCTGAGCAATGAGGCTCAACAGTTGCAGAAGGTCACTGACTCGCTGCGCGATCAACCCGTGGTCAATAAAGCCCGTGTGGCCGAATTGAAACAGGCAATCGCCGATGGCAGCTATAAAGTCGACAGCAACCGTGTAGCCAGCAAGCTGCTTAATTTCGAAGCCGAGCGCTAGGCAAAGGCCTGCGCAGGGCTTTTGGACGCTTAAAACCCAAGGCCAGCCATGCATCACGACGAACATTTGCTGCAACTGATCATTGATGATCTAGCGCCGACGCAACAATTGCTGGAGCTGCTAAGAGAGGAATCACTGGCCCTTTACGGCCGGGATATGCCGTTGCTGGAAGAAATTCTGGCGCGCAAACAGTCGCTGATTGTCCTCTTGGAACAGCACGGCAAAAAACGCAGCCAGATCCTGATCAGCCTTGGCCTGCCGGCAGACCACGACGGCTTGGCGCAACTGGCCAGCCACTCCTCGGTCGGCGATCAGCTCCTGAGCCAGAGCAAAGAACTCAACCAATTGCTCGCCCAGTGCCAGGAAGCCAACCTGCTTAACGGTCAGTCGATCCAGCTTCAGCAAGCCACGACTGCCAACCAGTTGCGCATACTCCACGGCGGAGAGCCGCCGGCACTGTATAACGCCCAGGGATCAACCTCGCGCCTGGTCAAGCCAAGCACCCGCAGCCAAGCCTGACGCCAGTTTACTGTGCGCCCTATCCAAGGCGCGCCACATGCTGGCAAAATGCCGGTTCTTGCGTGTAGTCGTATTTTGTCTGGAGATGGAAGAACCGTGTTCAACGCCCTTAATGCGGAAGATGCGCCGCAGCCACCCAAGGTGCTCACCACGCCTCTGGAAATCGCAGGCACCTTGCGGATGCTGCAAGACAGCCATGACCCGCTGATCATCACCTTCCATGAGCGCAGCCAGCGCTTCCAGAGCTATCTGGTGGACGTCAACCGTGACAGCAGCACGCTGGCGCTGGACGAAATGATCCCCCGTGATGGCGAACGCCACCTCGAAAACGGCGAACCCTTCCGTATCGAAGGCTTCCACGACGGCGTGCGCGTCGCCTGGGAAAGCACCGGCAACCTCAAAATCAGCGAAAAAGATGGCCACCGTATCTACACCGGCAGCCTGCCGGACGAGGTGGTCTACCATCAGCGCCGCAATGCATTTCGCGCCGCGCTGAAGCTGGCACAACTGGTGAACATCGAGCTCGGCGGCGAAAAACTCAAGGCGCCGGTCAACGGCAAATTGCTCGATATCTCCGCCACCGGCTGCAAACTGCGCTTTGAAGGCGACATCTCCGAACGCTTGCAACTGGGCCAGGTCTACGACCGCTTTATCGCCGCCCTGCCGTTTGGCAGCATGACCACTTCGGTCGAGCTGCGTTACCTGCACTTCGAAGAGAAGATAAACACCACCTTTGCCGGCGTGCGCTTCCACAATATGAGTGGCCTGGTGCAGCGCCAAGTCGAACGTTTTGTGTATCAACTGCAGCGAGAAGCGCGGCGCTTCGACAAGGACGACGATTTTTAATCATTAAAGATCGCGGCAAAAAAACGGGCAGATCCTTTGGGGATCTGCCCGTTTTTGCTTTCAGGGGCGCGCCCTGCTCAAGTCATGCGGATGCTCTTCCGGCCCCAGAGGTTCCGGCGGCCCGACAAAGGCTGGCTCATCTACTGGCGCCTGGGGATCAGTTTCCGGCTCAGGCTCAGGCTCAGGATCAGGGACATTCTGCATCTGCTCCTGCACCACTTGCTCATCGACCCGTGGATCAAGCGCGGCCACCAGCGGCGAACTCGACATGCTGTCGGGCATCGCCACGTGATGCAGGGGGGCATCCTCCACCTGATGCAAATTGGTCACCGCCTTCGGCCGGATGCGCCATACCAGGATCAACGCACACAGGCTGAAGAAGGCATACAGCATTTGGCTGCCGAACATCTTCATGATCACGCCTGCCAGCAACGGCCCGATACTCGCACCAACGCCATAAGTCACCAGCAGCATGGCGGTCAGCGATACTCGACGATCGCCTTCCACATGGTCATTGGAAAACGCCACCGCCAGCGGGTACAGACAGAACTGCACCAGCGAACACAGGAAGCCCGCGACAAACAGCACTTCCAGCGGCACCTGAGTCATGATCGCCAGCGGCAAGGCCGCTACCGCCAGGCACAAGGCAAAACAACGAATCAACAGCGCCCTATCATAACGATCCGACAACCAGCCCAGAGGCCACTGCACCAGCAGTCCGGCAAAAATGCAGCTACCCATGAACAGGCCGACTTGCTCCGTCGTGAGCCCCTGCTGGGACGCATAAAGCGGCGCCAAACCGTAAAACGAACCGACAATCAACCCCGCACCCAACACTGTACTCAGCGACTGGGGCACGCGCTTGATAAAGAAACGCGGCTCCATCGGCGCGGGGTGTAAGGCCGCCGGGTGAATACGTCGAGTCATGGCCACCGGCACCAGGCACAGGGCAAAGCACAGCGCCACCAGCATCAGCAACTCAAGGCCAAGCTGGGGATGCATGACCAGGATCAATTGACCCAGCACCAGCCCAAGGTAGGACGCGATCATATAGCCGCTGAATACCACGCCCCTCTGCTTGGCATCCGCCTGCTCATTGAGCCAGCTCTCGATGACCATGTACTGGCACATCATTCCGAGGCCGACGATCATCCGCAGCACGATCCAGGCCGGCAACCAGTCGATCAGGCCATGGCCCAGCACCGCCGCGCCGACGATACCGGCGCAGGTGGCATAGGCACGGATGTGCCCGACTCTCGCAATCAAGCGGTGCCCGATCTTGCCGCCCAAAACCAGGCCAAAGTAGTTGGCCGCCATCAGCGCACCCACCCATAGGCTGTCGACATGGTCGGCCGCCAGACGCAAGGCCAGGTAGGTACTGAGCAGGCCAGAGCCGATCAGCATCATCAAGGACGCGAAATAAAGGGCTCGAAAAGATTTCCAGATCTGACGCATCGGCGTTCCGAGCGGCTCCTTGCAGTGAGAGACAGGGCTATCGGCATGATAGTCCTGGGTGGCCGGTTCCGGACAGGCGGTATGAGCTGTTTCCGGGGATTAATTTGCTTGAACAGCTCAGACGACACGGGGCGTCGTAAGAGGTACACCATCGCGAAAAATACCCGACAGCACCTGCTGTGAACATTGATCGGCGGCAAGGTTCGATTGTTGTTTGAAAAGACCGAGCACGCACAAAAAAGCCCCGCCCAGAATAGTCTGTGCGGGGCTTTGGAACTGGTGTCCCAGGGCCGGTTCGAACGGCCAACCTTCCCCTTAGGAGGGGGATGCTCTATCCAATTGAGCTACTGGGACAAATGACAGCCGTCGGGCCAAGGGCATTGCGACGGACGGCGTGCATGTTAACGGCCGAGTTAGGTTTTGTCATGTCGTCCGTGGGCTTTTTGAGTGTAGGAGGATCCGCGCCCCGGAGGTCGCGGTTTCGACCCGCAAATACGGGCACTCAGGCTAATCGTGCAAAATGCACTCCCCCAAAATGCCAGCATTGCAAATTGCAAGCCTTTGACATCTTTATCAAGAACTAAACCATTGATTTTATTGAATTAATAGATTGGCACGACACCTGCAATACTTCTCCCATACCACCCCTTCAGCCACGGCGTTAAGCGGAGAACATGACCATGAACAGTGCCCTTTTGTTAACCCTTAACGCCATCGCTCTGGCTACGCTGGTCACATTCCATTTTCAGTCGGCGGGCGATAATGACCCAGCACAGATCAGCCAGGCTGTTCCGCACCACTTGCAACAACGCCCGCAGCTGGCAGTCATGACGCCGAACGCGCAATACCCGGTACGCTTGACTCAAGGCACTCAGGCCGCCCCGGCCTCCGAACACTGGGTTTTTTAAGGTAACCGCTCATGACCAAAACTGCCTGGCTTTTTCTGTGCCTGACCACTGTCACTGGCATCTACGGCTTGGGTGCCGAGTCCCAGGACACTCAACTCAACGCACTGATTGCGAGCGGTGTCTGCGCCTGCATTCTACTGCTGACCCTTGTTATGGGTCGCCGCATCAAATTCGACCCGGTTTTGCGCTGACCCCTCCCCCCTCGTCCTACCTTATGTCGCCTCGCCCTAGTAAATCGGCAAATTGCCACTAGTCTTAAACGCAGGGGCAAAAGGCCACTTTGCTATACGATGTGCCGCCCGAATGCCCCGTTGCGGCCCGCTCTACGGGAAGATCGTCAAGCGCCCCTCTCGCAGAAAAGTTTTCCAACCAGTCCGCAAAAATGCAAATCAGTGCTGGCATAAAGCCTTTAGGCAGTTCAATATTTGTCACAGAATTGACGCCAAGGAACTGGCAAATCTGAGGCATGATGCGGCCTCTTTGCAATTCGGGTTGAACTTTGGTCGTGA
>PJQF01000219.1_pt1 | contig 26765 bp, 27 predicted proteins | sample 1503741 | NCBI WGS metagenome assembly PJQF01 (sample SAMN07775949, study PRJNA414020) | Biofilm metagenome, whole genome shotgun sequencing project. | isolation source: biomolecule (vanillin) treated reverse osmosis membrane biofilm | place: India: Nagpur | collected 2017-03-21 | reverse complement strand
GCGGTGGGTCAGTCAGCTCATCTGTCACTGATGCGCCGCCTTCGCGAGCAAGCCCGCTCCCACAATGTTGACCGAGTTCAGCTGCCAGCACCGCAGTGCTCTGCTTTTCTGTGGGAGCTGGCTTGCCTGCGATGCAGACACCTCGGTACATCAGGCAAACCCAGCAGCAGACCCCATACCAGCTCCCAGATTGACCCAATACAGTCTGAAGACCAGCCCACCCTCTGCCTGATGTACCCAGTTCCAAATGTGGGAGCGGGCTTGCTCGCGAATGCGGTGTGCCAGTCACCCACTCCATCAACTGACACACCACTTCGCTTGTGCTTTTGATCTAACCACTCAGGTCGGCTGTCAGGCCGCCGTGCTTTGCTTTTGACTTTGATCTTGATCTTAGGCGCCCCGTTAACCACGCTGGCCGAACGCAGGCTTTGGAGCGTGGGTAACCCGGCAGGACGCCGGGTTAGCCGCGATGGGCCAAGGATGGCCCATGGCGGCGGCCCACGGTCCAAAGCCGGAGCGAGGGCACACCGAGCCTAGGCGAGGTGCCGAGTGGTGGGGCAAGAGCCCTTTTGGTTACTTTGGGGCTTTTCCAAAGTGACCCGCCGTAAGGGCGGAACCCATAGCGGCCGTGACCCAAACAACGGATATGTACCCCGCGCGCCCCCGACAACCACAGCTCTCAACCCGTAAAAAAACACGTATATACCTATGGCTATCGCAAACAAGCCAGTTCCCACCCTTGATCCCCTTTCAGGTCGAGACGCGGCTCAATAATCCTTGCGCTTGCGGAAAGCCCAGCGCCCGGCAATCAAGGTAAACGTCGCCACCAACGCCACCAAAATCCAAAAACCTTCCGGGTCAGTCGAAAGCGGCACACCCCCCACGTTCATGCCGAAAAAACCGGCAATGATATTGATCGGCAGCGCCAGCACCGTCACCACCGTGAGGGTGAACAGCGTACGGTTACTTTGTTCATTCAGGTTAGCGGCGATCTCTTCCTGCAACAGCTTGATGCGCTCACCCAACGCGGTCAGGTCGTTGATGATCAGCGCAAACTCCTCGGTGGATTTGCGCAACTCCTTCACGTCTTCCTTTTGCAGCCACTGCGGCGGGCGGTTGAGCAGGCGCAGCAGCGACCCCGGCTCCAGGGCCAGCAGGCGTTGCAGGCGCACCAGCACGCGGCGTGCGGCGCCGAGTTCGGCGCGGTTGGTGGACAGGCGCGAGGACAGCAACTGGTCTTCGATATGGTCGACGCTGAGGCTGGTCTTGCGCACGATCTGTGTCAGCACTTCGCCTTGATCGCGCAACAAATGCACCAACAATTCCAGCGGCGAACGGAAGCGTTCACCGGCCTTCACCGACGAGCGCAATTTATCCACCGAGTGCAACGGTTGCAGGCGCGCACTCACCAGCAAGCGGCTGCGTGCGCACACCCACAGCGTGGAGATATCCGAGGAGACCATGCTGCTGAAATTGAACACCACGTCGTTGACCACCGCCAGCAGGGCCGAGTCGACGTGCTCGATGCGGGTGGAGCGTGAACCTTCGTGCAGGGCTTCGAAAAACTCATCCGGCAATGCCAGGTTGGCCTTCATCCAGCGCTCGCATGCCGCGTGGGCCAGGTTCAGGTGCAGCCAGAGGAATTCTTCCGGGTCTTGCGGCGCCTGGAGTGCCGCGAGCGCAGTGGCCGAGTCAATCTGCTCACCTTTTTCACCGGGGCGAAAACGAAAACCGTAAAGCAGGCCAAACAGATCAGGGTCCTGATGGCCGTGGTCGATGCTGTGGTTCATGGAGGCTCGCAGAGAAAGCGCCTGTAGGACGTTTCACAGGTTCGCGTGGGCGAATCATTGCAAGTAAATTTGACAAAATTGTGACGGTTTGCGGTTTATTGCGTTTAGGTGACATTTTATTGGCCACCTGTCAGAAATCGTTCAAGAAGCCTCTGGAACGGCCGATTCAAGGCATAAGGACCGCTGCAAATGGGCTGTGCCTTGCTGACAGGGACGTTATGGCGTGCTTGCACCTTTTTCCTTGTTTTGAGGCATCCCCCCATGAATATTTTGCGCACTTCCTTGAGAGCACAAATTTTGTCGCTGCTCAGTGGCAGTCTGCTGGCGATTTTGTTGATCGCACTGGCCTGTTTCTACTTCCTTTCTAACGGCGTGCAAAGTTATCGCAGCCTGATCGAAGGGCCCTTGCTCACCTCCCAATTGATTGACGAAGCCAATCTGCAATTCAAGGTGCAAGTGCAGGAGTGGAAAAACGTATTGCTGCGCGGCAAGCAGCCTCAGGACCTGGAGAAATACTGGGGCCAGTTCCAGGACCGGCAACGCGATGTGCAGGGCATTCTCACACGGCTGGTCAGCCAGACTCAGAATGACCCCGGCCTGAGCCGGCGCATTGACAGCCTGCGTCAGGAACACTTGCAGCTGGGTGTGGCTTATCAGAAGGGGCGTGATGCCTACCTGGCAGCCGGTGCCGACCCGACGGCGGGCGACGCCGCCGTCAAAGGTGTCGACCGCGCCACCAGTGAGCAGATGAGCGCCCTGGTCAGTGACCTGCGCGCCCAGGGTAGCCAGCAGTCCCAAGCCATCAGCGCGTATGCCGAACGCACGGTGCTGGTGGGGCTGGCAGTGATGTTGCTATCGGGTGTGGTGATCGGTCTGTTCAGCGTGTGGCTGATCAACCGCAACCTGATCCTGCCGATTCGTGGCTTGATCGACTACGTGACCCAGCTGAGCCACGGTCGTTTTGCCGAACGTGTTGCCAGCCGCCGTCAGGATGAGCTGGGCCATCTGGCCGCTGCGGCCAATACGCTGCGCGACTTCCTCGCGGAAACCTTCAACCGCTTGCAACGCAGCGCCACCGACCTGGTGACTGCCAGCGGCGAGTTGAGTTCGATTGCCGGGCAGATGGCCAACGGTACCCATGAACAATTCAACCGCACCGACCAGGTGGCCACCGCCATGACCGAGATGTCGGCCACCGCCCAGGAAGTTGCACGCCATGCGGCCAGTGCCTCGCGCGCCGCCGATGAGGCGGATCATTCGGCCCGTGAAGGTGGCGAAGTGATGAAGGTCACCATCGCCACCATTGGCCAGATGCGCAATGAAATCCTCAACACCGGCACCATCATCCGTCGCCTGGAAACCGACAGTGTGCGCATTGGCAAAGTGCTGGAGGTGATCCGTGGGATCGCCGAGCAGACCAACCTGCTCGCGCTCAACGCTGCCATTGAAGCCGCGCGGGCAGGTGAAGCAGGCCGTGGGTTTGCGGTGGTGGCCGATGAAGTGCGCAGCCTGGCACAACGCACGGCGGCGTCGATCATCGAGATCAACCAGATTATCCACGCGGTGCAAACCGGCGCGGTGGATGCGGCCGAGGCGATTGTCAGTGGCCAGTCGTGCAGCGATGAGAGTGTGGAAAAAGTCTCCCAGGCCGGCGCCATGCTCAATCACATCACGCTGGCCGTGGAGGCGATCCGTGACATGAACCGCCAGATCGCCACGGCAGCCGAGGAGCAGACCTCGGTGGCTGAAGATATCTCGCGCAATATTACGCAAATCACCACCGTGGCCACGGCGAACATGGACAATGTGCAGCGCACGGAGGCGGCCAGCCAGCACCTGCGAGGCTTGTCGGCTGAGCTCAATGAAGTGACGGCGCGTCTGGGCGCCTGATCAGAGGGTCGGCAGGCTGAAGCTGAACACCGTGCCGTGCTGCTCAGAGGTCGACACGCTCAGTTCTCCACCGTGGGCCAGGGCAATCTGCTCGACGATGTATAGCCCCAGGCCCAGCCCGGCTTGGGGTGTGTGGGTGGCGGGGCGTGAGTAGGGCTGAAATAACCGGGGCAAGGCTTGCTCGCTGATCTGCCCGGCGTTTTTTACCGTCAGTTTGAAATGGTCGTGTTCGATCCGCGCGGCGACTTCCACCGGGCCGTCCTGGCTGCCGTGGTGGATGGCGTTGGCGACCAGGTTGGAGAGCAACTGTGCCAACCGATCGCGATCGCCTTTTACCCCTTGAAGGTCAGCGATGTTTGCCTGAATCACCCGCTGTGGGTGCACGCTTTGCACCTCCGAGATCACATGCAGCAGTGCCTCTTGCAGGCCGTCGCAATCGCCGATATTCAGTGGAATGCCGTTGCCCATTCGCCCGCGGGCGAAGTCCAGTACATCCTCGACCAGTTGCGAGGCGCGCCGGCCGCTGGCGAGGATGTGCGCTACGAGCGGATCGGTAGCGGGGTTGGGGTACTTGCGCAGCAGCCGTTCAGCACCCACGTTGATGGCGAACAGCGGGTTGCGCAGGTCATGCCCCAGCACGGCGATGAATTGTTCGCGCAGTTCTGCGGTGCCGCGTTCTTCCTGCAGTTGTGCCTGGGTATTTTGCAACGCTTCCTCCGCTTCAATCTGCAGGGAAAGCACACGGGCGAACGACTCCATGGTCGATTGGATCGTGCTGCTGCGCAGGGGGGCGGGGTTTGGGTCCAAGGCGCAAATCGTGCCGAAGAAGCGCCCATCGGTGCGGAACACCGGCACCGAAATGTAACTTTCAAACTGGTAGAGGCGTGGGGTGTGGTGGTCGTGGTAGAGCGGGTCTTCGCTGGCCTTGTCGATCACGACAGACACGTGGGACCCGCGAATTTCGTGGCAGAGGGTCGTGTTCAGTTCCAGTTCGCCACCGACGTCGAGGCCGAACGCCAGTTGGTCGAACACGGCGCAAGCGGTCCACGAGTCGTCAGTCACCCGGGCCACCGCCGCAAAACGCATGCCGGTCATGTCACTGATGACTTGCAGCATCGCGGGTACGGCACTGATGCGGCCAATGGTTGCGATGTCGGCGGCTTTCTGCCCCATGCAGTGATCTCGATCCCGAAGGTGGTGAGCGTTGTGCCCAGGCCAATAAACGCGATTCTAGCGACCTTGCGCGCCGTAGGGGTAATTTCATTAACGCGAGGGATACTTTTCCTGCCTCGACTGACGAGCGCCCATAAAAAAACCGCGCCACTGTGAAAGTGGCGCGGTTTTTTTGGCGGTTGGCTCAGCTGTCTTGCTTGTTTTCCAGCACGGCACCGGTCTTGGCGTCGAGCTTCACTTCAAAGCGTTTGCCGGCGGTGTCGGTCAGGTCAACTTCGTAAACCAGTACACCGTTTTTGTGGTCCAGCTCAGTGTCGGTGATGCTGGCACCGGCGTGGGTGGCCACGGCAGCGGCGTTGAGTTTTTCAAACGGCATGACTGCGCCGGACTTGAGCAGGCCTTCAATGTGGTCCGGACGAACGTCAGCCTGGGCCAGGCCGGCGGTCAGGGTCAGGGCAGTGGCGGCGAACAGGGCGGTCAGGGTTTTCATGGTGTATGTCCTTCTGGGTGAGCTGTTTAAGTGGCGCCAGATTAACCGGCGCAACTTAACTCATCCTTAATGGCGCACTGACACCAATGCCTGACTCACTCAGTAGCCGTTGTCCTTCAGCAAATCCTGCACACTCGACGACGGCCAGCGCTTGTAGAACTTCAGCAGTTCGGCGGCGCGGTTGGTGAAGATGCCATCGACGCCGGCTTTCATCACTTTTTCAAAGTCCACCGGCTCATCGACGGTATAGACGTGCACCAGCAGGCCCTTGTCGTGGGTCAGCTTGTTCATCTCAGGCTTCACCAGGTCGGTGTAGCTCTGGTCGCCATGGTGGGTCAGCTCGGCCGATGGGCCAGTGCCGATGGCGCCGAGGCGCTTGGCTTCGTCGACCCATTTTTCGAATTCCGCCGCGTCTTTCGGTGCTTGCTTGGCGTAGTAAGCGGCTTTGGTCGGCTCGCCGGATTCAGCGAAGGTCTGCGCGGATTTCGGCTCGATGCTGCCTGGGCCCACCCACAGCAAGAGGATTTTCGGGGTGTTCGGCATTTCTTTCTGCAGCTCTTTCAAGCTGTCTTTTTCAAACGTTTGCAGCACCACACGGCCCTTGCCCTGGCCCACGCCCGTGTTGCTCTTGCCCAGCTTGGAGCCGGCGGAGCTCAACCAGCCCTTGTCCAGCAGCTTGTTTTTCAGGTCGGCTTCGATGCCCGGGAATTGCTTGGGCTCTTTGGTCTCGATGTACAGGCCGGGTTTGTGCTGCGGGTTGCCTTCGGCGATCTTGATGATTTCGTCCAGGCTCTGGATTTTCAAACCGACGAACGCAGGGCGAGCGCGGTCCGGGTAGGCGGCGTTGAACCAGCTGCCGGCGTCCAGGGTGCGCAATTCAGCCCAGGTGAACTCGTTGGCGGGGGCGTCTTTGCGCTCCGGGAATTTGCTGGCCACGTCGGTGGTGCGCTGCAGGTTGTTGTCGTGCAGGGCGAACAGCACGCCGTCCTTGCTGCGCTGCAGGTCCATTTCCAGGTAGTCGGCACCCAGGTCGCGTGCGAGCTTGTAGGCGGCGGCGGTAGATTCGGGGGCGTCGTAGGAAGCACCACGGTGGGCGATGACGGTCGGGTACGGAATGCCTTCGTTTGTCGCCAATTCAGCCGGGCTGATCGGGTCGGCAGCCTGTGCCTGGCCAAGGCCGAGCAGCAGAGCGAGCAGCAAGGCGCTCTTGGAAAACGTGACAGGCATATGCGAAGTCCTTTCGTGGAGGTAACTTTGAGAAGGCGTCCTTTTTAACAATTGATTGCGAAAGGCGCCATCACCAAACCGACATTAACGTGCGCAGTGGCCATTTTTATGGGTTTTTTTGTGGTGCATTGCAGTATTCTTGACCGAAGCTGCCCCATCAGAGGGCAGTATTTTCTGCCACGCGTGTAAACCATCTTTCCAGTCCCAGTGGGACTTTTCAGTGAGGTTTACCATGCGCATCACGTCCGAACTTATCTGCCAGGCGGCCGATCAACTCCACGGTTTTGTCGGCCTTAACCGCAAAACCGGCCAATACATCGTGCGTTTCAGCGAAGACTCGTTTGGCATGGATGTGGCCGATGACGGCATCATTCCCACCGCTGAGTTTGTCTGGTTACCCGCCGCTGACGACAGCATGACCCTGTCGCGCGAACGCCTTCAGTTGCTGCTGGACCAGAACATCGACGACCGCATCAACATCACCGAGCCATTGCGGGTGTACATGCGTCGGGTGGAAATTCCACAGATCAGCGCGTTGCGCAGTTTGGTCAGCTAAGCGAACGCTGCTCTACAGACGTTGAAGATCAAAGGTGGGAGCTGGCTTGCCTGCGAAGGCGGTGGGTCAGCCTCTACATCGGTTGGCTGACACACCGCCTTCGCAGGCAAGCCAGCTCCCACAGGGGTACATTTTCAGCGCTCAAACAGGTAGGCCCGCTCCACTTTGCACACGCGCGTATGGCATGCCGAATACCAGGTCGCACGCCCTTGTTAGCGCACGGCGCGATGTTCAGCTTGCTGTTTCCAGGCGAGGATTGCCGCCTCGTTTTCCCAGTAGGACACGGTGATTCCCAAGCCGTCTTCGCGTGCCGACTCCACCCCCAGAAACCCCGGTTGTTCACGCGCGAGTTCCAGCATGCGGGCAGCCGCCTGGCCGTAGCCTTGATCACCTTCGGTGCGCAACGAGCTGAAAATCACCGCGTAATAAGGAACCGCCGGCGTGTTGGCAATCATCGGTATGCATCCAGACAGGCCTTGAGCAAGGCAAGCGCCAACGGAGGCGTGATGCCTTTGAGTGCTGCACGCTCCGGCTGGAACAGGGTGGCGACGAAAAACGGGTGGTTCAGCAGTTCTACGGCGCGCAAATCGCCCGCCGAGTCATGCCCGCTGGGGATCAAGTCGCCTTCGAGCAGCGCACTGGCGAAGTCCGGGTTCACGCCGTAGCGGCAGCGATAACCTTCGTGGATAGCCAGCGTACCGTAGGCCTCGGCGATTCGCGTGTACGGCACCAGGCGCACAGTGTCCGTCGCTTCGACCAGCGTGCAACTAAGCGGTGTGATCACCGCGCGGGTGGCCTGCGGGGCCAATTCGCCGTGTTCCGCATCCGCCCAGCCCAGCACGTTGCGGGCATATTCCAGCACCGCGTGTTGAAAACCACCGCAAGTACCGAGGAACGGGCGCCGTTGCTCGTGGGCGAAACGGATCGCGCGCAACGCGCCGTCGGTGTCGCGGTAGGGGCTGGCGGGCACGCACCAGAAGCCGTCAAAGCCGTGCAGTTCGCGGGTGGGTGTGATCGAGTCGGTAGCGAGCCATTCAGCGTGAACGCTCACGCCCAAGTTGTCGGCTGCGTGTTGCAGCGCCACGGGTATCGCCTGGTGTGCAATCACATCGGGGTGGTAATCGCCGATCAGGGCGAGGTGCAGGGTGGTGGCGTTCATCGTGTACGTCCCATGGCTTGTTGTGTCCTGGGTGGCACTATAGATTGGCGTTCACGCAATCAAAATTGGCGTTTACCCACATGCTCAATGCAGTCACGCACTATCAAGTGGATTACCCCGACCTGTCGCTGATCCTCGCCCTGGTTCGCGGCGGCACGCTGGCACGGGCGGCGGCACTGTTGCGGGTGGATGTGTCCACGGTATTCCGCGCGGTGCGGCGATTGGAAGCGGCGCTGGGCCAGACCTTGTTTGAAAAAAGCCGCGCCGGCTACCTGCCCACCAGTTTGGCCAGCCATCTGGCGCAGCAGGCCGAGCGCGCGGAACAAGCCTTGGAGGCGGCGCGCATCGGCGTGGAGCAGGGCGGTGAAGTGATCAGCGGCACCGTGCGCCTGACCTGTACCGACTCGGTGCTGCAAGGCTTGCTGTTACCGGCGCTGGCGCAGTTCATGCCTGAGTACCCGGCGTTGACGCTGGAACTGAGCACCTCCAATGACTTTGCCAACCTCAGCCGTCGCGATGCGGACATCGCCCTACGCCTGACCAAGACACCGCCGGAACATCTTGTCGGCCGTTGCCTGGGCACGGTGGCCTATCAGGTGTGCGCCAGTGCAGATTTCGCCCGGCGGCATGCAGGACGCGAGCTGGCCGAGCTGGCCTGGATCGCCCCGGATGACTTTCTGCCCGACCACCCCACCGTCGCCTGGCGCCGCGAGCACTTGCCGGGTGTGCGCCCCAGTTACCGCTGCAACAGCATGTTGTCGGTCACCGAACTGGTACGCGCGGGGCTGGGGGTCGCTGCGCTGCCGGATTTTCTATTGGCGGAGGGCTTGCAGCCGCTGGGCCCCACTCTGGCGGGGCATGACACGGCGCTGTGGTTGTTGACGCGCCCGGATTGCCGGGCGCTGCGCTCGGTGGTGGCGTTGTTTGATGAGTTGGGACGGCATGTGCGCGGATTACGTCGTTAGGTTTTGCGCACAAAGTGTTCATGCATTTCGCACGTCAGGGTCTCGATACGCTCGGTGAGCTGTTTGGTCATTTCCGTTAGCCGCGTATTCTGCTCCAGCAACGCCAGCAGTTGCTGGGTGGTCTGTTCGGCCTGGGCCTGACGTTCGGTGTTGGCGATGGCAATGGCTTCGCGGTGTTGTGCGTCGGCGTCGGACTGCGCCTTATCGCGGGCGGCCTGACGCGTCTGGGCCAGCAGGATCAATGGCGCGGCATAGGCCGCCTGCAGGCTGAAGGCCAGGTTGAGCAGGATGAACGGGTACACGTCGAACTGGGTGATGCCGGTTACGTTGAGCACGATCCACACCAGCACGATCACGGTTTGTGCGCCGAGGAACGTCGGGGTGCCAAAGAAGCGCGCGAAGGCTTCGGCCTTGAGGGCGAACGTGTCGTTACCGAAGGTCGTCGCCAGGTGGGCGTGGGCTCGGTGAAAACGCAAATGGTCGACGGGGGCCGCTTGCGGCTTTGCTGGGGGCGTGGCGTCTGGGGTCATGGCGGGCTCGAATCCTAAGCGTTAAGACCAGCACGCACTATAGACCGAGCCCCCAGCCAGGCACATGAAAGAACCGTCAGTGGTTGCCCCGCTCGTTGGCAAACACGCTCACTGCTTGTACCGCCTCGCTCGTGCCTTCGCGAATTTGCAGGATGACCGTGCCTGCCCGGTTGGCCAGGTCGACCCCCAGCGCCGCACGGTCGCGGGTGCCGTCCATGCTCTCGATGGCTTGGCGGGTTTCGTCCTGGATCATCGCGATCATGCTGGAAATTTCCGCCGTCGAGCCGCTGGTCCGTGCCGCCAATTGCCGCACTTCATCGGCCACTACGGCAAACCCACGGCCTTGCTCACCGGCGCGCGCCGCTTCGATGGCCGCATTCAGCGCCAGCAAGTTGGTCTGGTCGGCGATCCCGCGAATGGTGTTAACGATGGCGGTGATTTGTTGCGAGCGCTCGCCCAGCTTGGCGATCAGTTGTGAGGAACCGTCAATGTCGGCAGCGATGGCGCGCATGCCGCTGGCGGTCTGCTGAATCACGTCGGCGCCTTTTTCGGCAATGTCCCGGGTGTTTATGGAGATGTGGTACGCCTGGGTAGCGCTCGCAGCGTCGGCGGCATGCTGTTGCACCCTGGCGGTGACGTCGGAGGCGAATTTCACCACTTTGCACAGGCGTCCGCTGGCGTCGTAGACCGGGTTGTAGTTGGCTTCGAGCCACACGATCTGGCCGTTTTTATCAATGCGCTCGAACTGGCCGCTGAACAGCTCGCCCTGGTTCAAGCGTTTCCAGAACTCGCTGTATGCCGAGCTGTTCGCCAACTCCGGTTTGCAGAATACCCGGTGATGCTGGCCCTGGATCTGCGACAGGGTGTAACCCATGCGCTGCAGGAAATTGTCGTTGGCCGTGAGGATGGTGCCGTCGAGGTTGAACTCGATCACCGCCATGGCGCGGTCGATGGCGCCCAGTTTGGCGTTGGCTTCGCTTTCGGCTTGCAGGCGCGGTGTGACGTCCATGGCGTACTTCACCACTTTGATCACTTGGCCGGTGTCATTGCGCACCGGGTTGTAGCTGGCTTCCAGCCACACCGACTGTCCGTTGCCAGCCACCCGTTCAAAGGTGCCGGACTGAAATTGGCCATTGCGCAATTGCGTCCACAGCTGGTTGTACTCGGCGCTGCGCGCGAAGGCCGGTGTGCAGAACATCCGGTGAGGTTGGCCCACGACCTGTTCGGCGCGAAAGCCCATGGTCTTGAGGAAGTTGTCGTTGGCCCGCAGCACGACGCCCTGCAGGTCGAATTCGATCACGGCCATGGAGCGTTCAATGGCATCCAGCAGGCTGGCTTGCTGGGCGTTGGTGTGTTGCAGGGTACTGATGGTTTTTTTATGGGCGTTGAATAACATGTTCGAGGGCTCGGGGAAGCACGCGTCTGAGGTATCCATGGAATGTGCGCCTGACCCCGTACGGCCCTGGGCCTTACGGTTGACTTGCTCATTGTCAGCTTCCTGGTGCTGACAGAGGGGGTTGAACAACGGATTCAGAGTGATAAGCCTGCCAAGAAGTTCGCTGCGATTGCAGGACCAGGCTGAGCGAGGCGACCAATGGCGGCATTATGCTATCGCTGGGGCGTGCTGACAGAAGATTCAGACGGGATGTCGTAGGACGACTCAGGCGGAATGGGCGATGACGTAGTCGCTGACCGTCACCCGGTTACGACCGGTGTTCTTGGCCGCGTACAGCGCGCGATCCGCGGCGTTGAGCCACATGGCGGCATCGCTGTAGAGGGGCCGGAAGTCTGCCAGGCCAATACTCAGGCTCACGCGCAGCTCAGGGATCTGCGCATTGCGATAGTTACTGAATATTTCGCGTAGGTGTTCCATGACCTGCGCCGCTTCTTCCAGTGGCATTTGCGGAAGAATCACACAGAACTCATCGCCGCCGTAACGGCCGGCCAAGTCGTTTTGTCTCAGGTGCAGGCGCAATTTCTGGCTCAGTTGGCGCAATACCGCGTCACCGACAATATGGCCGTAGGTGTCATTGATCTGCTTGAAGTGATCGATATCGATCAAGGCGATTGTGGCGTGGCCGTGTTGCTGCTGGCACTTATGGAACTTGAGGTTCAGCAGGTCTTTCCACGAGCCATGGTTGAGCAGGCCGGTCAGGCTGTCGATACGGCTCTGGGCGCTGAGGGCGCGTTTGTGTTCCGACAGCTTGATCGCCAACTGGTAGCAGACCATGCCGATGGCCACGGGGTAGAGCATCAGCATCGGCAGGCAGGTGTAGACCTGGGTGAGGCTGACGCTGGGGTTGAAGTGGATTCCGAACACGCCCCACGCCACGCCAATGCCTGCGGCGTGTGCCAGTAACCCGCGCAGAAACAGGCGCTTACCGCCGGCAGCGACGTTGTTCATGGTCATCATTGACACAATGGTCACCGTCGTCAGAGGGCTGAATTGGGTGGTGGCGGCCCAGAAACCGATGAAGAACGAGTCATACAGCAAGTTGCGCTGTTCGGCTTGATACGGAAACGGCGAGCGAACGGAGAGTTGGTAGGCCACATGAGCCCAGGCAAACCCATTGAATAGCAGGAACGCCCAGACCCAACTCGGCATCGCCAGCGGGTAAAGAGCGCCGACGACGCTGATGCAACCAACCCCCAGGCCGATGATTCTTGGCTTGTAGATACGTCTGGCAAATGACAGCCCTTTGCCTAATCTGTTTTCCATAGTGTTCCGGGTCAGCTCTTTAGTGCAGATGCAACAGCACGCGTCAGCGGTCAGAACCGTTGATCGACTAATAATTGTGAATATTGTCAGTTATTCGAGTGGGAATAATCAGTGTCCTTCCAAGCCATTTGCGCGCCACAACCGGTGAATACGCAAAAACGGCCTGGAATGTGGCTCATGCCATCGGGTTTTTTACTGCGGGCGGGGAGCGCTGACTTCGTAACCGGCCAGGAACAGGTCGATAGCCGATTCGATCACGTTGGCCTGGCTGGCGGCATCCAGTACCGGCTGGCCCAGGGTGATTTGCGGCCAAAAGGCGAACGCCTTGAGCAGGCTTTGTATCTGGTGGGCAGCGAACGCCGGGTCGCTGCAGGACAGTCGACCATCGTCCTGTGCGGCACGTACCCATTGCGTGAAGCCTTCTTCGCGTTTGCTCAAGCGGTTGACCATGTCTTGCGCGCGTTCCGGAGAATGGATAGTGGCGGCAATCGCGACGCGGGCCAGGTCGAGGAAATTGGTGTCCGACATCATCTGCATCTTCGCCTGCAGTAACCCGCGTAATTGATCGCGCAGCGGGCGGTTGCTGACGTAGCTCACGTCCAGTTGGGCAACGCTGCTGGCCCACAACTGGTGGAGGATCTCTGCAAACAACTCTTCCTTGCTGGGGAAGTGGTTGTACACCGTGCGTTTGGAAACGCCCGCCGTCGCCGCAATTTTGTCCATGCTGGTGACCTCGAACCCGTTCGCCCGAAACTCGGCGATGGCAGCGGCCACGATGGCTTCGCGTTTACGGTCGGTGAGGCGCAGGGGAGCAGTCATGGGCGGCGTTGGGCTCTTAGAGGAAATTACACTGGGTAGTTTACTTGCTTCGGATTTTGTTGCAATCTAGAAACTACACTGTGCAGTGTAGTTCATGAGCGGACCGTAGGAGTCACTCTGCAATGGCCACGATTTCAACCCGTCTCGACCCAGCGCCTGCGGCACGCAAGCCAGCCGATCAGGCGCAAGGAAATTTCAGCAACGACGCCCCGACTCAGCATGGCGGCTTGGGTAAAACGTTGCGTATTTTCTGGAACATGCTGTTCCATAAACCACGCAGTACACGCCCAGTGGGCAAGGTCCCCGTACAACCCTTGACGCGTGAGCAACTGTTGGCCGCGCCCGATCACAGCGTGTTCCGCCTGGGGCATTCCACCGTACTGCTGAAAATGCGCGGTAAATTCTGGGTCACCGACCCGGTGTTCGCCGAACGTGCTTCGCCCTTCAGTTGGGCGGGCCCCAAGCGCTTCCACCAGCCGCCTATCAGCCTTGAAGACTTGCCGCCGCTGGAAGCGGTGATTCTTTCCCACAATCATTACGACCATCTTGACCGCAACGCCGTGGTGCAACTGGCTGACAAAACCCGGCACTTTCTCGCGCCGTTAGGCGTGGGCGACCTTCTGGTCAAATGGGGCGTGGACGCCAGCAAAGTCCGGCAACTGGGTTGGTGGGAAGGCACCGAGGTCGATGGCATTCGGTTTATCGCCTCGCCGGCCCAGCATTTTTCCGGGCGTGGCCTGTTTGATGGCAACCAGACCCTGTGGTGTTCCTGGGTAATGGTCGATGGTGCGCGGCGGATCTTTTTCAGCGGTGACACGGGTTACTTCGATGGCTTCAAAACCATCGGCGAACACTACGGCCCGTTTGACCTGACGCTGATGGAGACCGGCGCTTATAACGTCGACTGGCCCCACGTGCACATGCAGCCGGAACAGACCCTGCAAGCTCATATCGACCTCAAGGGCCGCTGGCTGCTACCGATTCACAACGGCACCTTTGATCTGGCCTTTCACGCCTGGCACGAACCGTTCGATCGCATCATGGCCCTGGCCTGGGAGCGCAACGTGTCGATTACCACACCAGCGATGGGCCAGGCGTTCAGCTTGAACCAGCCCGAACGCGGGCATGCCTGGTGGTTGGACGTGGAAACGCACGGCGCGCAAGAGCACGCTGCGGGCTGAGACAAGGCGCGGTTAAAAAGGTCTTTTCAGGGTGTTTCAGCCCTGCGACAAACGCCAGATGAGAGTGCGATCATCCCGGGAACGTTATTCCCGGGATGCACGTTTTGATCGAAAAAGATTGTAGGACGCACTGGCAATTGGGTATGCCTTGTCATATGGGGTCATTGACCGGCGAAGAGATCAGCTCGACGGCGGTGCCCGTTCACGCTCAACCCGATAAAGCGAACCAGGCGGGTATCGTCTTTGCTGCCGAGCACGTCAAGAGCGTCGCGCCCATTCCCGGCTACAACACCCTGGCGCCGCTGGTGCGTGCCGTGCGGGACCCGGCCTTATCGCTTATCGCCGTCAGTGACGTCGACCCCACTGGCCCGGTGATGGTGGAGGTGCCCCTGGTGCTGAACAACACCACCTTTACTGCTTCGCAGTTGCTGTCGGGCTGGCGCATCGGATTTGCTGATCAGTATGTGTGCGGCGATCATCGCGAACCCGTCGAACACAGTGCGGCTTTGCGCCGTGCCTTTGAGGTTCTGCGGCAGGCTGGCGCGCAATTGGTACCGGTGGACGCGCGACGTGAGGCGTACAACCTTCAATTCAGCCTGCAACGGCGGAATGAAATTGATCAACTCGTCACAGAGCATCGCCTGGATGCCTTGGTGTCTGACGACCAGAGCACCGCGTTCCACGGGGCTTGTACAAACGGGTATCCGTCGTTTTGCGAACCCTTGGAAACGGGAGCAAAACTCTGCTTTTACGGCGCCCGTTGGGCACGTGACGCGCTGCCTACGTTGCTGAGCGCCTATCGACAGACGAGTGCTTGAATGCCAAGCCCACCGGAGCAACTGTGGCGCTTGCTGGTCTGAACCCACCTTGCAGGCAGTGGCTTATGGGGATGAGCAGGCGGCTCAAATCGATGCTAAACCCAGGCGTTGAAGGGTGTGCCGGGCGTGGTACGCCTCACGGATCACACTCAATGCCATCGAGGGAAGCCATGGCCTACAGAATCCACATTCTCGGCGCAGCCGGTGCCGGGACTACAAGCTTGGGAAGGGCCCTGGCCGAACGCCTGAATGTCGCTTATTTCGACTCCGACGACTTCTACTGGCAGCAAACTTCGGAGCCTTTCACCGTCGCTCGGCTGAGAGATGAACGCACCCGTCTGCTACTGGAGCAGAGTTCCGGCCTTGAGGGCTGGGTGGTGTCCGGCTCACTGTGCGGCTGGGGCGATGCCATGATCCCGCAGTTCACGCATGTGGTATTCCTGCGTGTGGACCCGCAAATACGCCTGAACCGATTGCGCCGGCGTGAAGTGCAACGCTACGGCGAGCGGATACTGCCGGGAGGCAGCCGCCACGAAAACAGCGTGGCTTTCCTCGCCTGGGCCGCCCGTTACGATGACGGCAACCACAGCCTACGCAGCCTGCGTCGGCATGAAAGCTGGTTGAAGCCGTTGACCTGCCCGGTGATCCGGCTGGACTCTACGCACCATTCGGTTGCGGCGCTGGTGAATCAATTGATGCCGCTGTTGAGCCCATCAGCCGCGAAATGATGCCTGGTGCGGCGGGCTCGGCCGGGGTGCGCTCAAACCTGCGTGCTCGCATGCCCCACCCCGGCGCAAACCCCGGGAAAAATACCAGCCCTTCAGCTTCCAGCCGAAATGCCAATGCCAAGCGGGTTTCGTCAGCCACATCCGCCTGGCTTTCAAAGCGTTGAACCGCTTCCACCGCCAGACCGGCCTGGCGGGCCAGGTCTTCCCGGCTCCAGCCCAGCATCGCGCGGGCCTGCACACTGTGCTTGGCGGTGAATTGATGCAGGACGATCTGTTGTTCTACGAAAGAGCTCATTGCCAGAGAGGACATGGGGTTTCTCCAGGATTCGACGGGGGAGGTCAAACTATACTGTGTTTTTGTACAGTTGTTTTGACCGCTCATCAACTGGATTTTTTTATAGCGCTGCAACTATCCCTCATTCCACCCCCGGCGCCTCCCGGATGATCAGGTGGTCAAGGTTTTCGATATTCGCGCTGAACACCCCAAATGTCTGGTCGGGGTTCTTCTTGCTGGGCACCTGTTTCAGCGCCGGCGTTACCCCGTAGAAGAAGCAGTACAGCGGCCGTTCACTGTCCACCGCCGCCTTGATCTGCTCAAGGAACGCCTTGCACTTGCGGTAGTTCTCGATGAGTTTTTTGTTCAGGTAGACGTTGACCGAGTAGGGCTTCTTGTCGAACCACACCTTCTTTTCGAAGTCGATGCGAAAGCTGCTGGTGTAGTCCTTGATCGCCTTGATCTTGCCCCAGTAGATCAGGCCCTTGTTGTCCTGCAGGTATTCGATCTTCTTGAAAAACGTCCAGTAAGTCGCGGTGTGCTCGCCGATCTTCAGCGGCATGGCCTTGAGCCTGTCTTTGTCGTCGATGTTCGACACGTAGCACTCTACCGGGTGGGCGAAGACGCTGGTTTTGTCCGGGGTTGAATCACTCGCGCCATGTGCGGAGCCGGTGCGAGTTGAAGGGGCTTTCGTGGGGTCTTGTGGGGCGCTGCCCTCGGGCCCGGCCAGTGGCGGTTTACGTTGGTATTGACGCCGCGTCAGCACCCATTCCGATGGGAAATTCTCTTCGCGCTCGTCGTCACCGTCGTCGGTCGCGGTCTTGTGGGTGCTGGCATAGCGGCAGCCGTCGATATGCCGGGTGCTGGTCTTGTTCTTGAAGTGCGGCGTGCGCAAGTAATTGACGTTTTTCGCATTGAATGTGCTCAGCGTATTGCTGGCATCAAACGCCGCGCGGCATTCATCGTTGGGGCACAGGAAACGGTCCTTGTCGGAATCGAAGTCGGCGGTTTCGTCGAAATTCAGCTCTCGTACGTCATAGATCGACAGCTTGTCATCGAGACTCAGGCTGTAGGCCGTGTCGAATTTCATGGGGCTCGGGTCCGTGAGATGAATAGCTGGATATTACGCAAAACTTCGCCGTTAAGGAGATCAAAAGTGTGGGGGCAGGCGTGCCCGCTCCCCCATTTAACTATCAGGCGTGCTGGCTACTCGCCGCCCGCTCAAGAAGCACAAGGTGCCGCCTACGGCGGTCAGTGCGCCGAGGGCATAAAACATGCTGACGGGGGCCGCATTGATCAGCAAGTAACCGCAAATCACCGGGCTCATTGCCCCGCCAAACGCGGCCAGGTTTTGCGCGCCGTAGTAACTGCCGCGCAGGGCGTCCGGGGCGATGGTGTCGATAAACAGGAACTCCGAGGGGTAGATGATCATCTCGCCCAAGGTGAACACGAACATCGCCAGGCACCAGGTGAGCAAGCTGTGCGCCTGACTGAAGCCGATCAGCCCGGCAATGAACAGCAGGGTGCCCAGCACGATCCAGTAGCGCAGTTGCTCGCGCTTGAGGAAACGACCGATCTGGTACTGCATCAAAATCACGGTGATGGCGTTGCAGGCCAGCACCGCCGACAGAATCTTCAACGCTTCGGCCGGCTTGTAGGCCACCAGCAAAAACTGCGACAGATAAAGGGTGTAGCGCCCGTGGACAATGGTGCTCAATAAACTGCCGCTGGTGAACAGGATCAGCGTGCGGTCGCTGCGCAGCGTGCGCAGGGTGGTGATAAAACTTAACGGTTTGTTGCTGTCGTCCCGTTGGGTGGGCGGGATGCCGATCATCAGGAACAGGCTGCCAAACGCAATGGCGCTGGCGATCAGGAACGGTGCCAGTTGCATGTGGCCAGCGATCACCACGCCGACCATCGGGCCGGTGGCATAGCCGACGTTGGTCAGTGTGTAGCGCAACGAAAAAACCTTGGCGCGATCCCCGACGGGCAGGTTCTCGCTGATGATCGCCTTGGAGCCGATCAGGAACAGTGCCGACGCGGCTTCGGTGATGACCAGGGTCAGGGTGGTGAGGTAGAGGTTGCTGGCAAAGGTCAGCAACAGAAAGCCGATGGAGCTGGAGAGCATGGCCAGGATCAGCAGCTTGCGCTTTTCCAGGCGGTCGATGATGTAGCCGCCGTACAGGCCGAGCAGTGTGGCGATGAACACGGCGATGCCCATCAGCAGGCCGATGTCCTGTTGATTCAGACCCAGCCGGGTGCTCAGGAGCAAGGCCAGCAAGGGGCTGGTCATGGCGCGGCTGACCACGATGGTCACCGAGCAGATCATCAGGCGGCGGATTACCAGAGAGTAGGTGGCCACGGTGGGGCGGATGTCCTTGTCATAAATGCGCAGCCGAGCCGAGCACTGTTCTAAAGCTCAATGGAGATCCCCTGTGGGAGCCGGGCTTGCCCGCGATGGCGGTGAGTCAGGCGATGTAGATGCAAGCTGATCCACTGCTATCGCAGGCAAGCCAGCTCCCACAGGAGTTTGTGGTGTTTACTGGCCGGCGTTGATGGTGATTTTCTCCACCGCACCCTGCTCCAGATCCCACTTCTTCAGGATCTTGCCGTAGGTCCCATCCTCAATCATGCCCTGCAACGCTTCACTGATCGCCGTAACCAACTCGGTGTTGCTCTTCTCAATCCCCAGCCCGGTGAACTGCTTGGAAATTGCCAGGCCCACCGGCTTGTACTTGCCCTTGTCCAGCGCCATCAAATAAGGAATTGTCTCGCTGCCCTGCATCGCCGCATCCAGGCGGTTCTGCTGCAACTGCGCGCGTGCATCCGCCGAGCCTTCAGTGCCGATCACCACGATGGCCGGCTTACCCGCCGCTTCGCAGTTTTGCTTGCTCCACGCGGCAATTTCCGACGGCCAGGTGGTACGGCGGCTGGTGCCGACTTTTTTACCGCACAGGTCAGTCAATTCCTTGAGGTCTTCACGCTTGGCCAGGGTGTACAGCTGCGGGCCGCTGGTGAAGTAGTCGATGAAAGTCACCGCCTTTTGGCGTTCGGCGGTGTCGCTCATGCCCGACAGCACAATGTCCACACGCTTGGTGGTCAGGCCGCTGAGCATCTGTTCGAAGCCGGTTTCCTGCCACTTGATCTTCACGCCCAGGCGCTCGGCCAAGGCATTGCCCAGGTCAAAGTCCAGGCCCGTGAGTTTATTGGTGGCGGTGTCCTTGAAATCCATCGGCGGGTAGTTCGGCACGATGGCCGCGCTGATCTCGCCTTTTTCCTTGATTGCTGCCGGCAATGCCGCCAATACACAGGTGGAAGCCATCAGGCCTGCGAGCAACGTTGGGATAAACAATGTTTTCATGGGGGCGTTCTCGTTAGTTTTTTAGTTAAGTGCGAACGGCAGAAATAAAGCTTTGGGTACGCGGGTTTTGTGGGCTTATTAGAATTTCTTCGGGGCTGCCGGCTTCCACAATCTGGCCGGCATCCATAAACACCATGCGGTTGGAGACTTCGCGGGCAAAGCCCAACTCATGGGTGACCACAATCATGGTCATGCCGGTGGTGGCCAAATCACGCATCACCGACAGCACTTCGCCGACCAATTCGGGGTCGAGGGCTGAGGTGGGTTCGTCAAACAACATCAGCTTGGGGCGCATCGCCAACGCACGGGCAATGGCCACACGCTGTTGCTGGCCGCCGGACAATTCCACCGGGTAAGCATTGCGCTTGTCCGCCAGGCCCACGCGGGCCAGCAACTCCAGCGCATCTTCGATGGCTTCCTTGGGCGAGCGCTTGAGCACCTGCACCGGGCCTTCGATGATGTTCTGCAACACGGTCATGTGCGGGAACAAATTGAAGCGCTGGAACACCATGCCGGTGGCCAGGCGCTGACGGGCGATCTGCGATTCGTTCATCTCATGCAGCTTGTTGCCGACGACCCGGTAACCCACCAGTTCGCCGTCGACCCACAGGCCGCCCTTATCGATTTTTTCCAGTTGGTTGACGCAGCGCAGCAGCGTGCTTTTACCCGACCCGGACGGGCCGATGATGCACATCACTTCGCCTTGCTCGACTTCGATATTGATGTCGCGCAGCGCGTGATACTGGTCGTAATACTTGTTCAGGTTGACGGCCTTGACGATGCTTCTCATGGGGCAAATCTCCTCAACCCAGACTTACGAACGCTTGCCGGCGCCGCGGGCAAAACGACGCTCGAGGCGGCTTTGACCAAATGAAAGAACAGTCACCACCGCCAGGTACCAGATGCCGGCCACAATCAGCAGCTCCATGACCCGCGCGTTGGCGTAGTAGATGTTTTGCGCGTTGTGCAGCAGCTCCGAGTACTGGATCACACTGGCCAGGCTGGTCATTTTCACCATGCTGATGAACTCGTTGCCTACCGGCGGAATGATCACCCGCATGGCCTGCGGCAGAATCACCCTACGCAGCGCTTGCAGGCTCGGCATGCCGATGGACTTGGCCGCTTCGTACTGGCCGGTGTCGACCGACAGCAAGCCGGCGCGCACCACTTCGGCGGTGTAGGCGCCCTGGTTGATACTCAGGCCGAGCAGGGCGGCCACGAAGGGGGTCATCAGGTCGACGGTGTCGATGCTGAACAGGCCCGGAATCGCGATCACCGGGAAAATCAGTGCCAGGTTGAACCACAGCAGCAACTGCAAAATCAGCGGCGTGCCACGAAACAGCCAGGTGTAGGTGATGGCCACATACCGCAGGATCGGGTTGGCCGACATGCGCATGATCGCCGTGATCACCCCGATGACCACACCCAGCGCCATCGCCAGAATCGACATGACGATGGTGTTGACCAGGCCCCACACAATGGCTTCAGACGTGAGGAACTGCCCGATGTAGGACCATTCGATCTGGCCATTGGCAAATGCGCGTAACAACGCGGCCAGCGCGATCACGATCAGCGTGGCGAAAAACATCCGCCCGTAATAACGACGCGGCACATGCTCGTACTGCGTGATATCGAACTGGTTCTCGGACAACTTGCGCTCGGCTTCCAAGCGCTCTGCCGGGGTTTGGTTCATGGTGTTACTCCAAAACTAATAACGTGCTAACTGCTGTACGTGGTCCAAATGTGGGAGCGGGCTTGCTCGCGAAAGCGCCGGCCCAAGCACCACAAATCTCCCAGCCTTAAATCCTGAACCCCTGATAACGCTCGGCCCACTGCTGCTGAGCCGCCAACGCTACCTTCAACCGCCCAATCTGCTCGCGAACCCGCTCCGGCGCCGTCCCACCCCAACCACTGCGCGCCGCAATCGCTGCCTCCAGGGTCAAGCAGTCACGCATTTCGGGCAGCAACCGAGCATCCACCTCTGCCAACATCGCCGGCGAGGCTTCCCACAACTCAATCTCATGCTTCTCACAGGCCTGAACCAGCGCGCCGGTAATCTCATGCGCCTCTTTAAACGGCACGCCACGGGTAGCCAACCAATCCGCCACCTCCGTCGCCAAGGTGAAGCCCATCGGCGCCTGACGCCGCAGCTCCTCGACCTGCACCTTCATGGTTGCGACCATCCCGGCCATCGCCGGCAGCACCAGCAGCAAGGTGTCGACGCTGTCCAGCACGCTGTGTTTGTCTTCACTCAAATCGCGGTTGTACGAGAGCGGCAACGACTTGAGTGTCGACATCAACCCGGTCAGGTTGCCAATCAAACGCCCCGCTTTGCCCCGCGCCAGTTCGGCAATGTCCGGGTTCTTTTTCTGCGGCATGATCGAGCTGCCAGTGGCGTAGGCATCATCCAGCACCACCCAGCGAAACTGGCGTGAGGACCACAGGCAAAACTCCTCCGACAGCCGTGAAATATTCACCCCAAGCATGCCCGCCACAAACAGGAACTCCGCCACGTGGTCACGACTGGCGACGGCGTCAATGGAGTTTTCGCACGGCCCGGTGTAGCCCATTTCCTTAGCTGAATGCTCCGGCTGGCGCGCGATCGCCGAGCCTGCCATCGCCGCAGCGCCCAGCGGCGACAACGCCGTGCGCGCATCCCAATCCACCAGGCGCTGCACATCGCGCAGCATCGACTGCGCGTGCGCCAACAAGTGGTGGGCAAACACAATCGGTTGCGCCTGCTGCAAGTGAGTGAAGCCTGGGCAGATGCTGTCGACGTGCTGCTCGGCCTGCTCCACCAGCGCCTGCTGCAAACCCAACACCTCGGTGGTGATGGTGCGCGCATGGTCGCGTAGGAAAAGGCGCAGGTCGTTGGCCGTTTGGTCGTTGCGCGAACGCCCGGCGCGCAGCTTGCCGCCCAAGGCGCCGAGGCGCTCGGTCAATACGCGTTCGATAAAGGTGTGGACGTCCTCGTCATCCAGGGTCGGATGCAGGCGCCCGGCGGCGAAATCCTCTCCGATACGGTCCAGGGCCTCGACGGTGCGCTGGGTCTCTGACTCATCCAGCAAACCGGCGCGCTGTAACTCTCGGGCATGGGCACGCGAACCGGCCAGGTCGTAGGGCGTCAGGCGGAAATAGCGCTCAGGGCAACGCGACAACGCGGCCAGTGCAGCAGACGGGCCGGTCTTGAAACGAGCGCCCCAAAGGCGGTCGGTGGGCTGAGACATGGGTGTTCCTCACGCTTGTTTTTAGAAGAGTCGGAGGCAGTCAAAAAGTAAAAAGTCCTGATCGTAGTGTCAGGTTTTGCGGGGTGTTAAATCAGCCTCTGTGTGCTGTTCAACCCGCTATATTCAAGGTTGCCAAGGGCGGATGTTTATGTTCATTATCGCCGCCTGGCTATGTTCAAGGATTGGGTTGAAGCCTGTTGAATATGGCACTTGAGGTCAACGCGTATTATGGAAACCCCACTTTCCACTTCTGGAAACATACCGCCAAAACCCGGCACACGACCGCCCCTGCAACTGAGCGGGCTGGACTTCAAATTGCTCCGTGTGTTCATGGCCGTGGTCGAAGCTGGCGGCTTCAGCGCCGCGCAAAACGAGCTGAACGTGGGCCTGGCGGCCATCAGCAAACAGATCTCCGACCTCGAAATCCGCATCGGCATGCGCCTGTGTACCCGGGGCAGGGAAGGCTTTGGCCTGACCGAAGAGGGCAAGTTGGTGTACCAGGCGTCCATCGAGTTATTTACCTCGGTGGACAGTTTTCGCGACAAGCTTAGTTCGGCGCAAAACGAGCTGATTGGCGACCTTAGTGTCGGCGTAATTGATAACACCGTCTCCGACGTTAATTCGCCGCTGATTACCGCGCTGGGGACATTACATAGCCAATCGCCAAAAATTAGATTGCGCTTACATGCCTCGCAACTCGACGAAGTTGAACGCGGCGTGGTGGAAGGGCGGCTGATCGTCGGCATCGTGCCGGTGTACCAACGCCGCGAAGAATTTGACTACTTCCCGCTCTACGAAGAAAAAGCCCACGCCTACTGCGCCGTAGGACACCCGCTGTTCAACGCGAGTGACATCACGCCGCACGTGCTGCGCCAATACGAAGTGGTCAGCCACCGGTATGCCATCCATCGCGACAAGGCCAACTTCGTCACCTACGACAGCCAGTCCGCCTCGGCCTCACAGGTGGAAGCCGTCGCCATCCTGATCCTCACCGGCCGCTTCCTGGGCTTCCTGCCGGAACACTACGCCGCGCCACTGGTCAGGGAAGGGCGCCTGCGCGCACTGTGCCCGGAACAGGTTCACCTGAGCACCGCGTTCAACCTGATCCTGCGCCACAACGCGCCAAGAAGCCCGATGGTAAAAGCCTTCGCCGCAGCGCTTGGCGTAGACCTCAAGGCCGCGACATAAAGCGCATGCCAAGCGCCGATCCCCGAGCCACAGAGATCAAATGTGGGAGCTGTCGAGCCCCAGCGAGGCTGCGAAGGGATCACCTCGGTCTACCTGCCGAACTCGCTATTGGTATCGATACATTTTCCGCCTAGGCAGCGAGCTACCTGACGTGCAGTGTTTTCTACCCGGCACCAAAAAGCCCAACCTTTTCAGGTTGGGCTTCATCACCCATCTGGCATTCAACCCCTGGCATCTCATGCCAGTGCGCGATCACCGCAACGGCTTGCGCTTCTTCTTCGCATGAAAATGCCGAAAATGCGCATCCTGCGCCGCCGCCAACAACTCCCGATCGCCACGCGTATCGCCCCAGGCCCGCAGCCGATACTCGCCCAAATCCCCATACACCGCCTCAAGCCGCAGCACCTTGTTCTCACAGCGGCAGTTATTCCCCGTGAGCTTACCGGTCAACACCCCATCGACCACCTCAAGCTCAGTGCCGATCAACTTGATCCCCAGCCGATTCGCAAACGGCTGCAACACCAACGCCGGCGACGCCGAACACAAGGTCACCACCGCCCCGGACTTCACCTCATCTTCCACCGACTGCAAGCCCTTGGGGCGCATCAACTGGGTCCAATACCGCTGGCAATACGCCTCAGCCTGCTGCTGAACCCACGCCTTCTCCACCCCGGTCATAAAGGTGCGAATCAACTGCGCCTTCAACTCATCCCGGCTGATCTGCCGCAGCAAAAAGCGCAGCCCCGGCACCGCCAGCTTGACCATCCGGCCATAAAACTCGCCGGGGCCGAAGGCGAATTTGAGGAACGGCACGAAACTGTCGTGGTGGGTGAGGGTGCCGTCGAAGTCAAAGACGGAGAGTACTTTGGCGTCGATGGGGCCGGCTTCGAGCATGTCTGGGTTCACGGTGGCCTCGGTCCTATCTAGTATTTTTTAAGCGTGCATCAGGTGTGACAGCAGGAGTTTACTCCCGTGCCAATCTTCCGATCTTGGCGTAAAGCGTCTCGGTGAAAGCATCCCGGTCACTCGACCGGTGACAACGCTGATGGCAATTGGGGCACAAGGCTACAGCATTGGTCGTGCGATCCGAACCCTTCTGGGCGAGGTGCTTGACGTGATGTACTTCAAGAAATGGCAAACCGTCGACCTCGAAAGGCGCGTTAGAGCCGCAGCCTTCGCAAATCCCCTTGGCTTCTTTGAGTACCCAGGCGCGTACCTTTGGGTCGCGGACAAACGCATTACTAGTGATGGGTACTTGTTGTGGCTTTGCAATCCCATCCGGCACTTGATCAAAACGCTTTAGCTGCAGCTTGTTAGCACGTCGGATAAGCGTTTGCTCATCTGCCGTTTGGGCTGTTTCATCCGATTCAAATACTCGAGTGTCAGCGAGTGCCTTGCGAATGTGTTGTTCTACACCTGAGCCCACATTGTTCGCAGGCTTATAGCCCTTGATGCGATCCAGGCCCATTTGAACCAGAACCGAAGAAATATTTTGCATGCGAAACTCAATTGAGCCTTCAGTACGGCCAACCAATGGTCCCTGGCGCAGTAATCGATTTTCATGGGCTTTGTTAAAAGGCAGTCCGCTCTTTTCCCACGCCAGCATCTTGAGGTACGCCTCTACTGCTGCAGCTAGCTCCGAGTCGTTCCAATCCTTTTTGTCTTTTGTAATATCCATACTGCCGCCGAGGGTTGAAAACCCTCGGACGATACTGAGTAGCCATTATTGCGTCTACGAAATTTCCTACGAGTCGGTGGGATTTGCCGGCCGTTCACATTAGTGAATTCGCTGCTTCATTCGGAAAGGTTGAATGAGCCGTTTCCACCACGGAGCCTTTGATGGTTCTCTCCGAGAGGTCCGATTAACCAACAAATACGGCATATCTCGAAGCCTAATCCAGCCTTCATCTTGCCAATGCAACAGGTTCAACGACATCTGCGGCCGATCCAGCATGCTCAATAAAGGGCGTTCCACCGATCGTGGCTGACGCTCGTCCCGCAACGTCGGAACGACTTCATGTGTAAGCCAGCTGCGTAGTAGCCGATTCCCCGGCGTGTAGTGATAGACCAGTAACGCGTACGCCCCGGATTCACTGATCATCAACATTTCTTCCGGCTGACCGTGAAAAAGTAGATTTACATTCCTTCGTTGATCCTCATCGAGCTTGCGAGTCGTGCGCTCATCGAGATACCACCCCATCAAACGCCCAAGATCACGCGCGCAGAACCACACTTGGTTTTCTAGAAGGAGCGCATGTAGCTGAAGATTATGGCGGGTGAAAACGACGCCAGTAGAAGGCTCGGGTGTGACCCAATGCGTGGCGCTAGGCAAGTCGAGCAGATATCGGCTAGGCATTCTTTATGATCCCTACGTGATTTACGGAAGGGCGCGAACCCAACGTAGAGAGCGGATTTAAGAAACCCCAACTTACTTAGCCTCGATACAGCATTCATTCCGCATGATAGGCCATGCGGATTTTGGGCTGTGTGATTGAGGCTAGCTTCTACGTTGGGCGTTTCTTAGGCACCGGCTGACGAGGCTATTCAGCCTCGAAACTGATATCAACCTCTCTGCGGATGATCTTGGTGTAAGAAGGCTCCTATGCAGTTCACCGTGTCTAGTCCTGAAATAGGTTTACACCTGTTTCAGTCTCAAAACGCCCGATGCAC
>PJQF01000218.1_pt1 | contig 26818 bp, 22 predicted proteins | sample 1503741 | NCBI WGS metagenome assembly PJQF01 (sample SAMN07775949, study PRJNA414020) | Biofilm metagenome, whole genome shotgun sequencing project. | isolation source: biomolecule (vanillin) treated reverse osmosis membrane biofilm | place: India: Nagpur | collected 2017-03-21 | reverse complement strand
AAAATGTCCTGCACCGAATAGTTGACCACCGTCATCATCGGAATCACCGCACTGAACGCCACCAGCAGGAACACCGGCAACACCAGCCACCAGGCCTTGTTGTTCTGCACCTTGTTCATGGCAGCACCTCCAGCAGGTAATCGTCGGCATACACCATCAACCACTGCGCGGGAAAGCTGATCGAGGCGTTGCCTTCGGGCACCGGTTTGTCTTCGGCCAAGCGCACTTTCAACGGCGTACCGTCGAGGTTGAGGGTAACGATTTTGTAGGTGCCCAGGTCTTCCACATGGATGACGTCGGCCTGCAGGGCGTCGGGGTTGTACTCGTCCCACACGTGGATAAATTCCGGGCGGATGCCGACCTGCAGCTTTGTGTAGTTGGTCTCACGGAGACGTTGCTGCAAGGCCTCGGATAACGGCAGCAGCGTCCCGGCAAAACGTACCCCACCGGCCTCGGCCTGCACTTCGATCAGGTTCATCCCAGGGCTGCCGATGAAATAGCCGACAAACGTGTGGCTGGGCCGCTCGAACAACTCACGCGGCGTGCCGAACTGCACGATTTGCCCGCCGTACATCACCGCGATCTTGTCGGCAAACGTCGAGGCTTCGAGCTGGTCGTGGGTCACGTAGACCATGGTGATATTGAACTGCTCGTGAATCTGCTTGAGCTTGCGCCGCAGTTTCCATTTGAGGTGTGGGTCGATCACCGTCAGCGGTTCATCGAACAGGATCGCCGACACGTCGTCGCGCACCAGGCCACGGCCCATGGAGACTTTTTGTTTTTCATCGGCGGTGAGGTTGCGCGCCTTTTTGCCCAGCAGGTTTTGCAGGTCGAGGACTTCGGCAATTTCCTGCACCTTACTGTGAATTTTCGCCTCGGCCATGCCCTGGTTACGCAAAGGGAACGCCAGGTTGTCGAACACCGTCATGGTGTCGTACACCACCGGGAACTGGAACACCTGGGCGATGTTGCGTTTTTCCGGGGTCAAGTCGTTGACCACGGCGTGATCGAACAGCACCTGGCCTTCCGAGGGGCTGAGCAGGCCCGAGATGATATTGAGCAGGGTCGACTTGCCGCAGCCCGACGGCCCGAGCAAGGCGTAGGCACCGCCCTGCTCCCAGACGTGGTTCATTTCCCGAATGGCGTAGTCCTCGGGGCCATTGGGCGCAGGGTTGTAGCTGTGCGCGAGGTTCTGCAAGTGGATCTCGGCCATCAGGCAACCCTCGACACGCGGCGCCCGGGGGCCTGGACCAAACGGCCCTGACCATCGAACACAAACAGTTTATGGGTGGGGATATACACGCGGATCGGTGCGTCAACGTCGTACTCGTGTACCCCTGGCAGGTGCAGCACCAGCAGGAAATGTTCGCTGCGCACATGCAGGAAGGTTTCCGAGCCGCTGATCTCGGCGACCTCCACAGTCACCGCCAGCTCCAGGTCGTCGTCATTGCTCGGCACCAGGCTGATGTGGCTGGGGCGCACGCCAAAGCGGAACTCGCCTTCGCCGATGGGGCGCAGGTCGACGTTCAGCGGGAAGTGCACGACATTGGCAAAGCTCACTTCATTGCCGCTGATACGCCCCGGCATCAGGTTGATCGGCGGCTCGGAAAACAGCTCGGCGGCCAGCACGGTCTGCGGCTGGTGATACACCTCGGCGGCCTTGCCGCTTTGGATCACCCGGCCTTCGTGGAGGATGGTGGTGGTGCCGCCCAAGGCCAGCGCCTCGTTGGGCTCGGTGGTGGCATAGATGGCGATGGTGTGGCGAGCCTTGAACAGTTCGCGCATTTCCTGACGCAGCTCTTCGCGCAGTTTGTAGTCCAGGTTCACCAGTGGCTCATCGAACAGGATCAACTCGGCATCTTTGACCAGTGCACGGGCCATGGCTGTGCGTTGCTGCTGGCCACCGGAGAGTTCCAGCGGGTGGCGCTGGAGGAATTTCTCGATGCGCAGCATCTTCGCGGTTTCGAGCACTTTGCTCTGGATCAGCTCGTGGGACACCCCGGCCTGGCGCAACGGCGAGGCGATGTTTTCGAACACGGTCATGGTCGGGTAATTGATGAACTGCTGGTACACCATCGACACGTTGCGCAAGCGCACCGGCTTGTGCGTGACATCCACGCCATTCATCAGGATGCGACCGCTGTCGGGCTTGTCCAGACCCGCCATCAAGCGCATCAGGCTGGTCTTGCCGGACAGCGTGCGGCCGAGCAATACGTTGAAGGAGCCGGCTTCGAAACGCAGGCTGGCGTCGTCGATCCAGGTTTGGCCTTCGACGACGCGGGAGACATGTTCCAGGGTCAATGACATGACACGCCCTTTTTATTATTGGAATGAATCTGCCCACTCGTCAGAGCGAATTCCATGCCATAAATGCCAGGTGCTTGATCCGTAACGAAATGGGCCCAATACGCTGCTCAGGCGTGAACACAACTGAACACCGAAGGCTGAACAACTGAACAGTCACGGGTTGACAATGAACAGTTCTGAACAACAATTGATGGGCGTCGCCGAGCTAAATGTGGGAGCCGGCTTGCTCGCGATAGCGGTGTGTCCGTTAACAGATTCAGTGGCTGAACCAGCGCCTTCGCGAGCAAGCCCGCTGCCACATTTTTGAACCTGCTGCTCCAGCTAGCGTTTGCAAGCCTCCATAACAATAAAAAGAAGGTCGCCCTCATGGCCGAACCCCAGGCTCACGACACCCTTATCCAGGATTCCTGGCGCCGTTGCCGCGCATTTGGCCTGGACCACCAGAGCGCACCGAGCTTCGACCAACTGCCTGCCGAAGGCATCAGCCAATTGCTGGAAAGCCAGCATTCCCTGGTGCAAACCACCCATCAGGAAGTGCTGCCCTACTACGAAAACATCCTGAGCAATTCCAACTGCCTGATCATGCTGGCCGACAACCAGGGCCAGGTCCTGACGTCGTGGGGCACCCAGCGGTTTATCGAGCCGAAACTGGCGCACGGTTTCAATGCCGGCGCCAGTTGGCGCGAGCGCTCCACCGGCACCAATGCCATCGGCACTGCGCTGGCCTGTGCCCAGGCGGTGCATATCGAGCACGACGAACACTTCCTTAAAGCCAACCGTTTCATGACCGGCTCGGCGGCGCCGATCTTCGATGCCCAGCGCGAAATCATTGCCGTGCTGGATGTGTCCAGCGACAGCTACCTGCCGCCCTCCCACACCCTGGGCATGGTCAAGATGATGAGCCAGACCGTGGAAAACCGGCTGATCCTCAACCTGTTTCGCGGCGAGCATTTTCAACTGACCTTCAACACCGGCCTGAACAACCTCGACAGCCAATGGGCCGGCCTGCTGATCTTTGATGAAAGCGGCCAAGTGCTGTCGGCCAACCGCCGTGCCGATAACTTGCTGGGCATCAGCTTGTCGCGGGTACTGATCGACAGTTTGTTCAAGGTGTCGTTGCTGGAACTGCTGAATCAGCCGGAGGGGCTGCCGTTCTCCCTGCAGGCGGCCGGACGCAATCGGTTCCAGTGTTTACTGAAGCGGCCAAGCAAAATGCCGGTGCAGGCACGCGTCTTCAGTGCGCCCAAACCCAGCGCTCCCGCACCGGCGACGCCGGCCGCGATCAGTCTCAAGACCCTGCACTTTGGCGACATCCGCGTGGAAAAAGCCGTGCGCCAGGCCGAGCGATTACTGGAAAAGGACATTCCGCTGCTGATCCACGGCGAGACCGGCGTGGGCAAAGAGGTCTTTGTCAAAGCCCTGCACCAGGCCAGCTCACGCAGCCGGCAGGCGTTTATCGCCGTGAACTGTGCGGCGATTCCGGCTGAGCTGGTGGAATCGGAGCTGTTCGGCTACGAAAAAGGCGCCTTCACCGGCGCCAACCAGAAAGGCAGCATTGGCCTGATCCGCAAGGCCGATAAAGGCACCCTGTTTCTCGACGAAATTGGCGATATGCCACTGCCGACTCAGGCCCGCTTGCTGCGCGTATTACAGGAACGCTGTGTACAGCCGGTGGGCAGCAGCGAGCTGTTCCCGGTGGACTTGCGGATCATTTCCGCCACCAACCGCGCGCTGCGCGAGTGGGTGCAGGCCGGGCGCTTTCGTGAGGACTTGTTTTACCGCATCGGCGGCCTGACCCTGGAGTTGCCGCCGCTGCGCGAGCGCACCGACAAGCCGGCTCTGTTCCAGCAATTGTGGCAGCAACACCGCGAACCGACCCAGTGGGCCGGGCTGAGTACCGAGGTGCTGGCGTTATTCGAGCAACACCCGTGGCCGGGCAATTTGCGTCAGGTCAGCAGTGTGTTGCAGGTGGCGCTGGCAATGGCCGAGGAACAGCCGGTGCGCCCGGAGCATCTGCCGGATGATTTTTTTGTGGATCTGCAGCGGCCGACGCCATTGCCCACCCATGAGCGTTTGGATGACAGCACCGACCTGACGCAACGCCTGCAGGCAGCAGGCGGGAATATTTCCCACCTGGCGCGGGAGCTGGGGGTCAGCCGCACTACGTTGTACAAACGCCTGCGGCAGAACGAAGGCTGATCGGCAGCGCTCGCCTCGACGGTGCTTAACGCCAGCGCCATGACACGCCGGTGTAAATGCCCCGACCGTCGGCCGGCGTGGATCGCGCAACATCCATACCCTTGTCGTCGTAACCCGGCGTGACGGTGTTGGCATAGCGCCGGTTAGTGAGGTTGCGCAGGTCGACCCAGGCTTGCCAGTCCTGCTTCGGTGCGTCGTAGCCGAAGGTGGCGCCAAGTGTGGTGTAGGCCGCAGCAAAGTAGGAGTTGGCGTAGTCCACCGCCACGCGCGATGCATGCTCGGTGTTCAGGCTGGTGTAGAAACCGGTCGGATGGCTGTAGCGCAGTTGCGCCTGGTAGTAATGTTTGGGGATGCCCGGCAAGGTGTTGTCGCCGAAACGGTCATCGTCGCGGTAGTGGAAGTCGCTGAAGGTGTAGGCCTGGCGCAGGTCAAGCTGGCCATTACGGCCGCCGTCCCACAGCGGGCTGAGCAGGCCCAGCTCCACGCCTTGATGCACGGTGGGGCTGGCGTTGGACTCGGCGACAATCGCACTGCTGTTGGCGGTTTGGGCCTGGGTTTCGACCGTGAGCAATTCGTGGCGCACTTCGGAGCGGTACAGCGCCAGGTCCCACTGGCCGAACCACTGCTCGCCACGCCCGCCGATCTCCAGGGTGGTCGCGGTCTGATTGCGCAAACTCACGCCTTCGCGTTGCAAACCGGTGGCCGGGCCGCTGCCGGGGGCAAAGTATTTATTCGAACCCCAGATCATCGACCACGCGTGCGGCGGCTCGACTGAGCGGCTCAGGTTGCCGTACACCTGCAACTGTGGGGTGAAGTCATACCGCAGGCCAATGCGGGGTGCGTAATCCCAATCATGTTGACTGAGCGGCGCCTGGCCTTCGGGATAGGTGACCTGGGTTTCGCGGCGCGTGTAAATCGCGGCCAGGCCAGTGGTCAGCCACAGGTCCGGGACCAATTCCAGTTCGTTGCCGACATGCAGCACGCTGTCGGAGCCCAAATAGCTGTAGTCGCGAGTCTTGGTGCCGGGGGCATACGGCGCAGTGTTACCGGCTGGGGTACGCACGTATTCAGAGGCGCCGTTGTTCGGCATCGCCTGGGTGGTGCGCAGGCCAATCGTGGTGTTGCTGTCGTGGCCGAACAGACTGTCCTGGCGGAGGTACTTCAGGGTGCCGCTGACGTCGGTGTAGGCGACTTTCAGGCGGTTGGTGCCTTCGCGCAGGTCCATCGGGTAGTCGTGATAGGCCAGCCCGACTTCGACGCGCGACTGATCGTCCAACTGCAAGGTGGTCTTGTTGGCGATCCACGTCGAGCCGGGCTGCAGGCGTTTGGAGTCGCGGGCGGCATTCAGGCTGTTGGCGGCACTCGGGTCGTGACGGATCTGGTAGCGCGTCAGTTTGCCGGGTGAGTCGTTGCTGGTTTCGCGGTAACGAAAATAGAAACGCGTCTCCAGGTCCGGGTTGAAACGGTAACCGAAGTTCGCCGCGACGCCCTTGCCGCTGCCGGCGCTCTGGTGCTGGTAGCCGTCGGATTCGGCGTCGGTGAGGCTGATGTAGTAGTCAGCGTCCCCGAGCACCTGGCCGGAACTGATCTCGCGCTGGGCATAGCCGCGGCTGCCTGCTTCATAACGTACTTGCAGCGTGGGCGCGTCATAGCCGGTATGGGTGATGTAGTTGACCGAGCCGCCCAGGGCCAGCGCGCCCTGATCAAAGCCGTTGGCGCCGCGCAGCACCTCGACGCGGCTTTGCCACAGGGGGTCCTTGAGCTCGTAAGGTGTACCGCCCGGGCCGGTCAGCGGCAAACCGTCGAACATTTCATACAGCCCGGACGCATGGGCGCCGGGGCTGCGGTTCAATCCGGAACCGCGAATCGAGAGCTTCACGCCTTCATTGTTCGCCGCCTTGGCGTACACCCCAGGCTGGTACTTGAACACGTCTTCGTTAGTGCTCACCCGGCCCTGTTGCACGCGGCTCATGTCGATGTAGTTGGTGCCACCGGGCACGCTTTTCAGCTGCGCCTGGGCGACTTCACCCGCGCTGGCCTCGCTGCTGGTGACTTCGACGGGCGCCAGTTGCAGTGTTTCGGCGTGCGCCAGTGAACTGAGGGTCAAGGCGGCGAACAGGAGCGGAGGTTGGCGCAACAGCATGGTCAGGTCCTTGGAATTCGGGGGCGTGACAGGCTCGGGTTATGCCGGAGCCCATCAGGCGAACAGTGATGGGAAGCCAGGCACGCTCACCGGGTCACGCGTTATTAACGGACCAGACCCTTCCCACAACAACGTCGGACCGGGTTTGCTTTTTAGGCCCAGCTCAGACGGCGGTGTGCGGTGTGACGTCCTACCCGCAACGCTTGGATCGAACGCAAAACGCCGCGAATAATCGGGGCGTTTCTTAGGGCGTGGGACCTGTCAGCGGATGCAGCACACCACGACACCCCCATAAACACAGGAACGAACATTCGCTTCAGGCTCCGGGGCTGGTTTCTGAAAGGTCCAGCGTCTGCATGAAGTCATCCGCCTCCGTCCCCGGCGGGAACCGGAACCCATACATCTCATCGCAGGCCAATATGCGCGCGAGGGTGTCGCGCAGCTGCACCTCGCTCGGCGCGTCACGCAGCAGTTGCTGTGCCGGCAGTAACAGCTCAGCGCGAACGCCCTGGGCGCTCGCGACGTCGATGACGGCAAAGAGGATAAATCGCAGGCGAACTTCGCGATCAGTTGACCCAAGCGTTTTTCGCTTACCCAAGGTAGGCACTCGTCGTTAAGAAAAGTCCGAGGCTATGGCCGACCCAGGGTGTGTTTCAAGCGAAGGGGACCAAGATAGGCCGTTTCCTACACGGGAAACGGAAACACCGCACTACCCGGTCCCGCAACGGGTCACTGCACCGGCAAGAAGTTCATCAGCAGCAAGCTCTGCGCGTAATTGAGCGCGACACGTCGGTAACGCTCATCGAGCATCTGGGCGAGCAGGTCCAGGCGCGCGACCACCTTGCCGAACTCAACGGCAAAACTGAGGTTGCTGCCCTCCTCCGATATTTCATTGGAAAACAGCAGCAACACACCATTGGCATCCTGACGCTGGCTGAGCAGCCAGGTGGCTTTCTCGATATTGCGCGCGGCGTTGCTGACAAATTGCGGGTTGATCGAATCGGTCATATAAAACTGCAAGCGACCGCCATGGGCCGTCACCAGCATGCTGCCGATTGCATAGATGAATGCCCCGACCCGGTCGCCGCGAAATTCCGGGCTCAATGAATAGCTTAAGGCTGCCAGGTCACGGCGCTCCCCCAGCGCGGGCAGTGATTGACGGCTCTCGATGGCCTGACGGATGGCCCGCGCAGCACTCACCGCGTCCGGGTAGCCGGATTGACGCCACTGGTTGGGGTTGCGCAGGTAGAGCTTGTTCATCAACAGATACAAGCTTTGCAGGTTGTCACGCATGCTCAGGGTTGCCATGCGATCGACACTGGTTTGAAAGAACTCGTCCGGCTTGCCATCGCTGAACTGCCTGGCGATGTCGCGCCCCTGTTGCTGGCTGCAACCGCTCAAACTGAATACAAACACCGCTGCCAACAGCAGCGGCCATCGCGTGATAAAAGCTATAAACGTTGGATCCATCGGCACCGGTTCTGGCTGCTGTCCACGCGCTGAATGAGCGTGGTCGTGACAGGGATAGATCAAGAGAATCAAAAAAAGTGCGACATGCAGGCCTGGATCAGCAAAGGCCTACAGGCGCAGGGACCGTCATCAAGCGTGCAATCCTCTTGAATACTTGCCTGATCCTGCGAGTTATCGATGAGGGTATAGATAGCCCTTGCACCGTGGTCTAGAGTGCAACGATGGGCAATTTATAAGAAAAGCCACATCAACCGATGATCAGCAGGTGAACCATGCAATTACGTATCAACCAAAAAGCCTATGAGGTCGATGCCGACGCCGACACGCCATTGCTATGGGTGATCCGCGATGACCTGGGGATGACCGGCACCAAGTACGGCTGCGGCCTGGCGCAGTGCGGCGCCTGCTCGGTACTGGTGGACGGTAATGTCGTGCGCTCCTGCGTCACGCCGGTGGCCGCAGTGGTCGGCCGCGAAGTCACCACCATCGAGTCGATTGAAGCCGATGACGTGGGCAAGCGCGTGGTCGCGGCCTGGGTCGAACACCAAGTGGCGCAATGCGGTTACTGCCAGTCGGGACAGGTGATGGCCGCTACCGCGCTGCTCAAGCACACCCCCGCGCCCACGGACGCGCAGATCGAAGCCGCCATGATCAACCTGTGCCGCTGCGGCACCTACAACGCCATCCGCACGGCCGTGCACGAGCTGGCCGCCCAACCTGCCAGGACGGAGAGCGCTTGATGACTACGCGCAACCCACCACTCGACGCGCCATTGGGCGAGCCGATCAATCTGTCCCGTCGGCGCTTTCTGGCCAGCACCGCCGTCGGTGCGCTGGTCATCGGCTTCGGCCTGCCGCTGGGTGCGTCCAGGGCTTATGCCGCAACGGGCGGCCCCGCAGAACGCGGGACCCAGGTGCCGGCATTTCTCGAGATTCGCCCGGACGGCAGCGTGCGCCTGCTCAGCCCCTTCATGGAAGGCGGGCAAGGCACCCACACCGCGATGGCGCAGATTGTCGGCGAAGAACTGGATGCCGACCCGGCCACCTTCGTGGTTGAAGCCGCACCGCCCGGGGAAGCCTATGTGGTGATGGAAAACGGCATGCGCATCACCGGTGGCAGCATGTCCATCCGCATGAGCTACCCAACCATGCGCCGCCTCGGCGCCCTCGCCCGCGCCATGTTGCTGCAGGCCGGTGCCGAGCAATTGGGCGTGCCCGTAGCGCAACTGACCACGCAGCCCGGCCGCGTCGTACACGCCGCTTCCGGCCGCTCGCTGGGTTACGGTGAGTTGGCCGGTCGGGCCCTGGACATGCCGGTGCCCGACCCGGCCACGATTACGCTGCGCGACCCGAGCCAGTTCCGCTGGATCGGCAAGCCGGTCAAACGCCTGGATGCCTACGACAAATCCACCGGCAAGGCCCAATACAGCATCGACCTTAAGGTCGACGGCATGCTCCACGCCGCCGTCCAGCATGCGCCACGCCTGGGCATGACCGTCGGCAGCCTGCGCAACCAGGCACAGGTCGAGGCCATGAAAGGCGTGCACTCGGTTCACCAACTGCCGGGCGCCGTGGCGGTCGTTGCCGAACGCTGGTGGCATGCCAAGCGGGCGGTGGAGGCGATCCAGGTGGAATGGCTGGAAGCGGCCGCCGGTTCGAGCGTGCGCGCGATGCCTGCGGACTTCTCCAGCGACAAGTACCGCGACTTCCTTGCCGCCCAACAGGGCCCGGCCCGTGACGACGAAAACGAGGGCGACGTGGCCGGCGCGCTGACCAACGCCAAGACCAAAATTGAAGCGACCTACCACAACCAGTACCTCAACCACGCCCAGCTGGAGCCGCCTTCGGCCCTGGCGCGCTTCAACCCCGATGGCTCGCTGGAAGTGTGGCTGCCCAACCAGGCGCCGGATATGTTCCGCGCCGACATGGCCAAGCGCACCGGGCTCTCCATCGAACAAATCACCCTGCACTCGCCGCTGCTGGGCGGCTTTTTTGGCCGGCATTTCCTGTACGACTCGGCCAACCCCTACCCGCAGGCCATCGCCTTGGCCAAGGCGGTAGGCCGCCCGATCAAACTGATCTGGAGCCGCGAAGAAGAGTTCCTGCGCGATGTGTTGCGCCCGGTCGCCGTGGTCAAGTTCCGCGCCGCGCTGGACGACAAAGGCTTGCCGGTGGCCATTGAGGCGGTGAGCGCTACCGAAGGCCCGTCCGAAGCCATCGCCGGCAAACAGGGCGAAAAACTCGACCCCACGGCGCTCGAAGGGTTGTCGGGCAAGTCCTACGCCATCCCCAACAAACGCATCGCGCAGATCTACGTCAAGGGCCCGGCCATGCTCGGCTACTGGCGTTCGGTGGGCAACTCGCTCAACGACTTTTTCTACGAAGCGTTCCTCGACGAACTGGCCGACAAAGGCGGCCACGACCCCTACGAACTGCGCCTGCACCTGCTGCGCGACAACAAGCGGCTGACCACCCTGCTGCAAGCGGCCGGCGAGTTGTCCGGTGGCTGGAAACGGGGCCCCTACACGGCCGAGGACGGCACCCGCCGGGCGCGCGGCGTGGCCATGGCCTCGCCATTCGGCTCGCACGCGGCGGTGATCGCCGAAGTGTCGATCGAAAGCGGCCAGGTCAAGGTGCACCATATCTGGGAAGCCATTGACCCGGGCAGCATCGTCAACCCGGCAATCGTCGAGGCGCAGGTCAATGGCGCCGTGGCGTTGGGCTTATCTCAAACGTTGCTGGAGGAAGCGGTGTACGTGGATGGCAAACCACGGGCGCGCAACTACGACCTTTATCCGATCCTGCCGCCCTCGCGCATGGCGCAAGTGCATGTTCGGATCGTCGAGAGTGGCGAAAAGATGGGCGGCATCGGTGAACCGCCGTTACCCGCAGTGGCGCCAGCCGTGGCCAATGCGGTGGCGCACCTGACCGGCCAGCGTATCCGCAGCTTGCCATTGAGCCGATACACCTTCAGCTAACCGACAGGGAATGCCCATGAACAACCGACGATTGGCTGCAACCGCAGGCTGGCTGGCGCTGGCCTGCGTGGTCGTGGCCGGGCTACTGGCGTGGTACGTCACCCGCCAGCCCGCCTCACCGCTGGAACAACCACACACCACCGGCTTCGACCCGGCCCTGGTCAGCCGTGGCGAGTACGTGGCGCGCCTCAGCGACTGCGTGGCCTGCCACAGCCTGCCGGGCAAGGCACCGTTCGCCGGCGGCCTGGAGATGGCCACCCCGCTGGGCGCCATTCACGCCACCAACATCACCCCGGACCGCGACACCGGCATCGGCGCCTACACCGCAGCCGACTTCGACCGCGCCGTGCGCCACGGGGTTGCGCCGGGTGGCCGACGGCTCTACCCAGCCATGCCCTACCCGTCTTATGCCAAGCTCAGCGATGACGACATGCGCGCGCTGTACGCGTTTTTCATGCAAGGCGTAGAACCGGCCAAGCAGCCCAACATCCCCAGCGACATTCCCTGGCCACTCAACCTGCGCTGGCCCATCGCCCTGTGGAACGGCGTGTTCGCCCCGAACGCCACCTACGCCGCCAAACCCGGCCAGGACGCGCTGTGGAACCGTGGCGCCTACATCGTCCAAGGCCCGGGCCACTGCGGCAGTTGCCACACGCCCCGCGGCCTGGCCTTCAACGAGAAGGCGCTGGACGAGAGCGGCGCGCCGTACCTCGCCGGCGCGTTGCTCGACGGTTGGTACGCGCCGAGCCTGCGCCAGGACCCCAACACCGGGTTGGGCCGTTGGAGCGAGCCTGAAATCGTGCAGTTCCTCAAGGTCGGGCGCAACAAGCATGCGGTGGTCTACGGCTCGATGACCGAAGCGTTCAACAACTCCACGCAGTTCATGGCCGATGAGGACCTGGCGGCGATCGCGCGTTACCTCAAGTCACTGCCTGGCGATCCGCAACGTGATGGCAGTGCCTGGCAGTACCAGGCCGTGGCCGCCGACGCGCGCCCGGACCTCCCCGGTGCGCACACCTACGCGACCCGCTGCGCGTCCTGCCATGGCCTCGACGGCAAGGGCCAACCCGAGTGGATGCCACCCTTGGCTGGCGCCACCTCGGCATTGGCTAAAGAGAGCGCCTCGGCGATCAACATCACCCTCAACGGTTCGCAACGCGTGGTAGCGGCTGGTGTACCGGACGCCTACCGCATGCCGGCCTTTCGTGAGCAACTGTCCGACCAGGAAATTGCCCAGGTGTTGAGCTACGTGCGCAGCACGTGGGGCAACCACGGTGGCGCGGTCGACGCACAAGCGGTCGGCAAGCTGCGTGGGCATACCGACCCGGCCAGCAGCAGTCCGATTATTCTGCACATGCGCTGAAAAAAGCGTTCAGCGCGCCGTCAGGTCAACCGAAAAACAACACCCATTCGGTTGCCTGGCGGTGAGCTCCACCCGCCACTGCTGGGTGCTGCAGATACGCTGCACCAACGACAGGCCAAGCCCCAACCCTTCTCCCCGGCTGTGCTCACCCCTGACAAACGGCTGGAACATCGCCTCGCGTTTGTGATCGGGAATGCCAATGCCGCTGTCCTCCACACGAAAACCGTGCTCGCTCAACGTCAGCCGAATAAAGCCGCTGTCGGTGTAGTGCCAGGCATTGCGCAGCAGGTTGCCCATGACCGACTGCAACAGCGTCAGGTTGTACTCCACGGGTGAGGTGTGTCCGCTTTCATAAATGAACTCAAGGCCTTTTTCGCGAATCATTCGCCCCCAGATCTCCACCAGGCCATCCGCCACGTCCTTCAACGTTGCCTGGGCGCCCTGGCCCTGGGCACCCGAGGCCCGTGCCAGCGTCAGGAAGGTGTCCACCAGTTGCCGCATCTCATCGGTGGCCCGCGCAATCCGGCCCACCTGGGCCACCGAACGTTGATCCAGCGAAGGGTCACCGAGCAACAATTCGCAGGAGCTGGCCAGCACCATCAGCGGTGTGCGCAGTTCGTGACTGACGTCACTGGTGAACAGCTTTTCCCGGCTCAACGCATCGCGCAGGCGCCCCAGGGTCTTGTCGAAGGACAGCGCCAACTCCCCCACTTCATCCACGGCGTAATCCGGATGCAGCGGCGGCGCTACATCCAGCAACTGGTCGCGATGACGCACTTGCCGCGCCAGGCGTACCACCGGCGCCATCACGCGGCGCGCCAACAAGCGGCCCAGCAGGACCGCCAACAGAATGCTCAGGATAAAACCCACCGCCACCGCGCCGAACAGCACCCGCTCGCGTTGCTTAAAGCTTTGCTGGTTGCGCATCAGCACGTATTGGCGCCCATCCACCACCTGCGACACCGCGTAGTAGGCCCGCCCCTGAAAGTCGACTTCCTGGAAACCCGGCGCCAGCCCGGCCAGCAACGGGTCAAGCGCCAGGTCACCCTGCTCGCCCTGGGCGAAAAACAATTCGCCTTTGCTCGGGCGATGGCTCCAACTGGCCGTGTCATCCTGGCGCAACAGGCGGTTCAACCCGCTGCCGAGGTCGGCGCTGGTCAGTTTGTATTCGATCACATGCACGGTGGCGATAATGCCCGCGGCAAACACCCCCGCCACGAAGGCGCTCATCAGCGCAAACACAATCACGATCCGTTTCGTCAGGCTGTGCCTGAAATCCATTGCCATACGGGGTCCCACGGCTGCGTTCAACCTGAAATACCTGCTGAGTCGGGTACTGCCTTTCGACGCCGACGTTCGAACCAACCATAGACCACGGGCGTCGTGCAGAGCGTAAGCACCTGCGAAACCGCAAGCCCACCACTGTCGCCATACCCCGCCGTGGGTACAATTGAGAACCGGCGTTATACCCGAACGCCGACGGCAGCGCACTCAGCAACGCTGCCCGCGAGGTTATAAGCGTTGAAACAGCGACAGTGGCCGGGTGGAGAGGCGATTGAACAGGGTAGCCGACTCGCGATAAGGGCTGATTCGTCGAGCAATAACCCTAGGCTACCAGCCGTACAAGACGGTCCAGAGGACACAGCCAGCGATCCAGACCATCCCAAAATTAAACGGCCACAGCGCCCAACGCTTGAGAGACAGGGGGACGGACGCCAGCTCAGCCTCGGTCACATCCCCTCTTTTGATGTGCATGTTGGGCATTGCCAACATTTCAGAGATCACGAGCATGCGATAAAACCTATCGATGCGCTGATTTCTACCCCAAAATCGTTTGTTATCGCAGACCAGCTTGTTCTCGCTGAAGTAGCTTTCCAGCGCTTCGAGCTTAGTGTACTCAGCGTATAAAGTGAGCCCTGAGCCAACCAGCGCCCCTGTAGATAAAAAGATTGCGAGGACGAGTTGAAAATCCATGCTCAAGCGCCCTCTGGTTTAAAGATCAAATCACCCTCGATCTCTTCGATCTGTCCACCGAGAAACGCACCGAAAGCGCCAGCTGCATTGCCCGCGGCATAACCTCCCGCCGCGCCGCCGATCACTGCGCAGGCCAGCGCACCGTTTCCTTTAGCCGCGATGCCCAAAAACGTCATACAGCCGCGACGGGCGAATTTCGCCCCCATAGTCCCTCCCCAAGAAGCCCCCGCCACACCGCCTACCAACTTCCCCGACTCCACATACTTCGCCCGCCGACACTGCGCCTCCCGCCCCTGCACACACGCCTCCTTGATCTCCAACCCTGCAACGCCCACGTCCAGTCCCAAGCCCACATAGGTCCCCTTCCCCAACCACTTCGACATCTGCGCAATGTCCCGCGTCCGCTGCGCATACCCGGCGATCTCGCCCTTATGCAGATAGCTTTTGGTTGAAATCCCCAACACCTTCTTCAACGCCTGATTGCCCTGCAACCCGGTGCCAAATCGCGCCGCGCCTTGCAATTGGGCGTCCAGCAGGCCGAACAAAGCCTTGCGCTGGCGTAAAAACGCCTTACGATCCAAGCCACCGCTTTTAAGACGCTGATGCAGCCGCTCAATCTCCTCCAGCGTATGCGCCACTTCGTCCAGGTGCCGCGCCCACGCCGACGTCGCGCTGCCCACGCCCAACGAGCCATACCCCAGAAAGCTTTGCAGCAGGTCGTAGTTGTTGACCACTTGGGTTCCGGCGCCAGCGTCCAGCTCCCGACGAATCACCTCGGCCTGGCGCATCAACCAGGCCTCCTCCCTTGAACAGCTCACGCTGTAGGTATCGGGCACAACCACCAACTGCCCCGGTGTTACCAGCCCTGGGAGCAGGTGCCGGTTCAACACGTCGAAATGATCGGAATGCTGTTGGCTCGGGGCGCCGCCCATCAACCGGGATTTCAAGCTGCGGTAGTCCGTCGTACGGTCGTTGATATAGCCCTGCGCCATGCTCCACATCCCTGGATGCAATGAAGATGGCGTCGGAATATAAGCAAGCGAGTACGCCCTGGACACAAGCCCGGGAAGGCCGAGCAACATTTGGGAAGTTGCCTACATCGCAGGGAAGCAGCGCCTACAAAAAAGCCACTCACCACCACGGCTATAGGGCCTTGGGGTTCGGTGTAGAGCCCACGATGTGTGGATATCAATGGCAATCACAGGCAAGCCTGCTGCTCTATTTTAGGGGTGGGGTGAGTGGCATTTGGTCATGGTTTGTAAAGGGCCAGCAAGGCGTGTCTCTTTAAATTGCAGGACGTTTCCTAGACAATCCCTGCCGCCTTGTGCCTGTTGGAATCGATGACTAGTCTGCGGTCCGTCACTGCTCATCAGTGATCGGGTTTAGTCGCTCGGGGTTCAGAACAGGCGCATTGTCCCATGAAGTTTTATGGTGGCTGTGCGCAGGGCGCCTTCGGGCGCGCCGGGTTCCTGATCTGACCGGTCGACTAACCTGCGTACAGCCGCCACCCTCGTTTAGTCGCGCAGAGTGTCGGTTCCTTGATCAGACAGGTACTAAACAATGAAAAAAGTTGTCCCCGATCCTCCCCGCCATTCCACCAAAGACCGCGCCGCCTTCAACCGCGCCATCGACCATTACCTGCCCACCCAAGGTGTTCAAATCGAAGACCTGAGCTTTGAAGACGCCCTGCTCTACACCGCCAGCGTGCTCGACAGCGCGTCTGTCACGGCGCTCAATTGCAGTGAACTGCTGACCAACCCCGAGCGGGCTAAGATGCTGGCGGTGTGGCATTTGCTGGAGCTTGCCAAGACCACCGTGGATCGCTCCATCGGGTGCCTGAACCGCGCGCCTCGTCCCGCCTAAACTGAGTTAAACCCTGTGGGCGCTGGCTTGCCTGCGATAGCGATCAGTGAAAAATCCGCCAACTGACCCGCCGCCATCGCAGGCAAGCCAGCACCCACAGTTGACTTGCGTCAGTTGATAACGCTCATCACGTTTATTTACCGTTTATTTGACGTTTTTTTCTCATTTCGGGCTCTACATTCGCCGCGCCCAAACATGCAAATGATTCCTATTGGTCCAGCCTCAATCGACCTCTCACGGGCTTCCCGTGCATTCATAAAAACCGGAGCGTTCAGCGTATGGCTTCCCGTCTACCCTCTTTCTTCACTAAAGCCCTGCTGGCCACCGCACTGCTCGGCACCGGGTCGGTGTATGCCGCCGACGCCGTGGGCATTGTGGTGTACAACGCCCAGCACGAAAGCCTCACCAAGGCCTGGGTTGAAGGGTTCACTCAGGAAACCGGGATTCCGGTGACCATACGCAACGGCGACGACACCGAGATGGGCAACCAGATCGTGCAGGAAGGCGCGGCCTCCCCGGCTGACGTGTTCCTCACCGAGAACTCCCCGGCCATGGTGCTGGTCGACAACGCCGGGCTGTTCGCGCCGGTGGCGCCAACCACCCTGGAACAAGTGGACGCCGCCTACCGCCCCGCCCACGGCAAGTGGGTCGGCATTGCGGCACGTTCGACGGTGTTTGTGTACAACCCGAGCAAGCTGAAAGAAGCCGACCTGCCGAAATCCCTGCTGGACCTTGCCTCGCCAAGCTGGAAAGGCCGCTGGGCCGCTTCCCCGGCCGGTGCCGACTTCCAGGCCATCGTTGCCGCGGTGCTCGAATTGAAGGGCGAAGCCGCCACCCTCGACTGGCTCAAGGCGATGAAAGCCAATGCGAGCATTTACCGGGGGAACAGCGCGGTGCTCAAGGCCGTCAACGCAGGCCAGGTCGACAGCGGCGTGATTTACCACTACTACAGTTTCGTCGACCAATCCAAGACCGGCGAAAACAGCCAAAACACCCAGTTGCACTACTTCAAGCACCAGGACCCGGGCGCTTTTGTGAGTATTTCCGGTGGCGGTGTATTGGCCTCCAGCACACATAAAGACGAGGCCCAGGCCTTCTTGAAGTGGATTACCGGCAAAGACGGCCAGGCGATCTTGAAAGACGGCAACGCCTTCGAGTACGCCGTGGGCCAGAACGCCCAATCGAACCCCAAGCTGGTGCCGTTGGCGCAACTGGACGCACCGAAGGTTGACGCGTCCAAGCTCAACAGCAAAAAGGCTGTCGAGCTGATGACCCAGGCCGGACTCCTCTGATTGTTGCCTCAAGCCCCAGTGCCAGGTATCGCCCACGCGATACCTGCGCCCCCCCAACGACGCAGCCAAGGTCTGTTCAGAGGCCGTGGAGGCACGTGGGTCACCAGTTTGTCAGTACTGGTTTCGCTGTTGGCGCTGCTGCCGATTGCGTTTGTCATCGGCGTGTCCTGGCAAATCGGCTGGGCACACATTGAGACGCTGGTGTGGCGCCCGCGCGTCGGCGAATTGTTGTTCAACACCGTGCTGTTGGTGGTGCTCACCCTGCCGTTATGCGTGGTGCTGGGCATTGCGCTGGCCTGGCTGACCGAACGCACCAACCTGCCGGGGCGACGCGTCTGGTCACTGTTGGCGGTGGCGCCGCTGGCGGTGCCGGCATTTGTGCACAGTTACGCCTGGGTCAGCCTGGTGCCTTCGATTCATGGCTTGCCGGCCGGCGTGCTGGTGTCGGTGATTGCCTACTTCCCGTTTCTGTACTTGCCGGTGGCGGCGACATTGCGCCGGCTGGACCCGGCCATCGAAGACGTGGCCGAGTCCCTGGGCCTCAAGCCCTGGGCGGTATTTATGCGGGTGGTCTTGCCGCAATTACGCCTGGCCATCTGCGGCGGTGCCCTGTTGGTGGGCCTGCACCTGCTGGCCGAATACGGCCTGTACGCGATGATTCGCTTTGACACTTTTACCACGGCGATCTTCGATCAGTTCAAATCCACCTTTAATGGCCCGGCAGCCAATATGCTGGCGGCCGTATTGGCGCTGTGTTGCCTGGCGATGCTGAGCGCGGAATCCGCTGCACGCGGCCATGCCCGATACGCGCGCGTTGGCTCCGGCAGCGCCCGGGACCAGCGCATCGTGACCCTGGGCACCCGCACCACCCTGCTCGCCCTCGGCTTGCAAGGCATGACCTGTGCGCTGGCCCTGGGTATCCCGCTGATCACCCTGGGCAAGTGGTTGATCGCCGGTGGCCGTGAGGTCTGGCAGTTCAGCGAACTGCTGCCGGCGCTGGAGCAAACCGTGCTGCTGGGGATAGCCGGTGCGGTATTGACCACCTGCGCGGCGGTGCCGATTGCCTGGCTGTCGATTCGGGCGCCGGGACGCCTGCAGCGTATCCTGGAAAGCTGCAACTACATCACCAGCTCGTTGCCCGGGATCGTAGTCGCGCTGGCACTGGTCACGGTGACCATCCACTTCGCCCGGCCGATTTACCAGACCACGATTACCGTGCTGCTCGCCTACCTGCTGATGTTCTTGCCACGCGCGCTGGTGAGTTTGCGCGCAGGTATCGCTCAGGCCCCGGTGGAGCTGGAAAACATGGCCCGCAGCCTCGGTCGCTCGCCGGGCCGCGCGTTATGGCTGATCACCCTGCGCCTGGCCGCACCGGCCGCCGCTGCGGGGGCGGCGCTGGTGTTCCTGGCGATCACCAATGAACTGACCGCCACCCTGTTGCTGGCGCCCAACGGCACCCGCACCCTGGCGACCGGCTTCTGGGCGATGACCAGCGAGATCGACTACGCCGCCGCCGCACCTTACGCGCTGATCATGATCCTGTTGTCACTGCCGTTGACCGGCCTTCTCTACCATCAATCCAAACGCACGGCAGGCCGATGAACGCCCTCGAACTCCACGCCATCTGCAAATCTTTCGGCACCCAGCGCGCCCTGGCGGACGTGACCTTGTCAGTGCCCACCGGGAGCCGCACGGTGATCGTCGGGCCTTCGGGCTCCGGCAAGACCACTTTGCTGCGCATGATTGCAGGCTTTGAATTCCCCGACACCGGCAGCCTCACGCTGAACGGCCAGACATTGGTCGACGCCACTCACGCCGTGCCCGCCCACCAGCGCCAGATCGGGTATGTGCCGCAGGACGGCGCGCTGTTCCCGCACATGACCGTGGCTGACAATATCGGCTTCGGCCTGGCCACCAAGGGCGAGGCTCGCCACACGCGTATCGCCGAACTGATGGACAGCGTAGCCCTCGACGCCACCATGGCCGGGCGTTGGCCCCATGAACTCTCCGGCGGCCAGCAGCAACGGGTGGCGCTGGCCCGGGCCTTGGCGCAACAGCCACGGCTGATGTTGCTCGATGAACCGTTTTCCGCGCTGGACACCGGCTTGCGCTCGGCCATGCGCAAGATGGTCGCGCGGCTGCTGAGCGACGCGGGCATTACCACGATTCTGGTGACTCACGATCAAAGCGAGGCGCTGTCGTTCGCCGATCAGTTGGCGGTGATGCGCCAGGGTCGCCTGGTGCAGTCCGGTCACCCGATGGACCTGTACCAGTACCCCGTCGATGAGCAGACCGCATTGTTTCTCGGCGAGGCCGTGGTCATGCCCGCCCGGATCGAAGCGGGCTGGGCGCATTGCGGCCTGGGGCGCGTGCAGGTCGACAGCAAGACCCACTCCACCACGGCGCGAATCATGCTGCGACCGGAGCAATTGCAGTTGAGTACCACCGACGTTTCCGGCTGTCGAGGGGTGGTGACCGAACGCGAGTTCGGCGGCAATACGTGCACGCTGACTGTGGTGTTGCAACCCGATGACGCCGAGCCAGGCCCCGCCATTCTGGTGCGCAGTTCAGGCCTGCAAGCGCCTCCCATCGGCAGCGGGGTTCACCTCACCACGCTCGGTATGGCCCATGTGTTGAAAAAAGCTTCGCCCCTCAGTCTCAGCTAAGTTTCGGGGCCTACCTTCTCCCCTGCGCCCACCACCGCGCAGTCAAGGAGAGGTAACCCCATGAATGCCACAGCAGCCCGTTGGCTGAACAAAGTACCCGAGGTGACGCTGTCATTCTGGGTGATCAAGATATTGTCCACGACCGTGGGCGAAACCGGCGCGGATTACCTCGCCGTCAATGCCGGCTTCGGCGCCGGCTGGACCAGCCTCGGCATGGCTGCGCTGTTGGCCGTCGCGCTGTTCGGGCAGATGCGCACCAAGGCCTACACGCCCTGGATTTACTGGCTCACCGTGGTGCTGGTGAGCATCGTCGGCACACAGATCACCGATATCCTCACCGATAAACTCGACGTCAGCCTGTACCTCAGCACAGCGATTTTTGCGGGCCTGCTCGCGCTTAACTTTGTGGTTTGGTATCGCACCGAGCGCAGCCTGTCGATCCGCGACATCGTCACGCCACGGCGTGAGTGGTTTTACTGGACGACGGTGCTCTGCACGTTTGCCCTGGGCACCGCTGCCGGTGACCTGGCCACCGAAGCGCTGGGCCTGGGCTTCACGCTCGGCGCGGTGATTTTCGCCGGTTTGATCGCCGTGGCCATGGTGGCCTGGCGCGTGGGCGTCAACAGCGTGCTGACCTTCTGGGTCGCCTACATCCTCACCCGACCTTTCGGCGCCTCCCTCGGCGACCTGCTGACCCAAGCCAAGACCTATGGCGGCCTGGGCATGGGCGCCAGTTGGACCAGCGCGCTGTTCCTCTGCGTCATTGTCCTGCTGGTGGCCGTCGCGCAAATCAGTGTCAGCAACCGCAAAGCCATTACCCAATAACGACTCACCTCAAGGAAACCCTCATGCGCGTTCAAAACATGATCCGCCACGCCGCCATTGTTTCAGCGATCTTTATGCTGGGCATTGCCACCGGCTGCTCCAAACCTGCCGACAAACCCCAAGACACCGCCGGCGGCGCCACCGTCACGAGCAGCCAAGCCCATGCGTCAAAACTGGGCGACCTGTCCGAATTCCGCGCCATCGCGACGGACGTGTCGGCGCTTGTCGCCAAGCACGACCTGGCGGGTGCCAAAGCCCGCATCAAAGACCTGGAAACCAGCTGGGATGCCGCCGAGGCCGGGATCAAACCTCGGGCCGCGAACGACTGGCACGTGCTGGACAAAGCCATCGACCGTGCACTTTCGGCCCTGCGTGATGGCAACCCGAACCAGGCCGACTGCACCGCCTCGATGGAGGACTTGCTCAAGACCTTCGATGCGATGAAAGGCTGACATCAGACAATCATGCTTCAATACAGACGCGGTGATCCTTTCACCGCGTTTGCTTTTGCTGCGGAGGCGACATGCGGATACTGCTGGTCGAAGACGACCCGATGATTGGCGATGCCATCCAACGCGCGCTCAGCGATGCGAGCTATGCCGCCGACTGGGTCAAGAACGGCCTCACCGGCCTCGCCGCACTCGACACCCAACCTTACGACCTGGTGCTGCTGGACCTGGGCCTGCCCGGCAAGGACGGCCTCGATGTGCTGGACAGCATCCGTGGGCGCAACAACCCCGTGCCGCTGCTGATCATTACCGCCCGTGACAGTCTCGATGACCGCCTGCGCGGCCTCGACAGTGGCGCCGATGACTATCTGCTCAAACCATTCGACATCTCGGAATTGCTCGCGCGTATCCGTGCGGTGTTGCGCCGCAAAGGCGGGAACGCTCTGCCGTTGCTGGACAATGGCAGCGTGTCGCTGGACCTGCTCACCAAGCAAGCCAGCACCGACGCGCATCGCAACGTCGCCCTTTCCAGTCGCGAATTTGCGCTACTGCAAGCCCTGCTGATTCGCCCAGGAGCAATCCTCTCGCGCAGTGAGTTGGAAGACCGCCTGTATGGCTGGGGCAATGAGGTCGAAAGCAACGCCATCGAGTTCCTGATTCACGCCTTGCGGCGCAAGTTGGGCAGTCATGTGATCAAGAATGTCAGGGGCATGGGATGGATGGTTTCAAAAAGCGTTTGAGTGAATCGGTCCAACTGCGGCTGTCGGTCACCCTGTCCCTGGCCATTTTGCTGGTGGCGCTGGTGGCCAGCGTGTTTGCCTTTGTCTCGGCCTTCGACGAAACCCACGAACAGCAGGACGACACCTTACGCCAGGTCGCGATGCTGTATGACCGCCAGCAGATGAACCTGCACTACCCACAAGGCCCGGCCATTGATGGCGATGACGAAGAATCCCGGGTAATCATTCAACACCTGGGCGACGGCCGGCGCGCTACGGGCATCAACGATGAAGCCTTGCCCTTGCCCTTCCCCACAGACCTCGCTGACGGGCTGTCCACCGTTGAGGTGAGCGGTGAAAACTTTCGCGTGCTGGTGCACACCACGGCACGTGGCGAACGCATTGCCGTGGCCCAGGAATCCGATGCCCGCGACAAGGACGCCCGCGAAAGCGCCTGGCGCAGTTTGTTGCCGTTCCTGATCTTGTTTCCGGTGCTGCTGTTGGTGGTTGGCGATCTGGTGCGCAAGTTGTTTCGCCCGATTGGTGTGCTCGCCGCCGAGATCGACCAGCGCGCCGAGCAGGAACTGCACCCCATTGAAGAACAACACCTGCCCAGCGAAGTGCGCCCGTTTGTGGTGGCGATCAATCGTTTGCTGGCCCGCGTTGAGCAGTCGATGGACAGCCAGCGGCGCTTTGTCGCCGATGCCGCTCACGAACTGCGCTCGCCGATGACCGCCCTGGCCCTGCAAGCCGACCGGCTGGCCGCCACTGACCTGTCGCCCATGAGCCGGGAGCGTTTTGAGCCGCTGTCACGCGGCATCCAACGCGGCCGCACATTGATCGATCAACTGCTGAGCCTGGCGGCGGCGCAGTCGGCGTCGGAGCGCGTGCAAACATCGCTGTCGGTGCATGCCGTGTATCGCCAGGTGCTAGAAGACCTATTGCCGTTGGCCGAGCGCAAACAGATCGACATCGGTGTTGAAAGCACTCAGGACGTGCAGGTGATGTTCAACGCGATGGACCTGTTCACGCTGGTGAAAAACCTGGTGGATAACGCCATTCGCTACACCCCGCCGGGTGGGCGTATCGACCTGTCGGTGGCGGTGATGGCTGACACCATTCAACTGCAAATCAAAGACTCGGGGCCCGGTATTTCAGTCGAGGAACAGGCGCGGGTGTTTGACCCGTTCTATCGCAGCCTGGGCACCGACGAGGCCGGTTCCGGCTTGGGTTTGTCGATCGTCAAGGCGATCACCGATCGCACCGGGGCGCAGGTGCAACTGTCATTTACCGACGCCGAGGAGCAGCGCGGGTTGTGTGTCAGCGTGTGGCTTGCGAAATAACCCTCAGCCGCCAGCTTTTTTTCGCCTGGATATTGCCTGCCAGAACTAAAAGTCCATAATGGACAAATTAGTTTATCTGCGGAGATAGCCATGTCCAGCACGCCTCAAGTGATCAACCAAGCCCAAGCACGCGAACTACTCGCCAAGGTTGACGTGCCCCGGGTGCTGCGCAAGCTGTTCCGCGACCTGGCCGCCGGGCTGGCGGTGCAGCCGGCGCAGCAATGCGTGGAGTTCCCGCGTGGGGCCGGCGACTTCATCAACTATTTGGGTGTGCTGGCCGAAGACGGGGTGTACGGGGTCAAGACGTCGCCCTATATCGTGCGCGAACAAGGGCCGCTGGTGACGGCATGGACATTGTTGATGTCGATGCACACCGGCCAGCCGCTGTTGCTGTGTGATGCGGCCGAGTTGACCACCGAACGCACGGCCGCCACGACCGCCTTGGCGGTGGACGCCCTGGCGCCTGCAGCCGCCCGACGCCTGGCGATTATCGGCAGTGGCAAGGTTGCCCAGGCGCACCTGCGCTATGTGCAGAACCTGCGCGACTGGCAGCACATCAGCCTCTTTTCACCGCGCCTGGACCGTGCCAGCGCCGATACCCTGGCCCATCTCAACGGCCTCGACCCGCGCTTGACCCTCGCCAGCAGCTGCGAGGCTGCGCTGCAAGACGCGGACGTGATTCTGCTCTGCACCTCGTCGGCCGGCCCGGTGATGGACCCCGCGCGCCTGAGCAAACCGGCGCTGATTACCTCCATCAGCACCAATGCTCCACGCGCCCATGAAGTGCCGCCGCACTGCCTCAACGACATGCATGTATTCTGCGACTATCGCCAGACCACCCCGGGCACGGCCGGCGAAATGCTGATCGCCAGCGAACAACACGGGTGGGACAAGCGGGCTGTCATCGGTGACCTGCCCGAGTTGCTCAGCGACATGGCGCAGCGCCCCGACTACGACCGCTGTGTGTTTTTCCGCTCGATCGGGCTGGGCCTGGAAGACGTCGCACTGGCCAATGCCTTGTATCAAATCCGGCGCTAAGCCCTTTTTTGGAGATGTTCATGAGCCATGCAGACTTCATCATCATCGGCGGCGGCATTGCGGGCGCTTCCACGGGTTTCTGGCTGTCGCAGCATGGCAAAGTGCTGGTGCTGGAGCGTGAAAACCACCCGGCCTACCACTCCACCGGGCGTTCGGCGGCGCTCTACACCGCCGCGTATGGCACCCCGCAAGTGCGCGCGTTGACCCTGGCCAGCCGGGCGTTTTTCGACAACCCGCCGGCGGGTTTCTGTGAGCATCCGTTGCTCACGCCGCGCGGCGAAATGACCGTGGACTTCAGCGGCGACCCGGCGGAACTGGAAAGCCAATACCTGAGTGCCAAAGCCACGGTGGCACAGGTGGAGCGCCTGAGTGTCGACGAAGCGTGCGCGCGGTTGCCGATCCTGCGGCGCGAAAAAGTCCACGGTGCAATCTTCGACCCGACGGCCAGCGACATCGACACCGACGCCCTGCACCAGGGTTATTTGCGTGGCATTCGCCGTCACAACAGCGACGTACGCACCGACAGCCACGTGCTGGGGCTGACGCGTGACGCCGACGGCCTGTGGCACGTGCGCACCCAGGATGCGACGTACACCACGCCCATCATCATTAACGCCGCCGGCGCCTGGGCCGACCATATCGGCGCATTGGCCGGCGCGGCGTCCATCGGCTTGCAGCCCAAGCGCCGCTCGGCGTTTATCTTCGCCGGGCCCGAAGGCGTCGACACCCATCAGTGGCCGATGCTGGTGGCCCTCGACGAAGCTTTCTACATGAAACCCGATGCGGGCATGTTCCTCGGCTCACCGGCCAACGCCGACCCCGTCGAGCCGCAGGATGTGCAGCCCGAAGAGCTGGACATCGCCATGGGCATTTACCAGATCGAAGAAGCCACCACCCTGACCATCCGCCGCCCGACCCGGACTTGGGCCGGGCTGCGCAGTTTTGTGCACGACGGTGATTTGCTCTCCGGCTTCGACGCGCAGGTGCCGGGGCTGTTCTGGGTCGCGGCGCAAGGCGGCTATGGCATTCAGACTTCACCCGCCATGGGCCAGGCCAGTGCGGCCCTGGTGCGCGGCGCGCCGCTGCCGGAGCAACTGACGCGGTTCGGCCTGGACGCTGGTATGCTCTCGCCCGTCCGCCTGGAGACGCATTGATGAACACCGCTGAGCAAGACAAGGTTGTCCAGAACTTCCGCGCGATTGCCGATGCGATCGCCACGTTGTTCTTCCCCCACGCCGAAGTGGTGCTGCATGATTTGCGCACGCAAAAAGTCGACTACATCGCCAATAACCTGTCGAAACGGGCCATCGGTGATGACTCGGCCCTGGAGGACATGCTCAGCGATGACATCCATGAAGTGAATATCGGCCCTTACGAAAAGCTCAATTGGGACGGTCAGAAAATTCGCAGCTTGAGCAGCGTGCTCCACGACCACAAAGGTCGCCGGCTGGCGGTGTTGTGCATCAACCTGAATATCTCGCTGTTCGAAAACGCCAAGGCGGCACTGGACCTGTTCCTGTCGCCGAGCAAGCTGATCCCGCAACCGGACTCACTGTTTCGTGATGACTGGCAGGAACGGATCAACACCTTTTTGCATGCCTGGATGCGCGAACGCCAGCTGAGCCTGAACCTGCTGACCCGGGACCATAAACGTGAGCTGGTGCTGGCGTTGCATGCCGAGGGCGCCTTCAAAGGCAAGAGTGCGTCGAACTATGTGGCGAATGTGCTGGGGATGGGCCGGGCGACCGTCTACAAGCACCTCAAGGAATTGAAGGGTTGAACAGATAATCCTCGCCACACCTGCGAGCCACGGTGGGCGCTGGCTTGCCCGCGCCCACCGTCACCCAGGTTGTGTTCAGGACCGCATTCGCAGTCAGTCGCCGTAGATATCCGACTTGAAGTACTGCTGTGAAATCTTCTGGTACTCACCATTGGCACGGATACCGTCGATGGCCGTGTTCAACTCACTGACCAATGCCGTATTGCCCTTGCGCACCGCGATCCCGGCGCCCTCGCCCACGTATTTCGGGTCCTTCAGCTCCGGGCCGACAAAGGCGTAGCCCTTGCCGCGCGGCATCGCCAGGAAGTCACTCAGGGGGATGGTGTCGGCAAAGATCGCATCCAGGCGACCTGACGCCAGGTCCATGTAGATTTCTTCGTTATTGCTGTAGCGCTTGACGTTGATGCCCT
>PJQF01000217.1_pt1 | contig 26989 bp, 30 predicted proteins | sample 1503741 | NCBI WGS metagenome assembly PJQF01 (sample SAMN07775949, study PRJNA414020) | Biofilm metagenome, whole genome shotgun sequencing project. | isolation source: biomolecule (vanillin) treated reverse osmosis membrane biofilm | place: India: Nagpur | collected 2017-03-21 | reverse complement strand
GCTCGAACAGCAGGTCGCTGATGCGCTCGCCGGTGTGGCTGTCGAGGTTGCCGGTGGGTTCATCGGCAAACAGCACGTCCGGTTCGGCGGCAAAGGCGCGAGCAATGGCTACACGCTGCTGCTCGCCACCGGAAAGTTGGCGTGGCGAGTGGGTGAGGCGCTGGCCGAGGCCCACACGTTCCAGCAGGTGTTTGGCGCGCTCACGGGCGTCTTTGCGGCCATCCAGCTCCAGCGGCAGCATGACGTTCTCCAGCGCGTTGAGGCTGTCGAGCAGTTGGAACGACTGGAACACAAAACCTACGTGTTCGGCGCGGATGCGTGCGCGCTGGTCTTCGTCGAGGCGGCTGAGGGCTTGTCCGGCGAGGGTGACTTCGCCGCTGCTGGGCAGGTCGAGTCCGGCCAGCAGGCCGAGGAGGGTGGATTTACCGGAGCCGGAGCTGCCGACGATAGCCAGGCTATCGCCCTTGTTCAGTTCGAGGCTCAGTTCGTGCAGGATAGTCAGTTCACCTTCCGCGCTGGGAACCACTTTGCTAAGGTTTCGCGCGGTGAGAATGCTTGCGCCCATGGAGAATCCGATGCGAATGTGGTTTTTGAGTGCTGGCCTGGCCTTGATGTGCATGGCCCAGAACGCAGCGGCGGGTACAGTCCTGATCGTTGGCGATAGTATCAGTGCCGGTTTCGGCCTGGATACACGCAAAGGGTGGGTTGCCTTGTTGGAGCAACGGCTCAAGAAGGAAGGTTTCGACGATAAAGTGGTCAACGCCTCCATCAGTGGTGATACCAGTGCTGGAGGTCTCGCGCGGCTGCCGGCGGCCCTTGCAGAGCATAAGCCTGAGGTAGTGATTATCGAACTGGGTGGCAATGACGGCCTGCGCGGTATGCCCCCTACGCAATTGCAACAAAATCTTGCGTCGATGATTCAGAAGTCCCAGGACAGCGGCGCGAAGGTGCTGTTGCTGGGCATGCAGATTCCACCTAACTATGGGAAGCGTTATGTCGACGCCTTCGCCAAAGTATTTGCCGATGTCGCCCAGCAGAAAAAGGTGCCGTTGGTACCGTTTTTCCTTGAAGGAATCGGCGGCAATTCGCAATTGATGCAGGCTGACGGGCTGCACCCGGCTGTCGCTGCTCAGGGCAAGTTGCTGGAAAATGTCTGGCCGACGCTAAAACCGCTGCTATGACGCTTTTCTACTGGCAGGCTTTCGGCTAAGGTGGCGCCCCCCCGATCTGGAGCCCCCGATGTCGCGTCCTGCCTGGTCACTGTTTAACTACCAACTGATCGAGCCGGACGAGCAGTTGGATCTCTTCGCCTGCCAGGAAGTGCGGGTGCATTTAGTGGCGCGTCAATTGGAACTGGGCGGCTCCATTGATCGCACGCTGTGCGGCACGTTACTGCCAGCGCAACCACGTTGGTCGCGGGTTGATCGTTCGATTTTCCAGGACCAGCGCCTTTGCCCCTTGTGCCGGGCCATCTTGGAGTCCCAAAAGCGCGGCACACCGCCGATCTGGCCTGAGCTGCGTTTCGAACTCTAGCGGCCGCGACACGCTTGCAGCTAGAAGCTCACATCACGTATACAATCGATTTTTACCTACACGTCGTTCTGCGAAGGATTTTCCGGATGTTGTCGCGCCTTTCCGTCCTCACCTGCTGCCTGTCTCTCGCTGCACTCTGTGCGGCGGGTTCTGCATCTGCTTTGCAGTTGCCCTTGCCACCTCCGGGTGAAGACATCGTCGGCCAGGTCCAGGTGATCAAGGCCAAGTACGAAGACACCTTTGCCGACCTGGGCACCACTTACGACCTAGGCTATTCGGAAATGGTCGCGGCCAACCCAGGTGTTGATGCCTGGTTGCCGGGAGCGGGCACCGAGATCGTGCTGCCGACGCGTTTTATCCTGCCGCCGGGGCCTCGTGAGGGCATCGTGATCAACCTGGCGGAATACCGGCTCTATTATTTCCCCAAGGGCCAGAACGTGGTCTACACCTTCCCGTTGGGGATTGGTCGTGAGGGCTGGGGCTCGCCCATTGCCCACACCAGTATTATCGCCAAGACGCCGAACCCGACATGGACGCCGCCGGCTTCGATCAAGGCCGAACACGCCGCCAACGGTGATCCTTTGCCTAACGTGGTGCCTGCCGGACCAGATAATCCGCTGGGCCCGTTCAAGTTCACCCTGGGCACACCGGGTTACCTGATCCACGGCTCCAACATGAAGTTCGGTATTGGCACACGTACCAGTCATGGCTGTTTCCGCATGTTCAACAATAATGTGCTGGAGATGGCGGGCATGGTGCCGGTAGGTACGTCGGTGCGCATTATCAACGATGCCTACAAGTTCGGCAGCAGCGGCGGCAAGGTCTATCTGGAAGCGCATACGCCTTTGAATGATGATGGAACGCCATCGGTGGTCGACAAGCACACGGCGGTGATCAACGCTTTGCTCAAGCGTGAAGACTTGGCCAATAACCTGCGGGTCAATTGGGATCAGGTGCGTGATGTGGTGGCCGCGGAAGATGGTTTGCCGACTGAAATCGGCGTGCCAGGTGGGGCGCCTATAGCGTCCAGCTCGCTGATCGATCTTCAGCAGTAACTCTGCTCGATCAAAAGCCCGCCCACAGCCTTGCGCTGCGGCGGGCTTTTTATTGCCTGCGTTCAGGTGCGAATCGCAGACAATAAAAAAGCCGATCCATAAATGGATCGGCTTGATAACAATCCCGAGGGATTATTACTTGCGGCTAGCTTTTTCAAGCATACGCAGAGCGCGCTCGTTAGCTTCGTCAGCAGTCTGTTGTGCTTTTTGAGCAGCAGCCAGAGCTTCATCAGCTTTACGGTAGGCTTCGTCTGCACGGGCCTGGGAGCGAGCTGCTGCGTCTTCAGTTGCAGTCAGACGAGCTTCGGTTTCTTTGGAGACGCTGCTGCAACCGGTAGCCAGAACTGCGGCCAGAGCCAGAGCAGAGAATTTCAGAACGTTGTTCATCGTGTTCCCCTTCAAGGACTTTCTATTAAATGGCTACTTTCTCAGAGTGAGCTAATAGCCGGCGTACATACTACCCATTACTTGTAGTAAGTAAACTGACGTAGCGCAAGAAGCAAAAAAAATTCTCGCACCTAATCTATTTTGGCTAATCTTTTGGAGGTTTGTATAAAAACCGTCCAATTTTTTTCATACGGGTGAAGATTGGATCCAGGCTGAAAGCGCCGGCCTGCATGCGTTAAGCTTTGTATATAGATGAAAATTTATATATTCGGGCCGACACTTACGTTGCGTTTGGCGTTGCTTGGCCGGACATCTTTTACGCATGTAGAGGTGACTTTAAGAGCGCCTGTTCGTCTCAAGGTTCAACTGCCGGCAATGTTCAGGCTTTCGACCTGTGTTTGGTCGAGGCCCCTTCTATATCCACCAGCAGCAGGGGATGACGAGTGCGCCTTGAGCAATTTCAGGATTGGTGCCTACTATTCCCTACGTGCTGGTTGTTAGCGCTCAAGGTTTTCTCGTTGTCGAAACCGGCACGGGGTGGCGTAGATGTTCCTTCGCCGGAAAAACATCGGTAAGGTAGGGGTCGACATTCAAGACCCGCGAGGAGTAGTGATGAGCGAGGCGTTGTCCATCCACCATGACCAGGCTGGTCATCAGTTCGAGACCAATGTGGACGGTCATCGTGCCTATCTGACCTATATGGACCTCGGGAAGCAGACCCTGGATATCTATCGGACCTTCGTGCCTAACGCACTGCGGGGCCGTGGCATTGCGGCGGCGTTGACCGAAGAGGCCTTAAAGTTTGCCGAAGAGGCTGGCTACACGGTGATCCCTTCCTGCTCCTATGTCGAACGCTACATGGAGCGCCACCAGCGTCATGCCGCGAAGCTCTGAGTGATCAGCAGACAATAAAAAAACGCCGGGCTTAGCCCGGCGCTTTTGTGTGTGCAGTTGCGGTTCAGGTGCGTTTGCGTGTCGGCAATACGTCCTTGAGCTTTGCGTGCATGCTGCGCAGGGTGTTTTCGGTGGCGGCCCAGTCGATGCAGGCATCGGTGATCGACACGCCGTACTGCAAGTCGGCCAGGTCTTTTGGAATCGCCTGGCATCCCCAGTTCAAATGGCTCTCGACCATCAGGCCGATGATCGACTGATTGCCTTCGAGGATCTGGTTGGCAACGTTTTCCATCACCAACGGCTGTAGGGCCGGATCCTTGTTGGAGTTGGCGTGGCTGCAATCGACCATAATGTTTGGCTTGATCTTGGCCTTGTTCAACGCTTGCTCGCACAACGCAACGCTGACTGAATCATAGTTGGGCTTGCCGTTGCCACCGCGCAGTACCACGTGACCGTAGGCATTGCCCTTGGTAGTGACGATGGAGACGCCGCCTTCCTGGTTGATACCCAGGAAACGGTGGGGGCTGGAAACTGATTGCAGCGCGTTGATCGCTACAGTCAGGCCGCCGTCGGTGCCGTTCTTGAAGCCCACGGCCGATGACAGACCGGACGCCATTTCACGGTGGGTCTGGGACTCGGTGGTACGCGCGCCGATGGCCGACCAGCTGATCAGGTCCTGCAGGTATTGCGGGGAGATCGGGTCAAGCGCTTCGGTGGCAGTGGGCAGGCCCATTTCGGCCAAGTCCAGCAGCAACTGACGACCAATGTGCAAACCGTCCTGGATCTTGAACGAGTCGTCCAGGTACGGGTCGTTGATCAAGCCTTTCCAGCCGACGGTGGTACGCGGCTTTTCGAAATAGACGCGCATCACCAAGTACAAGGTGTCGGACACTTCTGCCGCCAGTACCTTGAGGCGCTCAGCATATTCGTGTGCGGCCTTGAGGTCATGGATCGAGCATGGGCCGATTACCACAAAGAGGCGGTGGTCGGTGCCGTCGAGAATCTCACGGATGACTTCGCGGCCCTTGGTGACGGTCTGCAGGGCAGCGTCGCTCAGGGGGATTTCGCGCTTGAGCTGATCGGGCGTGATCAGCGTCTCGTTGGATTCGACGTTTAGGTCATTGATCGGTAAATCAGCCATCGTGTTACTCGTCAGGGTCACGGGTGCCGGCCGCCAGCTATCCCCGTGCGGCGGAGCACAGCATGATTTGGATGCAGGGGGGAGGAACCTTAGCGCGTAACACGGGCCCGCGACAATGGGCAAAGCCCCCTTTAATCCCCTGCTGGCCGCACAAACGCCTCATGGGAGAAGTCACTGGCGTGTCGCGCCACCCACTCGCGGGCCAGGGCTTCGACTTTCGCAGGGCTAGGCTCAGCATCTTCGTGCTGGCGGCAGTAGCGCTCTATCCGGCATGCTTGTTCGCCCATGCGCGCACCGAACAACGCATGTTCATCGGTAAACGAAATGCCGACGCGGTAGCCGTTTTCCACCTTGCGACACCACGCCACGTAGCCTGGGTATCGGGCGGTGGCGCCCAGGGATGGAATGTGCAAGTCAACGGCCGTGCCCTGGCGCCAGGCGCGCGGCCAATTGCAGGCAATGCCACCCAGGCCGTTAGAGAGCAGGCGTTGGCGGGGTATGGCGGGAGAGGGGCGTTGGATTAACTCGACAGCGACATCATCAGGGTGAGGTAAAAAACGACCCATGTACACGGACTCCGAGCACCGTCCTGTAGACGGCGGTGGCAGCAGTATAGTGAAGGAACTGGAATTGACCGACCTGGATATTGACCAGCAATTGCTGGGATTGCCAGGGATTTCGCTCGTGGTGTTCACCAGCGTAGGATGCTCCAGCTGCCGTTGGGCGCGCCAGCAACTGCCCGGGTGGCACTTGCCGGTGGACCGTGTGTGCTGGGTGGATGCCGGGCACAACGGTGGCGCGGTTGAACGCTACCAGATCTTTCATTTGCCCGCGTTGTTCGTCGTGTGCGAGGGTCAATTCCTCGGACAATTACAGACACGTCTTACATCTGCCGACCTTGCCGACGCGATCAATCAAGCGTTGATCCGTACTCCAGAGGACTTGCCATGACAGTACAGTCGCCACGCGTTGGCATTATCGGAACCGGTGCCATCGGGGGATTCTACGGTGTGATGCTGGCTCGCGCCGGGTTCGATGTGCACTTTCTGCTGCGCAGCGAATATGCCGCGGTCAGCGAGCACGGCTTGCACATCAACAGCACGGTGCACGGCAAGTTGCACCTGTACCCGGTTCAGGCCTACGCGAGCGCCGCCGATATGCCGCCGTGTGACTGGTTGCTAGTGGGCACCAAGTCCACGGGCAATGTTGAGTTGGCGCCGACCATTGCCCAAATCGCGGCGCCGGATGCCAAAGTGGTGCTGCTTCAAAACGGCCTGGATGTAGAAGACAGCCTGCGAGAACACCTGCCGCTGTCGCTGCATCTGCTCGGCGGCCTGTGCTATATCGGCGTGCACCGTTCTGGTCCGGGTGTGATTGAGCATCAAGCCTTGGGCCGGGTCAATCTGGGCTATCACAGCGGTTCTGCTGCTAACGATGAGGTTCGTCAGAAAGCAATTGTCGAGGCAGGCGCCGCGTTGTTTCATAAGGCTGGTATCGAGTCCCAGGCCATGGCCAATGTGCATCAGGCGCGCTGGCACAAGCTCGTGTGGAACGTGCCTTACAACGGCCTTTCGGTAGTGTTGGGGACTGGCACCACGGCCCTGATGGCCGACGAATCCAGTCGCCAACTGATCCAGGCGCTGATGGCTGAAGTGGTGCAGGGTGCCCATGCCTGTGGCCAGGAAATCCCCAAGAGTTACGCTGAGCAGATGTTTGCCATGACCGAAACCATGGACGATTACTTGCCGAGCATGTACCACGACCACGTACATAAGCGCCCGCTGGAGCTGGAGGCCATCTATGCTCGCCCTCTGGCAGCCGCCAAAGCCGCGGGCTGCGAATTACCGCGTATGCAGGCGCTGTATCAGGCCTTGAGTTTTATTGATCGGCATAACCGCTGATTCGGGGGGTAAATGCATGGCGAAGGGATTAGGCGACAAACTGGTGCTGGCGATTTCGTCGCGGGCCTTGTTCGACCTGAGCGACAGCCACAAGGTCTATCTCGCTCAAGGGGTGGAGGCCTACCGCAAATACCAGATCGAACACGAGGAAGAAATCCTTGAGCCCGGCGACGCCTTCCCTCTGGTCAAAAAGCTGTTGAGCCTCAACGCCAGCCTGGGTCGTGCCCGGGTTGAAGTGGTGCTCGTATCGCGCAACAGTGCCGACACTGGCCTGCGTGTATTTAACTCTATTCAGCACTACGGCCTGGATATTTCCCGCGCCGCTTTCGTAGGAGGGCGTAGCCCTTATCCTTATTTGGCCGCCTTTGGTTGCCATCTGTTTCTTTCGACCCATGCTGAAGATGTGCGCAGCGCCCTTGATGCCGGCTTTGCAGCGGCGACGATTTTGTCGGGCGGCCCGAGACGGGCTTCCAGCGAGGAACTGCACATCGCCTTTGACGGCGACGCGGTGTTGTTTTCCGATGAGTCGGAGCGCGTGTACCAGGCCGGCGGGTTAGCCGCGTTCCAGGCCAGCGAGCGCGAATCGGCGCGCCAGCCCTTGCACGGCGGTCCGTTCAAGGGGTTTCTGGCCGCGCTGAACGTATTGCAGCGTGAGTTTCCTGAAGAGGCCTGTCCGATCCGCACAGCTTTGGTAACCGCCCGTTCGGCGCCGTCTCACGAGCGGGTGATTCGCACGTTGCGTGAGTGGGATATTCGCTTGGACGAATCCTTGTTTCTTGGCGGTCTGGAGAAGTCCGCGTTCCTGGAAGCGTTTGCCGCTGATGTATTTTTCGATGACCAAGCCGGTCATTGCGAGAAAGCCAGGGAGGTGGTGGCCACGGGGCACGTGCCCCATGGCATCAGTAATGAGGTGAGGATTCAGGCCGAGAGTTAGGGCCGCTGCTAAGCTCATTCAATCTCCTCCACCCTGGCAGTCCAGGAGGTTTTATGATTCGTTCGATGCTGTACGCCACGGACCTCGGTCTGTACGCGCCCTATGTGATGCAGCATGCACTGGCGCTGGCGCGAACGTTCAAGGCTGACCTGTATGTGATTCACGCGGTCGAGCCTATTGGGCTGTTCGCCGAATCGGTGCTGCAGAGCTACCTTGATGAAGCTGCGTTGAGTGAATGGCAGACTCAAGGGCTTAGCACGGTGATGGCGACCATCGAGCAGCGGGTGCTCGACAGTTTCCGCGAGGAGTTGGGGGAGGGTGAGCAGGACTTGAAGTTGATCCGCTCGGTACGTGTGATTCAGGGGGACCCGTGCGAGGTGATTCTCGACCAACTGCGCAAGCTGTCCGTCGACCTGTTGATCGTCGGTAGCCACAGCCATGCAACTGGCACGACAGCGCCGCTTGGGCGTACCGCGGCACGGGTGCTGCAGCTGTCTACGGTGCCGGTTTACTTGGTGCCGTCCTTACAAGGTCGACGCATTGATGACGTATGACCGGTAGAAAACGATAAAAAGTTCTAGATTTATCCGTCTAACCTTTAATATAGTTATATACCGTCGCTGATACCCGTGGCGTCTATCTGCTTTGAGGGACACATATGAAGCTTCAACAACTGCGCTACATCTGGGAAGTGGCGCACCACGACCTCAACGTTTCCGCTACCGCTCAAAGCCTGTACACCTCGCAACCCGGTATCAGCAAGCAGATACGCCTGCTCGAAGACGAGCTGGGCGTCGAAGTGTTCGCGCGCAGCGGCAAGCATCTAACCCGTGTCACCCCGGCTGGTGAGCGCATCATCACTACTGCCGGCGAGATCCTGCGTAAAGTCGAAAGCATCAAGCAGATCGCTCAGGAATTTTCCAACGAGAAAAAAGGCACTCTATCGATCGCCACCACCCACACCCAGGCGCGTTATGCATTGCCTCCGGTGATCCGCGATTTCATCAAGCAATACCCGGACGTGGCCTTGCACATGCACCAGGGCTCGCCGATGCAAATCGCCGAGATGGCTGCTGATGGCACCGTCGATTTTGCAATCGCCACCGAAGCCCTGGAGCTTTTCGGTGACCTGGTGATGATGCCGTGCTACCGCTGGAACCGTTGCGTTGTGGTACCGCAGGGGCACCCGTTGGCCAAACTGCCGAAGCTGACCCTCGAAGCCCTGGCTGAATACCCGATCGTGACCTACGTATTCGGTTTCACTGGCCGCTCCAAGCTCGACGAAGCTTTCAGCCATCGCGGCCTCACACCGAAAGTGGTGTTCACCGCCGCCGACGCCGACGTGATCAAGACTTACGTGCGTCTGGGCCTGGGCGTGGGTATCGTCGCCAAGATGGCCGTCGACACCAACCTCGACAAAGACCTGGTGGTTCTCGACGCCAGCGAGTTGTTCGAATCCAGCGTGACCAAGATCGGCTTCCGGCGTGGCACGTTCCTGCGTGGGTTCATGTGCGACTTCATCGAGAAGTTTGCGCCGCACCTGACCCGCGAAGTGATGGCCAAGGCGATCCAGTGCCATAACAAACAGGAGCTGGAAGAGCTGTTCGACGGCGTTGAATTGCCCGTCCACTGAGTGGTTTATCGGGCCTCGGTAACCGTAAACAGTTGCCGGGCGCCTGCCACCAGAATCTCTACCTCATCGCCTTCGAACTTGCCCAGCAGGCTTTTGCCCATGGGCGAGCGCGGGGTGATGACAGTCACCGGTTGCCCGACCACATCCACCTTCAAGCCTGCAGCATCAGGCGCCAGGAATAGCCATTGCTGGCGACCGTTCTCGTCCTCCAGGCCCAATAGCGCGCCGACTTCTATGCCTCGTTGATCATCGTAGGCACGCAACTGCAGGCTCTGGCACAGCGCGAGCGCTTGCATGATTTCCTCGACCCGTTTGGCCTGCCCGGCCGCGAGATACGAAGCCTCCAACCCCAGGGTGTCGTATTTGTTTTCCGCGATGTTCTCTTCGTGAGTCGCGGTTTCGTAGGCGGTCTGCGCGGCGCGCTGGGCGATATCGAGATCGACAGTGAGTTTTTCCAGGATCAACTGGAGGACGGCGTGCTTATTCATGGTTGTGCTTGATCATTCGCAGAATTGCAGGACATTGGCCCGGCTCTTTTCATTGGGCGCATTCTGGTCCTGTTGCAGCCAGAACTGGCATTTAGGGTTGGACAGGTTACGTGCGTTGTTACGTGCCTGGTCCAGGGCTTGTTGCTGTTCCTGCTTGTGCAGGTTCTGCTGGTACTGCTCGAACATACGGTTGGGTGGCTCAGGCGCGACAACGGTCGGCTTGCCTAATTGCTGGACTGCCTGCGCCACCGGCGCAAGGCTTTGCGGGAACAGGTAGCTCGACGCCAGCCAGGTGGTCAGCGCAATGGCGATAAACCCCAGCCATACACCCAAGGCGATAGCGATGCACAGCTTGAGCAGCGACAACGATTGATCCGACATGATGGCCTCCTGGCGGGCATTTGCGGCGTAGCAGCGATTGTCGCACAGCCACTGTGCAGAATAATCGCGATCAAGCCTTCTGCATCGGCGCATTTATGCGGACAATCGAGCCTTTGAGCGTTGGAGCCCGGAATGAAAGCCCGCTGGGATATTTTTTGCAGCGTTGTCGATAACTTCGGCGACATCGGCGTGACTTGGCGGCTGGCCCGGCAATTGGTGGTGGAGCATGGCTGCGAGGTGCGCTTGTGGGTTGATGACCTGCGGGCCTTCGAACGCATGTGCCCCGAGGTGGATGTGCAGCGGGAGCAACAGTGGCAGGAGGGCGTTGATGTACACCACTGGCCAGCCCAATGGTCGCCAACTCCTGCCGGAGATGTGGTGATTGCCGCTTTCGCCTGCCAGTTACCGCCTGAGTATATGGAAGCCATGGCCGAGCGTGAGCGCACGCCGTTGTGGATGAACCTGGATTACCTCAGTGCCGAGGACTGGGTGGTGGGCTGCCATCGCCTGCCGTCGGTGAAGTTCAAGGGAGTACAGAAGTACTTCTTTTTCCCCGGCTTCCGACCTGGTACTGGCGGTTTGCTCCGTGAGGCGGGGTTGCTGGAAAAGCGTCACGCTTTTCAACTGGATGTCGCTGCGCAGCGACAATTCCTGCAAACCTTAGGTGTGATTCCGCATGATGGTGCGCGGCTGTTCTCACTGTTTGCCTACGAAAACGCTGGTCTCGCCGGATGGCTGGACGTCTTATCGACGGACGGGCGTGCCACTCATCTACTGGTGCCGGAGGGCCGCATCCTCGGTGACGTACAGCGCTGGCTCGGTGTAGGAGGGCTCGTCGCGGGCGATATTCATCAACGTAAGTCTCTGACCGTGCAGGTGCTGCCGTTCGTGCGTCAGGAGCAATATGACCACCTGCTGTGGTGCTGTGACTTTAACGCAGTGCGCGGTGAAGACTCGTTCGTCCGCGCCCAATGGGCGGGGCGCCCGTTGCTGTGGCACATCTACCGCCAGGACGAAGACATACACCTCGACAAGCTAGATGCCTTCCTGGATTTGTACACCGCCGCCTTATCACCGGCCGCGAAGGCGGCATTGGTCGCGCTTTGGCAGGCTTGGAACACCGAGGGTGACATGGCACAGCCGTGGAAAAAATTGTTGGAGCACTGGCCGGAAGTCACTCAACGCGCCGAAACGTGGTGTCTGGAACAGGGCTTGCAGGCTGATCTTGCGACGGCGCTGGTACAGTTTTATGAAAGTTGGATATGATACGCCACCTTGATTTTTGTAAATCCCATCCAAATTTCGGATATACGCAATGAAAACTGGTAAAGAACTGAAACCCGGTACAGTGATCCGTCTCGAAAACGACCCTTGGCTGGTTCAGAAAGCTGAGTTCACCAAGTCTGGTCGTAACAGCGCAATCATGAAGACCAAGCTGAAGAACCTGCTGACCGGTTACAAGACCGAGATCGTCTACAGCGCCGATGACAAACTGGACGACGTAATCCTCGACCGCAAAGAAGCGACCCTGTCCTTCATCAGCGGCGACACCTACACGTTCATGGACACCACTGACTACACCATGTACGAGCTGAACGCTGAAGACATTGAAGCCGTTCTGCCGTTCGTGGAAGAAGGTATGGAAGATATCTGCGAAGCGATCTTCTTCGAAGAGCGTTTGGTTTCCGTTGAACTGCCAACCACTATCGTGCGTAAAGTTGCCTACACCGAAGGCTCCGCTCGCGGCGACACTTCGGGCAAGGTGATGAAGCCTGCCAAGCTGGCTAACGGTACCGAGCTGCAAGTAGCTGATTTCATCGAAATCGACGACCTGATCGAGATCGACACCCGCGAAGGCGGTTCGTACAAAGGCCGCGCCAAGAAGTAATTCTGGCTCCGCCCATAAAAAAACCCGACTTCACGTCGGGTTTTTTTATGGGCGGGTGTTTTTCATACGGTTACATGCAGGCGCACATCGACGTTGCCACGGGTGGCGTTGGAGTACGGGCAGACTTGGTGAGCCGCATCGACCAGGCTTTGCGCGTCATCCTGGGCCAGGCCTGGCAGGCTGATGTGCAGGTCGATGTCCAAGCCGAAACCGCCGGGGATCTGGCCGATGCCTACGTGGGCAGTGATCGAGGCGTCGTCCGGGATTTTGCGTTTGGTCTGGCTGGCAACGAATTTCAGCGCGCCGATAAAGCAGGCCGAGTAGCCAGCAGCGAACAGTTGTTCCGGGTTAGTGGCTTGGCCACCGGCGCCGCCCAGCTCTTTAGGCGTGGAGAGCTTAACGTCGAGAATGTTATCGCTGGAAACAGCGCGACCATCACGTCCGCCGGTGGCGGTGGCTACTGCGGTGTAGAGAGTTTGCATGGTGTCGTCCTCGGTCTAGTGTTTCGCAAAATATTTGCGCGCTAATTAGTTTGTGAGGCAAATGTATAGCGCTAATATTTAGTGCGCAAGATAATTTTTGAAATGTTTTCCGGGGAGTGCTGCAAGTCAATGCGTGAAGGTGGCTAAACGGTGCTTTGCAGGTTACTGCGCAACGTAATCAGATCAGCTTGCAGCTTGCGCAACTGCTCCAGTTCCAAACCGCTGGCCCTGAGGATGCACTGCGGAATACCCATTGCCTTGTCCTGCAAGGCACGTCCCGCGGCAGTCAATTCCACCACCACCACCCGTTCATCTTCGCGGCTGCGGGTGCGGCTGAGAAGGCCTTCGGCCTCCAGGCGCTTGAGCAGTGGCGTCAGTGAGCCAGGGTCCGTCAGCAGGCGGCTGCTGATTTCGCCGACAGTCAAACCGTCCTCTTCCCACAGCACCATCATGGCTAAGTACTGCGGGTACGTCAGGCCGAGAGCTTGCAGCAGAGGCTTGTAGACCTTGGTCATAAGCAATGAAGTGGAGTGCAAGGCGAAACACAGCTGGTTATTCAGCATCAGGGATTCGCACGGATCAGGGTTTTTGCTCATGGCGGTGCCTTAAAAACGTGTATGGGCTGAAATCTAGCGGGCAAATCTTTAATGCGCCAGATAATTCGGTCCAGGCGCTCAGACCAGGCCGCTCTGTAGCGCCAGATCCCATGGCGGCACTGGACTGAAACGGGATTTGAGGTACTCCAGCAGCAAGCGGCTGCGCGCGTTGGCCTGCTGTTCCAGTCGCAGCGCATAGATTCCGGTGGTTTCCGGGCTGGGTAGGCCATCTTCGCAAAACAGCGGCAGCAACTCGCCGCGCACCAGGTATTCGCTGGCCAGCCAAGTGGGCAGGTGGGCGATGCCCAACCCGGCCAACGCGCCTGAGAGCAGCGCTTCGGCATTGTTGGCGCTCATTCGGATGCGCCGCGGGCGATAGGTTGCGCGGCGCCCGTCCAACTCGAAGCGCCACGCGAACATCGGCGCCAGGCCATCCCAGTCCAAGCCGTCATGGTCACTCAACTCTCGGGGATGTGTCGGCGTGCCGCGGCTTTTGAGGTAGGCGGGACTGGCGCAGGCGATGCGCACGATGCTGGCCAAGGGCGTGGCGATCAACCGGGTGTCGACGATATGCCCGGCCCGCAGTACCAGATCGACCTTGCCCAAGTGCGCACCCTGCATATCCACAAAACTGTCGATCAGATGCAGGTGCACGTCCAGGCCGGGGTAGACCTTCAGAAAGTCCGCAATCACCGGTGCCAGATGCCGTCGACCAAACGCCGCGGGCGCATCCACGCGGATCAAGCCTTCCGGCGCATGGCTCAGGGACACCGCTTCGGCGCGCGCCAGTTGCAATTCGCTGACAATCCGCCGCGCCCGCTCGGCAAACGCCAGGCCAGCGGGCGTCGGCACTACCGCATGAGTGCTGCGTTGGAACAAGCGGCTACCCACTGAGCTTTCCAGGCTGTCGATGCGCCGCGCCACCGCGGAGGGCGTCAGTGGGTGGCGGCGTGCAGCTGCGGAAAAGCTGCCGGTTTCGAGCACATCTAGAAACAGGCTCAACTGATCAGTGAGGGTATTGGGGTTCATGGCTGAGTGCTTGTGCAAAATTGGCACAGCCATTGTGCGTTGCTGTGCGTTTCCGCGCCAGGGCCGACTGCGTAGCATGCAGAGCCTGGGATTGTGGAGTAATAAGCGGTGTGGGATTTAGCGATGTACCTGGTGCTGGGCGCTGCCTTGGGCACGGTGGGCGGGTTGTTTGGCATTGGCGGTGGGCTGATTGCGATCCCGGTGCTCGGCGTATTGTTTGGCCTGGATCAACAAATTGCTCAGGGCACCGCGCTGGTGATGGTAGTGCCAAATGTGATGCTCGCCCTGTGGCGTTACCACCAGCGCAACCGAATTGAACTGCGTCACGCGCTGCCGCTTGGGATTATGGGTTTCAGCTTTGCCTGGCTGGGCTCGATCTGGGCGGTAGGCCTTGATGCCGGCGCGATGCGGATTGGCTTTATTGCCTTTCTGGTGGCGTTGTCGGGCTACAACCTGCTGCGCATGTTCACCCGCAACGCGCCGCCGACCGCGCAAATGCGTTATTCCTGGCCCTGGCTCGGGGTGCTGGGCGCCGTATCCGGCTCCATGGGCGGCCTGTTTGGTGTCGGCGGCGCGGTGGTCGCCACTCCGGTGCTGACCAGTGTGTTCGGCACCACCCAAGTAGTCGCTCAAGGCTTGTCCCTGGCCTTGGCTTTGCCCAGCACGGGCGTGACCCTCGTCACCTACGCCTGGCACCACGAAGTGGACTGGATGATCGGCATACCCCTGGCGGTCGGTGGCCTGCTGAGTATCAGTTGGGGCGTGAAAGTTGCCCACGCATTACCCGAGCGCCTGTTGCGTGGCCTGTTCTGCGGTTTCCTGGTGGTGTGTGCGGTGATGCTGACCTTTAAAGTCTGAAGCCTTCCAGGATGTACTCGGCCAGGCACTCGGTGATTGGCGAGGTGATTTGCGGGTTGCGCAGCAAGTGCAGATTCATCGAGGGCAGCGGTGGGAAACCCTCGTCGCTGCCGAGTACGCGCAAGTCTTCAGTCACCAGGCTTTCCATGCAGATCATCGCGGCCAGGCCGGCACTCACCACCGCCTGGATAGCTGCCACGTTGGTGCTGTGGTACGCCAGGCGATAGTCTCGGCCGGAAGCATCCAGAGCGGCGCGGGTCCACTGTGTATACAAGCAGTCGGCGCCGGAGACTGCCAGGGGCACGGCATCGTGGTCTTCCACGCAAAAGCAGGGCGCTGCTGCCCAGACCATCCGTTCAGTGCGCAACAGTTCGCCGATTTCTTTGCCAGGTTCGCGGCTGATTACCGTCAGTGCCAGGTCGCGTCGCTGCATCAGCACCGTTGACGACTCGCAATGCAGTTCGATTTGGATCAGCGGGTACGCTTTGGAAAATTGCTTGAGGATTCCTGGAAGGAAGCGCATTACGTAGTCATCCGGCGTGCCGATCCGCACCAGCCCCACCATATGCGGCTCGCGCAGGGTGTTGAACACCTCGCTATGCAGTTTCAGGATTCGCCGCGCATAACCCAACAGTACTTGGCCTTCGGGCGTCAGGCGCACCTGCCTGCCGTCGCGCTCGAACAGTTTGCGCTGCAACACGTCTTCTTCGAGGCGCTTCATCTGCATGCTCACCGCCGATTGAGTGCGGTTGACCAGTTCGCCAGCGCGGGTAAAACCGCCTTGGTCGGCGATGGCGACGAAGGTGCGCAGCACTTCAGTGTCGATGCTTGGGTAGCTGGACATTGATCAATCCCAGAGATGTATTGCATAAGAAACATTCGTTGGATTGATCATAGTGCCACGCACACACTGACGTCATCCCCAAGGGAGGGCGAGAAGATGAAAGGTCAGAATGGTTTTGCGTTGATGGCGAAGTGGCCGTTTGCCGGGTTGTTTCAAACCGTAGCCCGTTGGCAAGCATTGCACGAAGAGCGCCGAATGCTGGCGAGCATGAGCGATGAAGCGCTCAAGGACATCGGCCTCAGCCGCGCCGATGTGGAACAGGAGAGCCATCTGCACTTCTGGGAAGACCCGCTGCGAAAATGACTCCGGATGCAGTAGGGTAGGTCGCGCGCCTTCAAGGAGATTCCCATGCCCGCCGACCAGTCTTTTTCCCTCAAGCAAGCTCGACGCATGGCGCTGGCGGCCCAAGGTTTTTCCGGGCGCCAGCCCCCTGCAGAGATCAAGTCCGCGCACCTCAATCGACTGATCGAACGCCTCGGTGTATTGCAGATTGATTCGGTCAACGCTGTGGTGCGTTCCCATTACCTTCCGCTGTTTTCCCGTCTGGGTCGCTATTCTCCTTTACTGCTTGAGCAGGCCGCTTGGAGCCAGGGCCGGCGGCGTTCGCTCTTCGAATATTGGGGGCATGAAGCCTCGCTGTTGCCCATGGCGATGTACCCCTTGATGGGTTGGCGCATGGAGCGGGCGCAGCAGGGGCAAGGCATCTATTCGCAGATGGCGCGTTTCGGAAGGGAGCAGCAGTCCATCATTCAGCGTGTGCTGAAGACCGTCGAACAGCAAGGCGCCCTCGGTGCCGGTAGCCTGTCCACCCGCGAAGAGCGCGCAGGTCCCTGGTGGGACTGGAGTAATGAAAAGCACGCGCTTGAATGGTTGTTCGCCGCCGGCCTGGTGACCGTTGCCGGTCGTCGTGGTTTCGAGCGCCTTTACGACTTGCCCGAGCGCGTTATCCCTGGCGATATCCTTAAGCAAGCCCCGTTGACTGAAGCCGAGGCCCAGCGCGGCTTGTTGTTGCACAGCGCCACCGCCTTGGGGGTGGGCACCGAAAAAGACCTGCGTGATTACTTCCGCCTCGACCCTGCCGACAGTCGCAGACGTCTGGCCGAATTGGTCGAAGAGGGGCTATTGCTGGTGTGCCAGGTGCAAGGCTGGAAGCAACCGGCTTACTGCCTGCCAGAACCGAAAGTGCCGCGCAAAGTATCGGTGAGTGCGCTGCTGTCGCCGTTCGATTCGCTGATTTGGGAGCGCAGCCGCACAGAGCGCCTGTTCGATTTCCGTTACCGGCTTGAGATCTACACCCCGCAAGACAAACGGGTGTATGGCTATTACGTGCTGCCGTTTATGCACAACGAACGTATTGCCGCGCGGGTGGACCTGCGAGCGGAGCGCGCCAACGGGCGTTTGGCGGTGCATGCGGTGCACGAGGAAGAGCCGGGGTTGGATGATGAAGGGATGCTTGCGCTTGCGCTGAACCTGCGGCAGATGGCCGATTGGTTGGGGCTGGAACAGGTAGAGCTCAATTGCCAGCGCCCGAGCGCCGCTCGGTTGCGGCTTGCGATGCTCAATGGCGGCGCTGGTTTCTAGGGCGCCATCGGGAGCAAGCGCCCTCCCACTTGGAATGCGTTTCCCTGTGGGAGGGGGCTTGCTCCCGATGGCCTCAATTCTTCCAACTAAAATTTCAGCGTTTGACTTGCTTCAGCGTTTCGGCAATCAGGAACGCCAACTCCAGCGACTGATCGGCATTCATCCTAGGGTCGCAATGGGTGTGGTAGCGGTCCGACAAGCCATCTTCGGTGATCGGGCGCGCGCCGCCGATGCACTCTGTGACGTTCTGCCCGGTCATCTCGATATGAATCCCGCCGGCATAGCTGCCCTCGGCCTGGTGCACCTGGAAGAACTCCTTCACTTCGCCGAGGATCTGCGCAAAGTCGCGGGTCTTGTAGCCGCTGCTGGCCTTGATGGTGTTCCCGTGCATCGGGTCCGAGCTCCACAGTACCTGCTTGCCCTCGCGCTGCACGGCGCGGATCAGGTTGGGTAGATGGTCGCCGACCTTGCCTGCGCCCATGCGCGCGATCAGGTTCAGGCGGCCCGGATCGTTGTTCGGATTGAGGATGTCGATCAGGCGGATAAGATCCTCCGGGTTCATGCTCGGGCCGACCTTGACTCCGATCGGGTTGTTCACCCCGCGCAGGAATTCGACGTGAGCGCCATCCAACTGACGTGTGCGGTCGCCGATCCACAGCATGTGGGCCGAGCAGTCGTAATAGTCGTTGGTCAGACTGTCGCGACGCACGAAGGCTTGTTCGTAGTTGAGCAGCAGCGCTTCATGGGCGGTGAAAAAGCTCGTTTCGCGCAACTGCGGCGAGCTGTCCATGCCGCAGGCGCGCATAAAGGCCAGGGTCTCGTCGATGCGGTTTGCCAGTTGGCTGTACTTCTCTGCCAAGGCGGAGTTGGCGATAAAGTCCAGGTTCCACTGGTGCACCTGATGCAGGTCGGCGAAACCGCCCTGGGCGAAGGCGCGCAGCAGGTTGAGGGTAGCGGTGGATTGGTGATACGACTGCAACAGGCGGTCCGGATCGGGTACACGGCTTTTTTCGTCGAAGCCGATGCCGTTGACGATATCGCCACGGTAGGCGGGCAGGGTGATGCCGTCGATGGTCTCATCGTTGGCCGAGCGCGGCTTGGCGAACTGGCCGGCCATGCGCCCGACTTTCACCACTGGGCAGCCGGCGGCGAAGGTCATCACAATCGCCATCTGCAACAACACCTTGAAGGTGTCGCGGATTTTCGCGGCGGAAAACTCGACGAAACTCTCGGCGCAGTCGCCGCCTTGTAACAGGAAGGCGCGACCCTGGGTCACTTCGGCAAACTGGCGGCGCAACTCGCGGGCTTCCCCGGCAAACACCAGCGGCGGGTAGCTGGCCAGACTCTGCTCCACCCGCAACAGGTGTGCAGCGTCCGGGTACTGGGGTTGTTGCTGGATCGGCAGGGCGCGCCAGCTGTCGGGGCTCCAGGGTTGGCTCATCATGAACTCGATTGGCTGATTGACGGTCGGGCGCCAATGTTATCAGCAATTAGTGCGTGACCTGCTGCTGCCGGTTGGCCGACAATCGCGCCTTTGCCGTACAGCAAACCCGTTAGGAGTAGTGATGACAGAGGAGCGTGTCGAGCGCCTGCTCGCCGAAGTTCATGATGACTTCGGCATGATCCGTGTGCTCGAAGTGGCCGATTACCGGTTTCTCGAATTCGGCGACGCCATTGAGCAAAGCTGCGTGTTCACTGCAGATCCGAGCTGGCTGGAGTACGACTACACCCGCGCGATGCTGATCGGCGCGTTGTGCCATGAACAGCCGGAGAGCGCCTTGTTCCTCGGTCTGGGCGCCGGTACGTTGACCCAGGCGTGCCTCAAGTTCCTCCCGCTGGAAGACGTCGAAGCCATCGAGCTGCGCCCCGATGTGCCGCGCCTGGCCATTGAGTACCTGGGGCTGGACGATGATCCGCGCCTGTACATCCGCATCGGCGACGCCCTGGAGTTGCTGGAGACCGCTGAATCGGCGGACTTGATTTTCGTCGACCTCTATACCGATGTCGGCCCCGGCGTTGGGCACCTGGCGTGGACCTTCCTGGAAAACTGCCAGAAGAAACTCAACCCCGGCGGCTGGCTGGTGATCAATCAGTGGGCGACTGACGACGGCAAACCGCTGGGCGCGGCGTTGTTGCGTGGGTTGTATCACCGGCACTACTGGGAACTGCCGGTGAAGGAGGGCAATGTGATTTTGCTGGTACCTTCGGAGCTGGATCAGGAGCTGGATCTTGATGCCCTTTCTACTCGGGCTGAGTTGTTGGCGCCGCGTCTGGGGTATTCGTTGCAGCCCTTGATCAAGGCGATTCGGCCGGCTACGTAGTCGCCTGTACCGACGCCATCGGGGGCGAGTCGAATCGTCGCACCGCACGTCCCACACTAGGAACTCATTTCAAATGTGGGAGGGAGCTTGCCCCGATGGCGTCGGTATAGGCGACTCAAATGCCCTTGAATACCCCCGGCCGCTTCTCGACCATCGCGCGCAGGCCTTCCTTGGCATCCTCGCTGTTCAGCAATTTATCCACCATCGGCGGCAGCGCGGCGGCCGCAACGGTTTCGCCTTCCACACGCGCCAGGCGGGCCGACATCAAAGTGGCCTGGACGCCAAGCGGCGCCTGGCGCGCGATGCGACTGGCCAGTTCGATGGCGCGGGGCAGCAGGTCTTCACTGGCCATTACTTCCTGCACCAAACCCAGGCGCAGGGCTTCATGGGCGTCGAACTCGTCGCCGGTCAGCAGCCAGCGCATGGCGTTGCCCCAGCCGGCGATCTGATGAAAGCGCAATGTCGCACCGCCAAACGGAAAGATCCCGCGCTGTACTTCCATCTGCGCAAAGCGGGTATTGCTCGCACACAGGTTGATATCCGCCGCGAGCATCAACTCGATACCAATGGTGAGGCAGTAGCCCTGGGCGGCGACGATCACCGGTTTACTGACCCTGGGGCCTGCGAAAACGCCCCAGGGATCACAGCCTCCCAGCGGCGGTTGCCAGCCGCCCGCCATTACCCCGCTGACATTGGCCAGGTCCAGGCCGGCGGTGAAGTGGTCGCCATGGGCAAATACTACGGCCACTCGTGCGTCATCGTTTCGATCAAATTCGCCATAAGCCAAGCTCAGCTCATTGAGCAAATCCAGGTCGAAGGCGTTGCGCTTGGTCACCCGGTCCAGGCCCAACAGCAGGACATGGCCCTGGAGTTCACGGCTGACGCGGCTGCTGCTGGCGTGATTCATTGCGTGTGCCCTCGGGTGGAGAGAAGGGTTTCAGACCAAAGGTCTTGGTCTAAGGGTGAATCGTTTAAGCCTTATGACCAACAGGGCCGGGCCTTTGAAAAATAGACCCTGGCAGGGTTATCTGCAAAGACTGTGACGCAGCACGGTTTATCGGTGCTTTGCGATAAAAAAAGCTCCCTTTTTCAAGTATTTCCGGTATAGTGCGCGCCGGCCTTTAACCGGGCCGCGTTTAGGTAGCGCAATTCCCCGAAGTCAGCTTCGGCTGCACGTCCGCACAGCGGACTCTTCCTTGACGAATCTTTTTCATTCATTCGTTTTCGCAAATCCCCGCCGACAAAGCAGCCAGGGCGACTCTTGAGTCTCAACACGGCATGCGCAGCTTTGGAGCATGGGTCTTTGCGGATGCACTTAGAGGCAGACCCATGACCCAGGAAACCGGCGGCTTCGCCGCTTTTAATCTTAACCCGAACATTCTTGCTGCCGTCATTGCGACCGGCTACGAAGAACCTTCGGCGATTCAGCAGCAATCGATCCCGATCATAATGGCCGGCCAAGACATGATTGGCCAGGCGCAAACCGGTACCGGTAAAACCGCCGCGTTCGCCCTGCCTATTCTGCATTGCATCGATCCTGCCAAGCGCGAGCCGCAAGCCCTGATCCTGGCGCCAACCCGTGAGTTGGCGCTGCAAGTAGCAACCGCTTTTGAAACCTACGCCAAGCAAATGCCGGGTGTAACTGTTGTGGCCGTTTACGGCGGCGCGCCTATGGGCCCACAACTCAAGGCAATCCGTAATGGCGCACAGATCGTTGTCGCCACCCCGGGCCGTCTGTGCGACCACCTGCGTCGTGACGAGAAAGTGCTGTCGACCGTGAACCACCTGGTTCTGGACGAAGCTGACGAAATGTTGAAGCTGGGCTTCATGGATGACCTGGAAGTCATCTTCAAGGCACTGCCACCGACCCGTCAGACCGTACTGTTCTCGGCCACCCTGCCACAGTCGATCCGTGCCATTGCCGAGCGCCATCTGCGCGATCCGCAACACGTGAAGATCCAGACCAAGACTCAGACCGTTACCGCGATCGAACAGGCTCACCTGTTGGTTCACGCTGACCAGAAGACCTCGGCTGTATTGAGCCTGCTGGAAGTCGAAGACTTCGACGCCTTGATCATGTTCGTGCGCACCAAGCAAGCGACCCTGGACTTGGCCAGTGCCCTGGAAGCCAAAGGCTATAAAGCCGCTGCGCTGAACGGTGACATTGCCCAGAACCAACGTGAGCGCGTGATCGACTCCCTCAAGGATGGCCGTCTGGACATCGTTGTGGCGACCGACGTTGCTGCCCGTGGCCTCGACGTTCCACGTATCACCCACGTGTTCAACGTTGACATGCCGTACGACCCAGAGTCCTACGTTCACCGTATCGGCCGTACCGGCCGTGCCGGTCGCGAAGGTCGTGCACTGCTGCTGGTGACTCCACGTGAGCGCCGCATGCTGCAAGTGATCGAGCGTGTTACCGGTCAGAAAGTTGCCGAAGTCCGCCTGCCGGATGCCCAGGCCGTTCTCGATGCCCGCATCAAGAAACTGACCAACAGCCTGTCGCCTCTGGTAGCTGACGCTGAATCGACTCACGGCGACCTGCTGGACCGCCTGACCGCCGATATCGGTTGCACTCCACGTGCCCTGGCTGCTGCCCTGCTGCGCAAGGCTACAAACGGTCAGGCCCTGACCCTGGCAGCTATCGAGAAAGAGCGCCCACTGGTACCGAACAACGCGCCACGCGGTGATCGTCCAGAGCGTACCGGCGACCGTCCAGACCGTGGTGATCGTGAGCGTCGTGCTCCGGTTCCATTGGCTGAAGGTCGTGCTCGTTGCCGTACCGCGCTGGGCGCGCGTGATGGTATCGCTGCCAAGAACCTGCTGGGCGCTATCCTGAATGAGGGTGGCCTGGCACGTGAAGCAATCGGCCGTATCCAGGTCCGTGACAGTTTCTCCCTGGTGGAGCTGCCGGAAGACGGTCTGGAGAAGCTGCTGACCAAGCTGAAAGACACTCGCGTTGCCGGTAAGCAGTTGAAGCTGCGTCGCTACCGCGAAGATTGATCCGCCCTTGGGCTGATTGATCACACATAAAAAATCCCCGACTGGTTCGGGGATTTTTTTTGCGCCGCTGTTTTAACAATAAAGAGTTAGCCGAAGCGGTAAATGTCCATGCCCAAGGCGCCCATGGTGAAGCCTTGGTGCGCGATGCTGAAGTCCCCACCAGCGCCACGCGCAAAGTACAGCGGCAACAGATGTTCATCGCTTGGATGGCTGCGCACGGCGTGGGGTGCTTGGCGCCGATAGTCGTGCAACGCGGCTTCATCGTTGGCAGCGAGCTTATCCACCACCCAATCCCGGAAGCCCCGCGCCCAAGGTTCGATGCTTTCAGGCCCTGCGTGCCAGTCCAGTTCGCCCAGATTATGCGTGATGCTGCCGGAACCGATCAGCAGTACGCCTTCCTCGCGCAAACTGGTCAAGGCATGCCCGACTCGCGTCTGCAGGGCAGGGCCCATGCGGCTGGGCAAGGATACCTGCACGACTGGGATATCCGCCGCGGGGTACATCAGCGACAGAGGCACCCAGGTGCCATGGTCGAAGGGGCGCTGGTCGTCGATGCGTGCATTCAGTCCGTCGGCGCGCAGCAGCCCGACGATCTCTCCCGCCAACTGTGGGTTGCCCGGTGCGGGGTATTGCACGGCAAACAGCTCGCGGGGGAAGCCGCCGAAGTCGTGCCAGGTTTCGGGTGCGGCGCTGCCGCTGACCAGTAAATCGTGGCTTTCCCAGTGTGCCGATACCACCACTATCGCCTTAGGGCGGGGCATTTCGGCAGCCAGGCGTTGCAAAGCCGGTCCGCTGGCGCCGGGTTGAAGGGCAAGCATGGGCGAACCGTGGGAGATAAACAGGCTGGGGAACATAAGAAGAGTCCTGAGCGTTAACATGTAGCCATCTTCAATCAGATCATTGATCTAAATCTAATATAAGTTTTAGCGCGTTTTGATCGAATTATCGGAGGTGATTCCATGGAGCCCAAGTTTTGGCAGGAGCGCTGGGCGAGAAACCAGCTCGGCTTTCATTTGCCTGAGGTTAATCCTTATTTAGAACGGCATTGGCCTTCGTTGGCGCTCGCGGAGGGCGCCAAGGTACTGGTGCCGCTGTGTGGCAAAAGCCTGGACCTGATGTGGCTGGCCACCCAGGGTCATCGGGTACTCGGCGTTGAGCTATCAGAGCAGGCGGTTGAAGCCTTCTTCAGCGAGCAGAGCCTGACGCCGCGAATCACTCAGCGCGGTGTGTTCACGGTGTATCAGGCTGATTTGATCGAAGTGTGGTGCGGCGATTTCTTCGCCCTCGACGCTGAGGTTCTGGCTGATTGCACTGCGGTCTATGACCGTGCCGCTCTGATCGCCTTGCCGCCGTTGATGCGCTCGCAATACACCGAGCAGTTGAACAACATGCTACGTCCAGGCTGCCAGGGTTTGCTGATCACCCTCGACTACGACCAGACGCAAAAGGCAGGCCCACCGTTTGCGGTGACGGATGAAGAGGTAAAGGTGCTGTTGGGAGCACACTGGAGCCTGCAGGTGATCGAGAAGCAAGACATTCTGGGTGAGAGCTGGAAGTTCGTGCAGGACGGCGTCACGGGCTTGGACGAGCGGGTCTACAGAGTCGCGCGGGCATAAAACTGTGTCCACAAAAAAAGGGGCGATCTGATCGCCCCTTTTTTTGCATTACCAGGTATCAGCCCCGACGACGAAGCGCGTCAATACGCTCTTCCAGTGGTGGGTGGCTCATGAACATACGAGCCAAACCCTGTTTGATGCCGCCGTTGATGCCAAAGGCGGTCAGGCTGTCAGGCATATGCACTGGCAGGCCCTGTTCGGAACGCAAGCGTTGCAGCGCGCTGATCATTGCATTGGTGCCTGCCAGGCGCGCCCCGGCTTCGTCTGCGCGGAACTCTCGTTTGCGCGAGAACCACATCACGATCGCACTGGCCAGGAAGCCCAGCACCACTTCGGCAAAGATGGTCGCCACGAAGTAGGCGATACCGCGACCGCCTTCGTTCTTGAAGATTACTTTGTCCACAAAGTTACCGATAATTCGCGCAAAGAACATCACGAAGGTGTTGACCACACCCTGTACCAGCGCAAGGGTAATCATGTCGCCGTTGGCTACGTGACCAATTTCGTGCGCGAGTACTGCCTTTACTTCATCGGGTGAGAAGCGTTCGAGCAAGCCCTGACTAACGGCCACGAGCGCGTCGTTCTTGTTCCAGCCCGTCGCAAAGGCATTGGCCTCATAAGCAGGGAAAATCCCGACTTCGGGCATTTTGATACCTGCTTCTTGAGACAACTGCTCCACGGTTTGCATCAGCCATTGTTCATGGCGAGTGCGTGGTTGGGTGATGACTTGGGTGCTGGTGCTCATCTTCGCCATCCACTTGGAGATGAACAGCGAGAACAGCGAGCCGGCAAAACCAAAGACCGCACAGAAAATCAGCAGCTGATTGAGGTTCAGATCAACCCCGTTGGCCGCCATGAACCCGTTGAAGCCGAAAAGGCTCAGGGTGATGCTGGCAATCAGCACGACCGCCAGGTTAGTGGCCAAGAACAGCAGGATGCGCATCATGGTTGTAGAGTTCTCCTCATGCTTAATATGTCGCGTACTGCGGGGTATATAAGGTGCGGCATGGGGTGATTCAACCGAGCGACTATTTCAAACTGTGTCCTACAGCCTGAATGTAGAGCTTTGAAGGGATTTTCCGACTAGGAATGTCACCAGAGATGCCCCACTTTTTGCCTCACAACCCTGCAATTATAGGGGGCACGTGGCTTGAGAGAGGCAAGTGCCATACAGAAAAAGGGCGAGATCAGAGAAGTGTTGCCAGATAATCGCTGTACGACCGAATGTCGGTCGTACAGCGCCATGCTACTACTGGCGATAGGTCTTGAGGAAATTGCCAATACGGCCAATCGCCATGTCCAAGTCATCTACGCGCGGCAAGGTCACCACGCGGAAGTGATCCGGCCACGGCCAGTTGAACGCGGTGCCCTGAACCACCAACAGCTTTTCCGACAGCAACAAGTCGAGCACGAACTTTTCGTCGTTGAGGATCGGGCATACCTTCGGGTCTATCCGTGGAAAAGCGTACAGCGCACCCATGGGTTTCACGCAGCTCACACCGGGGATCGCATTGAGCAGCTCCCACGTGCGGTTGCGTTGTTCCAGCAGGCGGCCCTGGGGCAGTACCAGGTCATTGATGCTCTGGTAGCCGCCCAGAGCGGTCTGGATCGCATGCTGGCTCGGTACGTTGGCACACAGGCGCATGTTGGCCAGCATGTCGATGCCTTCGATGTAGCTCTGGGCGTTGTGCTTGGGACCGGAGATGGCGATCCAGCCGGAGCGGAAACCCGCCACGCGGTAGGACTTGGACAGGCCGTTGAAGGTCAGGCACAACAGGTCTGGTGCCAGGGAGGCGGTGCACACGTGCACGGCGTCGTCGTAGAGGATCTTGTCGTAGATCTCGTCGGAGAACACCACCAGGTTGTGCTGGCGTGCCAGTTCCAGCATGCCCAGCAGCACTTCCTTGGAATACACCGCGCCGGTGGGGTTGTTCGGGTTGATGATCACCAGCGCCTTTGTGTTCGGAGTGATCTTGGCCTTGATGTCAGCCAGGTCCGGGAACCAGTCGGCGCCTTCGTCGCACAGGTAGTGCACCGGGTGGCCGCCGGCCAGTGTCACGGCAGCGGTCCACAGTGGATAGTCCGGTGCCGGTACCAGCACTTCGTCGCCATTGTTCAGCAGGGCCTGCATGGACATCACGATCAGTTCGGACACGCCATTGCCCAGGTAGATGTCTTCAATGCCGACGCCTTCCACCTGCTTCTGCTGGTAGTACTGCATCACCGCTTTACGCGCGCTGAACAGGCCTTTGGAGTCGCTGTAGCCCTGAGCGGTAGGCAGGTTGCGGATAACGTCCTGGAGGATTTCGTCCGGTGCTTCGAAACCAAAAGGCGCCGGATTGCCAATGTTCAGCTTGAGGATGCGATGACCTTCCTCTTCCAGGCGTTTGGCGTGCTTGAGCACTGGGCCGCGAATGTCGTAGC
>PJQF01000216.1_pt1 | contig 27413 bp, 31 predicted proteins | sample 1503741 | NCBI WGS metagenome assembly PJQF01 (sample SAMN07775949, study PRJNA414020) | Biofilm metagenome, whole genome shotgun sequencing project. | isolation source: biomolecule (vanillin) treated reverse osmosis membrane biofilm | place: India: Nagpur | collected 2017-03-21 | reverse complement strand
ATTGAATCCTCCTGAAGATCGGTCAGAAGGTGTAAACCTTATTCAGGACGGGACAGCGGCATAAAAAAGGCCCCGCATCGAACGATGCGGGGCCTTTTTGTTGTTAACGCGTCAGTACTGGTTAGGTTCCATCTCCAGGTCAACCTTGAAGCGTTCAGCAATGTCCTGCTGGATACGCAGCGCCAGGTTGGCAATGTCGTGCCCTGTGGCAGCGCCATAGTTGACCAATACGAGCGCCTGCAGCTTGTGCACGCCCGCATCGCCGTCACGAAAGCCCTTCCAGCCAGCCTTGTCGATCAGCCAGCCCGCGGCGAGCTTCATCTGCCCGTCAGCCTGCGGGTACGCCACCAGGTCCGGATACAACGCCTGCAACTCTGCGGCCAGGGTTTGCGACACCAGCGGGTTCTTGAAGAAACTGCCCGCATTGCCCAGCTCTGCCGGGTCCGGCAGTTTTTCGCGGCGGATGCTGCAGATGGCACGGCTCACGTCACTGGGCGTCGCCTCGGTGATGCCCTGCCCGGCCAGGCGCTGCTGCACCGGGCCGTAGTCGAGTTTCAAGTGACTGGCACGGCTCAAGGCAAAGCGCACACGCAGGATCAGCCAGCGCCCTGTCTCGTGCTTGAACAGACTGTCGCGGTAAGCAAAGTTACACGCTTCGAGGCTGAAATCGCGCAACTCGCCGGTTTGGCGATCCAATGCGGTCAGGCCGGCAAAAACGTCCTTGATCTCCACACCGTAGGCGCCGATGTTCTGCATCGGCGCAGCACCGACGGTGCCGGGGATCAGGCTGAGGTTTTCCAGGCCGCAGAAACCGTGGTCCAGGGTCCACAGCACAAACGGATGCCAGGCTTCACCGGCTTCGGCCTCGACCACCACGTGCACGCCATCATCTTGCAGCACGCGAATGCCCTGGGTTGCCATGCGCAGCACCAACGCCGGGATATCCTGGGTCAACAACACGTTGCTGCCACCACCAATCACCAACAGCGGCAACGCCTGTGCGGCAGCGTAGGTCAAGGCTTCACGCACATCGGCGTCGCTATGGGCCTCGGCGAACAACTGGGCGCGCACGTCAATGCCGAAGCTGTTGAATGGCTTGAGCGATACCTGCGCAAGCACTTGCAAGGTCATAACCGCCCCTTCAATTCGATCACCAATAAATCACAGGCTCGCTCGATCAGGTCCAGAACCCGCTCAAAGCCTTGCTCGCCTTCGTAGTAAGGGTCTGGCACTTCATCCACCTCGGCGTCATACCGGCGCAGGAACAAGTCCAGCTCCGCCTTGCCTGGCCCGGGGTGCAGCGCCTTGAGATTGCGCAGGTTGCTGTGGTCCATGGCCAGGATCAGGTCATAGCGCGCAAAGTCAGCGCGGGAAACCTGCTGGGCACGCTGAGCGGACAAGTTGTAGCCCCGCGCCAGTGCCGCGCGCTGGCTACGCTTGTCCGGTGGGTTGCCGACATGCCATTCACCGGTTCCGGCGGACGCCACCTCAACCTGGTCTGCCAACCCCGCCTCGCGCAATTTGTGGCGCAGGACGCCCTCAGCGGTGGGCGAACGGCAGATATTACCCAGGCAGACGAACAAGACCTCCATCAGGCCCCCAGCAGGCGACGAACGCGCTCAAGGTCTTCCGGGGTGTCGACACCGGCAGGTGGCGCTTCGAGGGCGTCTGCCACATGAATGCGCACGCCGTGCCACAGGGCGCGTAGCTGTTCCAGGGACTCGGTGTTTTCCAGCCAGCACGGGCCCCAGCTGACGAAGTCATGCAGGAAACCGGCGCGATAGGCATAGATGCCGATATGGCGGCGATACGGCACGCTGTCCGGCAACACGTCAGGATTGCTGGCGAAGGCGTCTCGCGCCCACGGCAATGTCGAGCGGCTAAACGTCAGCGCAAGGCCATTGATGTCGCTGACCACCTTCACCACGTTCGGGTTGAACAGGGTGGCGATGTCTTCGATCGGTTCGGCCAGGGTCGCCATGCGCGCCTCGCCATGGGCAGCCAGGTTGGCGGCGACCTGATCGATCACGCTCGGCGGGATCAAGGGCTCGTCACCTTGCACATTGACCACGATCGCATCGGCGGCCAGGCCGAGTTGCGTCGCGACTTCGGCCAGGCGATCAGTGCCGGAGTTATGGTCTTCGCGGGTTAATAACGCTTCGGCGCCGAAACCCTTGCAGGCCTCGATGATGCGCGGGTCATCGGTGGCGACCACGACCCGTTCGGCGCTGCTTTTACAGGCCTGTTCCCACACCAGCTGGATCATCGGCTTGTTGCCGATCAATTGCAGCGGCTTGCCCGGCAGGCGCGTCGATGCATAGCGTGATGGAATGACGACGGTAAAGGCTGTGGTCATTTATCCAGGCGCTCATCGGTGGTCAGGGTGCGGGCTTCGCTTTCGAGCATTACCGGGATGCCATCACGGATCGGGTAAGCCAGGCCAGCCCCCTTGCTGATCAGCTCGGTTTTGTCGGCGCTGAGCTTGAGCGGGCCTTTGCAGATCGGGCAAGCGAGGATGTCGAGCAGTTTGGTGTCCATGAGTATTTCCTGGAGGAAGCGATTTAAGGCAAGAGTCGGGCGGGCAGCAGGCGCATCAGTTGCGTGTCGAACCAGGCCACAAACGCCGGTGACGGCACTGCATCCACCGCAAGGTACCACCAGTCGGGCTGGGCGAAGGCGCGGCACTTCACCGCGTCCTTTTCGGTCATGACCAGCGGTAACGACGGCGTAAAATTCAGGACCTCTGCGCTGTAGGGCGCATGGTCGGCAAACGCATGGGGTATCGGCTGCCAGTGTAGCGTTTCAAGGGTATTGAAGAAACGTTGCGGGTTACCGATGCCGGCGACCGCATGAACCTGCTGGCCAAGCGGAAAATGATCGACCGGGCGGCGCTCGCCGGTGCTCAAGTTGATCAACGCCGTCGGTAACAGACGAAAGGCAAAACCATCCTGAGGGTCGGAGCCTGCACCGTTGTACAACAGCGCATCGACGCTGTGCAGGCGTTCCACTGGCTCACGCAACGGCCCGGCCGGCAGGCAACGGCGGTTACCCAGGCCACGGGCGGCGTCGATCAGCACCAATTCCAGGTCGCGAGCCAGGCGGTAGTGCTGCAGGCCGTCGTCAGAGAGAATCAGGTCAAGGTGCTCGCTGGCCAGCAGCGCTTGCACCGCGCGGCTTCGGTCAGGATCAATCATCAGCGGCACACCGCAGCGCTGCACGATCAGCAGCGGTTCATCCCCTGCTACCGCTGCGCTGTGGCTGGCCTCGACCCGCCAGGGCAACTGTGGCGGCTTTGCACCGTAACCGCGACTGACCACCCCGACACGCAAGCCACTGCGCTGGCAGTGCTGGATCAGCCACAGGATCAACGGCGTCTTGCCCGTGCCACCTACTGTGATATTCCCCACCACCACCACAGGCACCGGTGATTGGTAGATCTCCCCCTCGCCGGCCACGAAGCGCGCGCGCTTGCGCTGCACCACGCGGCGATATAAGCACTCCAACGGCCGCAGCAGCATGAGTGCCGGATGCCCTTCGTACCAGGCCTTGAGCAGACGATCGGAAATGGCCATCAGGGTTGGCTCGCCGCCTCGACGGTGGTCATGCGCAGGTGGCTGAAACCCAGCTTGCCGGCAGCGTCCATGGCCGTGATAACGGCTTGGTGCTGGGTTTTGCCGTCCGCACTGATCGACAGCGGCATTTTGGTGTCGCCGCCGGACTCTTTCTGCAGGGCGTCCATCAGGCTGGCCAGGTCGTTTTTCTCGAGCAATTGGTTATTCACCGAAAAGACGCCGTCGGCACTGATGGCGATGTCCAGTTGCTTGACTTCCTGGTCTTCGGCCGGCGAGCCGCTCACCGCTTCCGGCAAGTCGACACGCAGCTGGGTTTCCCGGGTGAACGTGGTGGTGACAACAAAAAACAGCAGCAGGATAAAGACCACGTCGATCAACGACGCCAGGTTGATATCCACGTTCTCCCGTTGCTTGCGGCGAAATTTCACGCTCGGCCCTCAACGAAATCGACATCACGATCGCCCTGCACCACTTCGACCAGCTTGATGGCTTCCTGCTCCATACCGACCACCAGCTCATCGATGCGACGTTGCAGGAAACGGTGGAAAAATACCGAAGGGATGCCGACCATCAGGCCCGCAGCCGTGGTAATCAACGCCTTGGAGATACCGCCCGCCAGCACGGCGGCGTTAGTGGTCATGCCCGACCCCATGAACGAGCTGAAAATATCGATCATGCCCAGCACCGTACCCAACAGGCCGAGCAACGGTGCCATGGCCGCAATGGTGCCAAGCGCGTTGATATAGCGCTCCATTTCATGGATGACCCGGGCAGCGGCCTCCTCGATGCACTCTTTCATGATCTCTCGACCATGCTTGGAGTTGGCAAGGCCGGCCGCGAGGATTTCACCTAAAGGCGAGTTGGCGCGTAATTCCTTGAGCTTTTCTTTATCCAGCTGCTTGTTCTTGATCCAGCCCCAGACTTGCCCCAACAGATGCTCAGGCGTTATCCGGCTGGCGCGCAGGGTCCACAGGCGTTCGGCAATGATGCCAAGGGCGGCGATGGAGCTCAATATAATCGGCAACATCATCCAGCCGCCGGATTTGACCAATTCCCACACAGTGAATGTCCCCTCGAAAAAGTGCGCCACTTTACCATATAGGTTCGCCAGCGTGGTTCGCCGGCCAAAGGCCCGCCGTTCACGGACCAGGGTCTTTGGTAACCCTGGATTACGGTAACGCCTCGCGCCAGAATCTACGTTGACTACGCGCAACAACCGGTGCTTGGAAGGTACCCAGTTGCAGACGCACGGCCCCCCGTTCCGCGCTGTCGTAGACTTGGCTGCCCAACGCTTGATAACGCTCCATTACCTGTGGGTGGGGATGACCAAATGCATTGCCACGCCCGCGTGAGATCAGTACCGAGCTGGGCGCAAGGCGTTGCAGCAAAGGCCAGGATGAGGAGCTGCGGCTGCCATGGTGGGGCGCTTGCAGCCAATCCGTCGGCACCGCCAGCGGGGATGTGAGGAACGCCCTTTCAGCGGCTTGATCGATATCCCCCGTCAGCAGCAGGCGTTCGCCCTGGGCTTGTACGCGCAACACGCAGGATTTCGGATTAGGGCTCGTGGCGCCTGACCATTGCCACAACTCAAACGACACGCCATCCCACTCCCATTGCTCACCACTGATGCAAGGCTGCGTATCGAGAAACGCCGGCAGCCCTGCGGACTCTCCGCCGACAACCCGCCCGACCGCAAGCGCACGGGCAACCGCGGTGGCGCCGCCGGCATGGTCAGCGTGGGCGTGGCTGATCACCATGAGGTCCAGCGCCCCTACCCCCAGTTTTTGCAGCGCCGGCAACACCACGCGCGCACCGAGGTCCGCCGCCCCGGAGCGCGGCCCTGCGTCGTAGAGCATTGTGTGATGGCGCGTGCGCAGGATCACCGCTTGCCCCTGGCCGACATCCAGTTGCAGCACCTCCACCTGCCCATGCGGCACCAGTGCCCGCGGCGGAAAGATTGCCACCATCAACATCGGCCAGCCCAGCAGCCGAAACGGCACGCCTTTGGGCAACAGCAATAACACCGCGCCCACAGCGCTTAATAACCAATAACCCACGGGCACCTCGGCAGGCACCCAGGCCGAGCGCAGCCCCGCCAACAGCGTCAAGCCCCTGAACAGACCATCAAGCGCTCCACCGGCCAACCACAACAAGCCCTCGCCCACCCACGGCACCGCCATAAGCAAGGTCCCCAGCAGTGCCAGAGGCAACACCACCAAGCTGATCCACGGCACGGCAAACAGGTTGGCAACCGGCGCGCTGAGGCTGATGGGCAAGCCCAGCACCAGCAATACCGGAAACAAACCGATGGCGATCAACCCTTGGGGACGCGTCCAGGCCTGCCAGATGCGCCACGGGCCCAAGCGCCCGCTGAACGCCAGAACCAGCACCGCCACGGCTGCAAACGACAACCAGAACCCCGGCTGCAAACTGGCCAACGGCTCCAGCACTAGCACGCCATCGAGGGCGAGTAATAACGGCCACCACACGCCTAAATGCCGAAAACGCAGACGCCACAGCAATACCAGCCCGACCATCACGCAGGCCCGCTGCACCGGTACACCGAACCCCGCCAACAGGCCGTAACCGAGCGCAGCGGTAAACGCCAGGCCGCACGCCCACGGCAGCCACGGCAAGGCTCGGGGCCAGCAACCGTAGCGTGCCAGCCCGGCCACCAGGCCGTAGATCAACCCCGCGAGCAAGCCGATGTGCTGACCGGAAATCACCAGCAGGTGCACGGTTCCGGTGTCTTGCAACACCTGCCAATCCGCGGTCGCCAGCCCCGAGCCATCGCCCAGCACCAACGCCGCCAAGCCCGCCTCGCGACCTTGAGCATCAACTGCTTTCAAGCGCTGCCGGACGCTGTCACGCCAGGCATTGCGGGCCGGCGCCAGGCGTTGGCCATCCTTCACCGAACCGGTGGCCCCCATACGCTGGGCGAGCAACCAGGCCTCATAGTCAAAGCCATGAAAATTAAGCAGCCCCGCGGGCTGTTTCAAGGTGATCGCCAGCCGCCAGCGCTCGCCGCTGTTTACCGGCGGGCCACCCTGCCAGGACACTCGGATACGCTGGGGCAACCGAGCCGTACGCGACCGGCCGTCGGCCAATTCGAAGCGCACGCCGGTGCTCGTTTGCTGTGGCAGCCCAACCACACGGCCCTCTACCCACCGCGTCTGCCCGTCCAGTGCCGGCTGGAGCCGATCATTCAACGCCCATTGCGCGCTGATGCAGGCCCAACCCAACCCCAGCAGGAAGAACGCCAGCGGGTAGGTGCGAAACGGCAACAGCATCAACGCCAGCACGAACATGGCCAGCAGCCATGCGGTGGGCGGCAGTGCCGGTAGAAATCGCAGCGTAAGCAATCCAAGTCCGAGCGCGAACATGCCTGTTCTCATGAATCATCCTTTTCAAGTGATTCACTCAGTCTTAGTCGCCCGCTCAGCACGGCCTATGATGTTTTGTCACAAAGTCTGAATTTTCTGTTTATAGAATGCGGGCATACTTGCCCCTCGCACTGACCTGGACCCCTTATGCCCCGGCGCCTCTTTAAACGGTACATGCCCGATCCCACGAGTATCCGGGAACACAAGTCCTTACGATTTCTCGGCACGTTGCTGCATGACCCGAACCTCTGGCACCTGAACCGGCACTCCGTCGCGCGCGCTATGGCGGTGGGCCTGTTCGCGGCGTTTATCCCGATTCCGCTGCAGATGTTATTGGCCGCGATCCTGGCGATCGCGGTGCGCGGCAATATGCCGATTGCTGTCAGCCTGGTGTGGCTGACCAACCCGATCACCATGCCGGTGGTGTTCTTCTGTACGTACCTGACCGGGGCGTGGCTGATGAACACGCCGCCACGCAGCTTGCCCGATGACTTGACCTGGGAATGGATCAGCAGCCAGTTGAGCACCCTGTGGCAACCGTTCCTGCTGGGTTCCGTGGTGTGCGGCCTGGTGCTGGCCGCGCTGGCGTACTGCCTGACGATGGGGTACTGGCGTTGGTGGGTCGCGCACCAGTGGAAGAAGCGCAAGCAGCGTCGCGCTGAAAGCTAACCGGCCCGCAGTCGCAGATGCACGCGCAAGCCTTGCCCGCTATTTTCCGCCCACAAACGCCCGCCCTGGCGCTGTACAGCGTTGCGGGCGATGCTCAACCCCAGGCCGAAACCGCCATTACCGGGCCGTGAGCCCTCCAATCGGGTAAACGGCGCGAAAATACGTTCCAAGTCCTGCTCGGCAATGCCGCCGCCCTGGTCTTCCAGCCAGATATGCCACTCATCACCTTCACGACAGCCGTCCAGCGTCACCACCCCGTGGGCAGGAGAATGCCTGATGGCATTGCGCAGAATGTTTTCCAGGGCCTGGGCCAGCGCATTCAGGTTGCCCCGCACCCAGCAATCCGCCGGCAACCGGCAGGGCAAACGCGACGCCGGCCAGTGGCTTTCATAACAGGCGTTTTCCCGCAGCATGTCCCACAAGGCCTGGAGCTGAATATCTTCGTTGGGCAGCGGCGCTGTTTCGCTATCCAGCCACGCCAGTTGCAGACTGTCTTCTACCAGGCGCTGCATGGCGTCGATTTCCCGACTCAATCGCTCACGCAATTGCGCCAGATCCTGCTCACTGTCACAGGCCACCCGCAATCGACTTAACGGGGTGCGCAGTTCGTGGGACATATCCCGCAGCAGCTGTTGCTGCAACAGCACGGTGCCCTGCAAACGCTCGGACATGTGGTCAAAGGCCCGGCCCAACTCCCCCAATTCATCCTGGCGGCTGGTGGCCTCGTTGGACATTCGCGTATTCAATTGATCGGCCCGCCACGCATTGGCCTGCTCGCGCAATTGGTTGAGGGGCATGATCAGCAGCCGGTAGAGGCCCACGCAGAGCAGCAAGGTAAACAGGCCGGGAATCACCCCATTGGTGACCACGCGCCAGAACACTTGGTAGCGCCCCGGCATAAAGCGTTGCGGCAACTCCATCACCAGCGAACCGACCCCAGCGTCCACCGGGAAGGGGATTTTCACCCACGGCAGGCCTTTGACATGCCGACTGACCGGCCACTCCAGCCCACGCAGGAAGGTCAGGCGCTGGCTCTCTTTGTCGCTCAAGGGCGTGCTGCTCAGCGACTGCAAGTCGTGACCGATCACCCCCAGCCACGTGGATTCGCGCTTGGCCATCAGCTGTAGCCAGGCATCCACGCCTGCACGGCCCTGCGTACTCCATGCCAGTTCCGCTCCCGCCGCATAGCCGCGCAGAATCGCCCGCGACTCTTCGGCCACATAGGCACTGCGCTGTTCCATGTATCGGCCCCACGACCAACTGAGCCAAATCATCAGTAAACAGAAGGCGATCAGCAGGCAGGCAAGTTTCCAGAATAACGAATGCTTGCCGGGCAGTTGCTCAAAGCCCTTCATCATGCACGCTCAGCACATAGCCCTTGCCCCACACGGTGCGTACTTCGCGCTCGTTGTAGCCGATGGCCTTGAGCTTGCGGCGAATCTGGCTGATGTGCATGTCCAGGCTACGGTCGTGGGGCGCATAACCGCGCTGCAACACATGCTGATAAAGGAACGCTTTGCTGAGCACTTCATCGGCATTGCGGTGCAGGGTTTCCAGCAGGCGAAATTCACTGCGGGTCAGCCCTGCCCAGAGCGTCTGGTAGCAGACGTCATACAGCTCATCGTCAAAGCACAGGGGGCGACTGTCGTCGCGTGCCGGTAAAACAGTGGGCGGCGGGCGACGGTCCAGGGCCACGCGACGCAGGATCGCCTCGATGCGTACGCGCAATTCGACCATGCTGAACGGCTTGGGCAGGTAATCGTCCGCACCGAGACGAAAGCCGCTGACGCGATCGGCTTCGGCGCCCAACGCAGACATGAGGATCACCGGGATTGTCTGGCTCTGGCGCAGATGCGTGAGGATCGACAAGCCGTCCATGCCGGGCAGCAGGATATCCATCAACACCACGTCGAACACCTGGTCACGCGCCAGTTGCAGGCCCTGTTCGCCGTTGCGACACCAGGTGACCTCAAAGCCGCTGCGGCCCAGGTGTTCATGGACGTACGCGCCCAGCACAGGGTCATCTTCGATCGTCAGGATATTGGGTAGAGTAACCACGGCGGGATTCATTAGCGTCTGCAAGTCATTCTCAATCACTGATTATTCAAGATTAAACTGTCGCAGGCAATCGCCAGCTGGCGCCCAATGGCCCGCAGATTGCGGTCTGTCATTAATTTGCGAGATTCCGCACCGCGCAAATGGCTACACTGCGCAGGTGGCGTGGGCCGGATGCCCGCGCGGATCATTGAAAACAATGTGGCAACAGGAGAGTGGCGTGCTTACAAAAATGGGGATAAAAGGCCGCGTACTGTTGCTGACCTTATTACCGACCAGCTTGATGGCCCTGCTGTTAGGGGGCTATTTCACCTGGATGCAGCTGTCGGAATTGCAGTCCCAATTGCTGCAACGCGGCGAAATGATCGCTGAACAATTGGCACCGCTGGTGGCCCCTGCGTTAAGCAGCAAGAACACCGACCTGCTGGAGCGCATCGCTACCCAGTCGCTGGAGCAACCGGACGTGCGCGCCGTGTCGTTCCTTGCGCCGGACCGTTCATCCCTGGCCCACGCCGGCCCGACCATGCTTAACCAGCCGCCCGTCGGCAACAGCTCCCACCTGCTGCAACGCACCGGCAATGACGCCACGCGCTACCTGCTGCCGGTATTCGGTCGCCATCGCAACCTTGCCGGCGAATTGATCCCCGACGAAGCTGACCGCCTGCTCGGCTGGGTCGAAGTGGAGCTTTCACACAATGGCATGTTGCTGCGCGGCTATCGCAGCCTGTTTGCCAGCCTGCTGTTGATCGCCATCGGCCTGATTTTCACCGCGGCCCTGGCGCTGCGGATCAGCCGCACGATCAACTCGCCGATCGGCCAGATCAAGCAGGCCGTGGCGCAACTGAAGGACGGCAACCTGGAAACCCGTTTGCCGCCCTTGGGCAGCCAGGAGCTGGACCAATTGGCCTCAGGCATCAACCGCATGGCCGAAACCCTGCAAAACGCCCAGGAAGAACTGCAACACAGTATCGACCAGGCCACCGAAGACGTGCGCCAGAACCTGGAGACCATCGAGATCCAGAACATCGAGCTGGACCTGGCGCGCAAGGAGGCCCTGGAAGCCAGCCGTATCAAGTCGGAATTCCTCGCCAACATGAGCCATGAAATCCGCACGCCACTCAACGGCATCCTCGGCTTTACCCACCTGCTGCAAAAAAGCGAGCTGTCGCCGCGTCAGTTGGATTACCTGGGCACCATCGAGAAATCTGCCGACAACCTGTTGGGCATCATCAACGAAATCCTCGATTTCTCGAAAATCGAAGCGGGCAAGCTGGTGCTCGACAGCGTGCCGTTCAACCTGCGCGATTTGCTGCAAGACACATTGACCATCCTCGCCCCCGCCGCCCATGCCAAACAGCTGGAACTGGTCAGCCTGGTGTACCGCGACACGCCGTTGGCGCTGGTGGGTGACCCGCTGCGCCTCAAACAGATCCTCACCAACCTGATCAGCAATGCGATCAAGTTCACCCGCGAGGGCACCATCGTCGCCAGGGCGATGGTCGAGGACGAACAGGAAGACAGCGTCCAACTGCGCATCAGCGTGCAAGACACCGGCATCGGGCTGTCCAACCAGGATGTACGCGCGCTGTTCCAAGCCTTCAGCCAGGCCGACAACTCGCTGTCGCGGCAACCGGGCGGCACCGGCCTGGGCCTGGTGATCTCCAAGCGCCTGATCGAGCAGATGGGCGGTGAAATCGGGGTCGACAGCACGCCGGGCGAAGGTTCGGAGTTCTGGATCAGCCTGAACCTGCCCAAAACCCGCGACGACGCCGAAGACCTGCCCTCCGCGCCGCTGCTCGGCCGTCGTGTGGCCGTGCTGGAAAACCACGAGTTGGCGCGCCAGGCCCTGCAACATCAACTGGAAGACTGCGGCCTGGAAGTCACGCCGTTCAATACCCTGGAAAGCCTCACCAACGGCATCACCAGCGCCCATCAGACCGAACAGGCAATTGACCTGGCCGTGCTCGGCATCACCGCCAATGACATTCCGCCCGAACGCCTCAACCAGCATCTCTGGGACCTTGAACACCTGGGTTGCAAAGTGCTGGTGCTGTGCCCGACCACCGAGCAGATGCTGTTCAACCAGTCGGTGCCCAACCCCAACAGCCAATTGCAGGCCAAGCCGGCCTGTACGCGCAAGCTGCGCCGTGCCCTTGCCGACCTGATCAGCCCGCGCCCGTTGCGCAGTGAGCCTGGTGAGCCACTGTCCAGCCGCGCACCCCGTGTGCTTTGCGTGGACGACAACCCGGCAAACCTGCTGCTGGTGCAAACCCTGCTCGAAGACATGGGTGCCAAGGTCCAGGCCGTGGAAAGCGGTTACGCGGCCATCGACGCTGTGAAGCAGGAAACCTTCGACCTGGTGCTGATGGACGTGCAAATGCCCGGTATGGACGGCCGCCAAAGCACCGAGGCGATCCGCCAATGGGAAAGCGAGCGCCACGGCACGCCATTGCCGGTGGTCGCCCTCACCGCCCACGCCATGGCCAACGAAAAACGCGCCCTGCTGCAAAGCGGCATGGACGACTACCTGACCAAACCCATCAGCGAGCGGCAACTGGCCCAAGTGGTGTTGAAATGGACCGGCCTGGCCCTGCGCAACCAAGGGCCGGAACGCACCACTGACAGTTTTGGCCCAGGCGTACAACTGCTGGTACTGGACCATGACGAAGGCCTGCGCCTGGCGGCCAACAAAGCTGACCTGGCGGCCGATATGCTCGCCATGTTGCTGGCCTCGCTGGAAGCTGATCGCCTGGCCATTACCGCCGCCCGTGAAGCCAAAGACAACAACGCCCTGATCGAGCGCGTCCACCGCTTGCATGGCGCCACGCGCTACTGTGGTGTGCCGCAATTGCGCGCCGCCTGCCAACGTGCAGAAACCTTGCTTAAGCAAGACGACGCCAAAGCCGTCACCGCGCTGGACGAGCTGGACATGGCGATTGCACGGCTGGCCAGCGAGGCGCGCGTCAGCGTTTAAGGCGCCTGTGTGGGGGCGGGCAAGCCCGCGCCCACCGGGGTCATGTATTTTTTTCCGCGAGTGCAGGGAGCTTTTTCATGCGCGTGATTCTTTTCAGCAGCCAGACCTACGACCGTGACAGTTTTCTCGGCGAGCCACTGCCAACCGGCCTTGAACTGCAATTTCAACCTGCCCGGCTCAACCTCGACACCGTGGCCCTGGCCGAACACCACGACGTGGTCTGTGCGTTTATCAATGATGACCTCAGCGCTCCGGTGCTGGAACAGTTGGCCGCAGGCGGCACGCGCCTGATTGCCCTGCGCTCGGCCGGTTACAACCATGTCGACTTGCCCGCCGCCAAGCGCCTGGGCCTGAGCATCGTGCGCGTTCCTGCCTACTCGCCTCACGCGGTGGCCGAGCACGCGGTCGCGCTGATCCTGGCCCTCAACCGCCGCCTGCACCGCGCCTACAACCGCACCCGCGACGGTGATTTCAGCCTGCATGGGCTGACCGGTTTCGACCTGGTGGGCAAGACCGTCGGGGTGGTCGGCACCGGGCAGATCGGGGCCACGTTCGCGAAAATCATGGCCGGGTTCGGCTGCCAGTTGCTCGCCTTTGACCCCTTCCCCAACCCGCAGGTCCAGGCCCTCGGCGCCCGTTACGTCAGCCTGCCTGAACTGCTGGCGCAAGCGCAGATCATCAGCCTGCACTGCCCGCTGACCGCCGACAGCAAGCACCTGATCAACGCCCGCTCTTTGGCGCAGCTGCAACCTGGCGCGATGCTGATCAACACCGGTCGCGGTGGTTTGGTAGAGACCCCGGCGCTGATCGAAGCCCTCAAGGACGGCCAACTCGGCTACCTGGGGCTGGACGTGTACGAAGAAGAGGCCCAACTGTTTTTTGAGGACCGCTCCGACCTGCCCCTGCAAGACGATGTGCTCGCGCGCCTGCTGACCTTCCCCAACGTGATCATCACCGCACACCAGGCATTTCTTACCCGTGAGGCCCTGGCGGCAATCGCCGGCACCACCTTGGCCAACATTGCCGCCTGGGCCAATGGCCAGCCGCAGAACCTGGTCGACGGTTGATCAGCGGTCACATACCAGGCTCATGATCGGCCGGCACCCGTGATAGGATGCCGCGCCTATTTGGAGGATCCATGGCCGAACACGATTTCCGCTTCAGCTTGCTGAGCCCGCAACACACCCTGATCGAATGCCGAGCCCTAGTGCCGGGCCGTTACCAAGTCACCGGCAACGGTGGTTCGATCAAGCATGGCGACGTACTGATCGTCACCCTGCGCGGCAGTAAAACCCTGTCGATGCGCCTGACCGTCGAAGGTGACGCGCGCTATTCCATCCGCCCGGCGGGCCAATGGGTCGCCATGGCCCAGGGGCCGAAATTCGGCGAGCTGGAGATTCACACCTGGAAGGTCAATTGCGACAGCTGCGACAGCGTGCTGGAGTTTGAATTCGCGGTGGAAACCAAGCTGACCAAAGAGCCGCTGCAACCGGCCGCCAACGCGCGCATCAAGGAATTGGGCTGGGCCAGCGAAGGCGACAAGCACCGCTGCCCGAAATGCCAGCAGGCCGCGCAATGAAAGGCGCGCTTATGCTCGCCGCCATCGCGGTTGGCCTGACGGGCTGCGCCGGGGATGCCGTGAAGCTTAAGCAGGATCACAGCTATGTCGTGGAATGGATTGGCGAGCGCCCGCTGATGGACTACGCCAACCTGACCGTCACCCTCGGTGCCGATGGCCGCGCCTATGGCAATGGCGGCTGCAACCACTGGTTCGCACCGTACACCGTCGAGGGCGACAAGCTCAGCTTCGGCAAGATCGGCAGCACCCGCAAACTGTGCGCCGAGGCCTTGATGGAGCAGGAACACCGCTTCTTCCAGGCCCTGCAAGGCGTTGAGCGTTGGGACATCTCGCCGATCGAGCAGACGCGCTTCTGGCCGGCAGAAGGCAAGCCGATTCGCCTGTGGCTTGAAGAAGGCTGATAGCCCCGATCCAGATACGGGTGAGGTCTAAGTATGGGAGGGGGCTTGCTCCCGATAGCCGTGGGTCAGTCCACTAATAAGTCGCTGACAGACTGCCATCGGAAGCAAGCCCCCTCCCACATTGGTTTGTGGTTGCTTTAGCCGCGTAAGGCTTTAAGTTTGGCCAACACGCCTTGCGCTGTCTGCTCACCCATCAACTGTTCACGCACCTTGCCCTTGTCATCAATGATGTAGGTCACTGGCAACGCCTCACTGCGCGGAATATCAAAAATCTCCTCGGGGTTCTGCGCCAGCACGGTGAACTTGATCCCCAGCTTCTCGCTGGCGGCCTTGAGTTCTTCACCCTGTACGTTGTCGAAATTGACCCCGAACACGCCCACGTTCTGCCCTTTCAACTGCTCGGCCAAGGCATTCAGTTCGGGAATTTCCGTACGGCACGGGCCACACCATTCGGCCCAGTAGTTGACCACCACCCATTGTTTGTCCAAGCGTTCGGCCGCCACTTTCTTGCCGTATTGGTCAACGCCGTAATCGTTACCGCAGCCGCTGAGCAGCAGGGTTGTGATGATCGCCAATGCACCGATCAGTCGCCTAGTCATGGGGTAATCCTTCGCAAAAATGAACGTTGGCTGCGACCTATCGCCTCTTACGGTTTAAGGACGGGGTGCAGCGCGGGTAGAATACCCGCCACCTTACGCAAGATGCGACCCGCACATGACCGATCTGACGCTTTATCACAACCCGCGCTGCTCGAAATCCCGCGGAGCGCTCGAACTGCTGGAAGCTCGCGGCCTCAATCCGAGCGTGGTTCGCTACCTCGAAACCCCGCTGAACGCCGCGCAATTAAAGGCTTTGCTCGGCAAGCTGGGGATCAGCGCGCGCCAACTGCTGCGCACCGGCGAAGAGGAATACAAAGCCCTCAACCTGGCCGACGCCAGCCTCAGCGAAACCCAGTTGATCGCCGCCATCGCCGAACATCCGAAGCTGATGGAACGCCCGATTCTGGAAACCCGCGATAAAGCCATCATTGGCCGTCCGCCGGAAAACGTGCTGGAGATCCTGCCGTGACTGCGCCCTATGTGCTGGTGTTGTATTACAGCCGCAATGGTTCGGTGAGCGAAATGGCCCGTCAGATTGCCCGAGGTATCGAGCAAGGTGGCCTGGAAGCGCGCTTACGTACCGTGCCGGCGATCTCCGCCGAATGCGAAGCCGTGGCGCCGAGTATCCCGGACGAAGGCGCGCTGTATGCAAGCCTGGATGATTTGAAAAACTGCTCGGCCCTGGCCCTCGGCAGCCCGACGCGCTTCGGCAACATGGCCGCACCGCTCAAATACTTTCTGGATGGCACCAGCAACCTGTGGCTCACCGGCGCGCTCGTCGGCAAGCCCGCGGGTGTATTCACTTCCACCGCCAGCTTGCATGGCGGCCAGGAAACCACACTGATGTCGATGCTGTTGCCGCTGTTGCACCACGGCATGCTGATCACCGGCCTGCCTTACAGCGAGCAGGCGCTGCTGGACACCCAGGGCGGCGGCACGCCGTATGGCGCCAGCCATCACGCCGGGCCCGATGGCAAGCGCATGCTCGATCAACACGAAATCACCCTGTGCCGCGCCTTGGGCTTGCGCCTGGCCAACACCGCCGTGTTGCTGGAGAACGGCCGTGGCCAGAAAGCCTAAAGTCCTGCCGCCCCGGGCGTGGCTGGAACCACGGGTCAAGGTCGCACGGGTGCTGAGCCTGCTGGCGTTTCTTGGGTTGGTGGGTTTGTTGTGCGGGTATTACCTGTTCGTCGCCGACCTGCACGGCGCACGTCCATGGGTAATCCTGCTCATCGAACTGGTGCCATTGGTGTTGTTGGCCCCAGGGATGCTGCTCGGCAGCGCGCGCGGGCATTCGTGGATGTGCTTTGTGGTGAACCTGTACTTCATCAAGGGCGCGCTGGCCGCGTGACCCGAACCGGCAGTGGTTCGGCGTGCTGGAAATGCTCGCGAGCCTGGCGGTGTTTTGCACCGCGTTGTTGTATGTGCGGTGGCGGCATCAGTTGAATCGGCGGTTGGCTGAGGCCTGATAGAGATTCGGCGCCTGATAGTCAGTCTTCGCGAGCAAGCCCGCTCCCACATTTGTCCGCGTACATCCTTTGGAATGCGGTCGAATGTGGGAGCGGGCTTGCTCGCGAAGGCATCACCTCGGTCTCAATGGTTGACGGTGTAAGCCAGCATCATCGACAACTGGCACATCGGCCGCCCACTCTCGGCGTGCCACTGGTTGAACGCACCCTGCACCGTCGCCAGATCACGCAGGCTGGTCGGCGCTTTGTCGACGATTTTCTGCGCATTCAAGGCCGCCACCACGTCATCGCTCGGCACAAAGGTGTCCTTGCCTACCATGCGCAGGAAGCGCGGCGCCGACAGCCCGCCCAATTGATGGCCGTGCTTGCTCAGGTACTTCCACAAACCGACGATATCGGTCACTGGCCAGTCGGCGATAAACGCGCCGAAACTGCCCTTTTCCTGCTCGATGTCCAGCATCATCTGCGCATTGCGCGGCACACTTTTGAGTTTGCCCAGGTGACGGATGATACGAGTGTCCTGCATCAAGCGCTCCAGGTGCTCTGCGCCCATCAACACCACCTTTTCCGGGTCGAAGCCGAAGAAGACCTGCTCGAACGCAGGCCACTTCGAATCCACCACACTGTGCTTCAGGCCCGCACGGAATACCCGCAGCGCCAGGGTCGACAGGTAACGGTCATCACTGATTTTGCGCAATTGCGCCGGGGTCTTGGGTACAGGCAGATGGGCTTCCAACTCGGCCGCCGAACCGAAGCGGTTCAGACAATATTCGTGCAGCCACTTGTAATCGCGCATGCCCTCTCCTGGCAATTGAATTGAAAACGGCGCCCGCAAGCGCCGTCTTTCAGAGCGTTGAAACGGGCTAGAGGTTCACAACATTGACGAAGCGCGAAGCGGCGGTCTCATCAATTTTCAGGCTGGTGAAGTCGAACAGGTTGCGGTCGGCCAATTGCGACGGCTGCACATTCTGTAAGCTGCGGAAGATGCTCTCGGTGCGCCCGGGTGTCTTGCGTTCCCAATCCACGAGCATTTCCTTGACCACCTGGCGTTGCAGGTTTTCCTGGGAGCCACACAGGTTGCACGGGATGATCGGGAATTGCTTGAAGTCGGAGTAGGCCTGGATGTCTTTTTCGTTGCAATACGCCAGCGGACGGATTACTACGTTGCGTCCGTCATCGGAGCGCAGCTTGGGCGGCATGGCCTTGAGGGAGCCGTTGAAGAACATGTTGAGGAAGAAGGTTTCGACGATGTCGTCGCGATGGTGACCCAATGCCATCTTGGTCGCACCGATTTCATCGGCAAAGGTGTAGAGCGTGCCACGGCGCAGGCGCGAGCACAGCGAACAGGTGGTTTTGCCTTCCGGGATCAGTTCCTTGACCACCGAATAGGTGTCTTTCTCGACGATGTGATACTCGACGCCCAATGCTTTCAGATAGGCCGGCAGGACATGCTCGGGGAAACCCGGTTGTTTCTGGTCCATGTTGACGGCGACGATCTCGAACTTGATCGGTGCGACCTTCTGCAGGTGCAGCAGCACGTCAAGCAGGGTGTAGCTGTCTTTGCCGCCGGAGAGGCAGACCATGACCTTGTCGCCCTCTTCGATCATGTTGAAATCGGCGACCGCTTCACCGGCCAGGCGACGCAGGCGTTTTTGCAGTTTGTTCTGGTTGACCGTAAGAGTGCCCATGGCGCTTGGATCCGCTAGAGGTGTGTGACGAAAAGCGCGGTATTTTAGCGGTAAGGACGCCCAAGTTCCAAGGTGGGAGCGCGCCCGCAGCCCACCCTGCCGTTCGCGTGGCGGCCGACAGACCTCACCGCGATTAGCGCCAATGTTTACAGCGCAATTTGCTCTAAAGCCCTACAGTTTTTCCGGTCATGACTTCCTATACTGCGACTTGAGGTCGCACAACTATCCAGGACCTTTGAGGCCATTTGGCCCGTGGGCGCTCCGATGGGGGGGCGATGGTAATTACGACAGGAGTGACTGGCATGATCCATCACGTCGTGGGGCTGTTTACCCATCCCGACCAGGAATGGCGGGAAATTCGTGGCGATAAAGAAGAAAGTATCGGCCACATGTACCTCACTCACACCTTGATTCTCGCGGCGATCCCCGCCGTCTCTGCCTTTATCGGCACCACCCGCGTCGGCTGGGTCATTGGCAACCGCTCCCCGGTCATGCTGACCCAGGAAAGCGCACTGTGGATGACCCTGATGTCGTATGCGGCCATGCTTGGCGGCGTGGCGGTGATGGGCGCGTTCATTCACTGGATGGCCCGTACCTATGACGCAAGCCCCAGCATGGCGCGGTGTGTCGCGTTTGCCACTTACACGGCGACCCCACTGTTTATCGGCGGGCTGGCAGCGCTCTACCCGCACATGTGGCTGGGAATGGTCGTGGGCACGGCGGCGATCTGCTACACGGTGTACCTGCTGTATGTGGGGCTGCCGACCTTTATGAGCATTGACCCGGACGAGGGCTTCCTGTTTTCCAGCTCGGTACTGGCCGTGGGCCTGGTGGTGCTGGTGGCGATCATGGCGTTCACTGTGATCGTCTGGGGCCTGGGCGTGGGACCGATCTATACCAATTAGGCTGATAACCCCTGGGCAAGGCCACCGCAAGGTGGCTTTGTGCGTTATGCATGACCATTCGGCGCCTGACAGATTCGGAAACACCTGCTTTTGCGGCATACTGGACGTCTCTGGAGATATGTACAGCATGCCCGAGCAACTCAATACCCGCGTCGAAGATTGTTTCCTGCAAGCCGAATCCTTTTTCAAACGAAGCTTTAAACGCCCCCAGGTCAGCCTCAAGCTGCGGGGCCAGAAAGCCGGTGTCGCGCATTTGCACGAGAACCTGCTGCGCTTCAACCCACAGTTGTACCGCGAAAACAGCCAGCACTTCCTTAAACAGACCGTGGCCCATGAAGTGGCGCACCTGATTGCCCACCAATTGTTTGGCGAGCGCATCCAGCCCCATGGCGAGGAATGGCAATTGATCATGCGCGGGGTTTACGAACTGCCGCCGGATCGCTGCCACACCTATGCAGTCAAGCGTCGACAAGTGACCCGCTATATCTACCGCTGCCCGTGTGCCGACAGCGACTTCCCGTTCTCAGCCCAGCGGCATGGGTTGGTGAACCAGGGGCGGCGTTATTTGTGCCGACGGTGCCGGCATACCTTGGTGTACACCGGGGAAACTCGGGTGGAGTGATGGAGGGTGCCTGCGGTAGCGCCTGCCCGGGCACTACCCAACCACCTTGGCCCGCCGCAAGGCGTCGATCCGCTGAGCACTGAAGCCTAACTCGGCGAGCACTTCATCACTGTGCGCCCCCACAGCCGCGCCGATATGCCGAGGCTGCGGCAAACCCTCGGAAAACTTCAACGGACAGGCGATTTGCGCCTGGGTCGAGCCATCGCCGCGCGGCACCTGGCTGACCAGTTGCCGCGCTTTCAACTGCGGATGCTCCACAGCCTCACTCAAGCTCAGTACCGGCTCGACACATGCATCCAGCCCGGCAAACAGCTCGCACAACTCATCAAAGCTGCGTTTCTCGAACTCGACCTGCAATCCCAGCTTCAGCGCTTTTTGCTGTTCCGGTTTGGGCGACAGGCCGTGTGCCGCCAACTCCGGACGCCCCAATCCCGCGCACAAGGCCTGCATAAACGCGGGTTCCAGACTGCCGACCGACATCCAGCGGCCATCGCGGGAGCGGTAATAATCGTAGAAGCTGCCGCCGTTCAGCACATGCGTCTCCCAACCCGGCTCCACACCACAGGCCAGATACCCTGCCCCGGCCATCGCGTTCAGGCTGAACGAGCAATCGGTCATGCTCACATCCAGGTATTGGCCAACCCCGGTCTGTTGCCGGGCAATCACCGCCGCGAGCAAACCGACTACCGCATGCAGCGAACCACCGCCGACATCCGCCAATTGCACGCCGAGCGGCAGCGGCCCGCTGTCTTGACGACCGGTGTAACTGGCGACACCGGCCAGCGCCAGGTAGTTGATATCGTGCCCGGCCCGGTCTTTGTAAGGGCCGGTCTGGCCATAGCCGGTAATCGACACATAAATCAGCTTCGGGTTGATCGCCTTCAACGCCTCATAACCCAGGCCCAGACGCTCCATCACCCCAGGCCGGAATTGCTCAAGGACGATGTCGTAGTCTTTGACCAACTCGCGCACGATCTCCAGGGCCTCGGCCTGCTTGAGATCCAGCGCCAGGCTGCGTTTATTGCGATTGAGATAGGCATGGCTCGCCGACGTCCCCTGATCATGCGGCGGCAACACCCGCAAGAGGTCCATGCGCGTGGGCGATTCGATGCGCAATACCTCGGCGCCCATGTCCGCCAGCATCAAGGACGCGAACGGGCCCGGCAGCAAGGTGGAAAAATCCAGCACTTTGAGCGAAGCCAAGGGACCTGACATGGCGACTCCATTTGGGGTTCGAATGCCCACAGCGTAGGCAGCCTTGCGCCTGGCGGCAATCGTCAGAACAATCACCGCGAGTGACCGTTTTGATCACGGCGGGCTTTTTCGCGGCGGCGGCTTTATGATTGGCCTACGTTTGCTTGCAGAGTGTTCCATGAAGTTTGCGATTGCGTTGTTTTCCGCCGCCCATGCGCCCTCCTCGCGCCGCGCCTTGCTGTTCGCACAGGCCGCGCTGGCCGGTGGGCATGAGATTGTGCGGCTGTTTTTTTATCAGGACGGGGTGTACAGCGCCTCCACTAACAGCGTTGCGCCCCAGGATGAGCAAGACATCGCCCGGCAATGGCGCGAGTTTGTCAGCGCGCACCAGCTCGACGGCGTGGTGTGCATCGCCGCGGCCTTGCGCCGTGGCGTGCTGAACAAGGAAGAGGCCACGCGCTATCAACGTAGCGCTGTGAACCTGGACGCGCCGTGGGCGCTGTCGGGCCTTGGGCAGTTGCATGACGCCGCCCAGGCCGCTGACCGCCTGATCTGCTTTGGAGGGCCGTGAGATGTCCAAATCCTTATTGGTAATCAGCCGCCAGGCACCGTGGTCCGGGCCGAGCGCGCGTGAAGCGCTGGATATCGTGCTGGCCGGTGGCGCATTTGATCTGCCGATCGGCCTGCTGTTTATGGATGACGGCGTGTTTCAGCTGGCGCCACACCAGGACGCCAAGGCCGTGCAGCAAAAAGACCTCAGCGCCAACTTGCAGGCGTTGGGCCTGTTCGGGATCGATGACGTGTTTGCCTGCAGCCACAGCCTGGCCGCGCGCGGGCTCGCGCCACCCGCCAGTGCTCAGGCCTTGGGCAACGAGCAGATTTCCCAACTGATTGACCGTTACGACCAGGTGATTACCCTCTGATGTCGACTTTACATGTGGTGTCCCACTCCCCGTTCACCGATAGCCGCCTCGCCAGTTGCCTGCGCGTTTGCGGCGCCGAAGACGCGATCCTGCTGTGCGGCGATGGCGCCTACGGCCTGCACGATGCAGCGCTGCACACCAAGGGCCTGAAGGTCTTTGTGCTGGCCGAAGACATGCAGGCGCGCAATCTGCCCCTGCCAGACTGGGCCGACAGCGTGGACTATCCAGGTTTCGTGCAGTTGTCGATCGACTACGACAAGGTCAACACCTGGCTATGAACACCTTGACCGTAGGTTCGCGCACCCTGGAACTGGACAAGGACGGCTATCTCGTCGACCTGAATCAATGGTCCACCGACGTGGCCAACGCCCTTGCCGCCGCCGAACGTCTGGAATTGACGGCAGACCACTGGGAAATCCTCGAACTGCTGCGGGGTTTCTACGCCGAGTTTCAGTTGTCCCCCGCCACGCGCCCACTGATCAAGTACACCGCCTTGAAACTGGGCCCGGAAAAGGGCAATAGCCTGCACCTCAACACACTGTTCAACGGCACTCCCGCCAAACTCGCCGCCAAGCTGGCGGGCCTGCCCAGGCCGACGAATTGCTTATGACCGATTTTGCCCCGCTGACCCTTCAAACCCCTGCCGAACACCCGTTTGCGCAGTTCGTGCGCATCCTGGGCAAAGGCAAGCGCGGCGCGCGCAACCTCACCCGCGAAGAAGCCCGTGAGGCCATGGGCATGCTGCTCGACGAAAAAGTCGAAGACACCCAGCTCGGCGCCTTCCTGATGTTGCTGCGGCACAAGGAAGAAAGCCCGGAAGAACTCGCCGGGTTTACCGAAGCGGTGCGCGAACGCCTGAATGCGCCGGCGTTGAACGTGGATATCGACTGGCCTACCTACGCCGGCAAAAAACGCCACCTGCCGTGGTATTTGCTGGCGGCCAAATGCCTGGCGCAGAACGGTGTGCGCATCCTGATGCACGGCGGCGGCGCTCACACCGCTGGCCGGTTGTACACCGAGCAATTGCTGGACGGGCTGCAGATCCCGTTGTGCCGTAGTTGGCAGCAGGTTGAAAGCGCGTTCGAACACGGCAACCTGGCGTTTATGCCTCTGGGTGACTGGGCACCGCAACTGCAACGCATGATTGATTTGCGTAACACCCTGGGCCTGCGCTCGCCGATCCATTCCCTGGCGCGTCTGCTCAACCCGCTGAATGCACGTTGCGGCCTGCAAAGTATTTTCCACCCCGGTTATCAGGCCGTGCACCGTGACGCCAGCGGCCTGCTCGGCGACAACGTGATTGTGGTCAAGGGCGATGGTGGCGAGGTCGAGATCAACCCCGACACCTTGAGCCACCTCTATGGCACCACCGGCGGCGAAAGCTGGGACGAAGAGTGGCCCGCCCTCTCCGACCAGCGCCACGTCAAACCCGCGACTCTGGAGCCCGAGCATTTGAAAGCGCTGTGGCGCGGCGATGTCGAGGACAGCTACCCGCAACTGGCCCTGATCGCCACCATGGCCCTCGCCTTGCGCGGCCTCGGCCACCCACGGGAACAGGCCTTCGAACTGGCCAAGCACTACTGGGACGCGCGGGACAAATCGATTTAATCGATCATTACCCCGCAGTCTTTGCGCTTTTAGTTCGAACTCATCCCTTTAGACTGGGCTCCAACGCTTATTAGCCAAGGAGCCAGTCATGGGTTTGCTGATCGAAGGACACTGGAAAGACCAGTGGTACGAAAGCAGTGCAGACGGCGCTTTCCAGCGCGAACAGGCGCAACGGCGTCACTGGGTGACAGCCAACGGCGAGCCCGGCCCCAGCGGCGAAGGCGGCTTCCAGGCAGAAGCCGGTCGCTATCATCTGTATGTTTCCCTCGCCTGCCCCTGGGCCCACCGCACCTTGATCCTGCGCAAGCTCAAGGGCCTGGAAAGCCTGATTGACGTTTCCGTAGTCAGTTGGCTGATGCTGGAAAACGGCTGGACCTTCGACAAGGCCCACGGCTCCACCGGCGACAGGCTCGATGGGTTCGAATTCATGCACCAGCGCTACACCGCAGACACTGCCGACTACACCGGCCGCGTCACCGTACCGGTGCTCTGGGACAAAAAGCTCAAGCGCATCGTGAGCAATGAATCCGCGGAGATCATCCGCATGTTCAACAGCGCCTTCAACGACCTGACCGGCAACACGCTGGACTTCTACCCCGAAGCACTACGTGCAAGCATCGACGCGCTGAACGACCGCATCTACCCGGCCGTGAACAATGGCGTGTACCGCGCAGGCTTCGCCACCTCGCAAAAGGCCTATGAAAGCGCATTTGATGATGTGTTTGCCGAGCTCGATCACCTGGAGCGGCACTTGGACGCGCACCGTTACCTGGCCGGTGAATACCTGACCGAAGCCGATGTGCGGCTGTTCACCACGCTGATTCGTTTTGATGCGGTGTATTACAGCCACTTCAAATGCAACCTGCGGCGGATTGCCGATTATCCGAACTTGTCGAACTGGCTGCGGGAGATGTACCAATGGCCGGGCGTGGCCGAGACGGTGGATTTTGCGCACATCAAGGGGCATTACTACGCGAGCCATCGGACGATCAATCCGACGGGGATTGTGCCGAAAGGGCCGTTGCAAACCTTTGATGCCGGGCATGACAGGAAGCGGCTAAGTGGCAAAGGCGTCCAGGGCTGATCCGAATCAGTCGCTGTGTTTGAAGGCCTCATCGGGGGCAAGCCCCCTCCCACATTTGGGTCTACACAGGCCAATGTGGGAACGGGCTTACCCGCGATGCGTTAAAGGATCAGACCTGGGATTGCGCGCCCTCAAACCACTTGAGCTTCTCGCGCAACACCACCACTTCACCGACGATGACCAAGGTCGGCGCGTGCACTTCATGCTCCGCCACCATGCGCGGCAAGTCCGCCAGGGTGCCGGTAAACACGCGCTGATTGGACGTGGTGCCCTGCTGGATCAACGCCGCCGGGGTATCCGCTGCGCGACCGTGCTTGATCAGTTGTTCGCAGATGATCGGCAAGCCAATCAACCCCATGTAGAACACCAGGGTCTGCGACGGCCCCACCAGATCCTGCCAAGGCAGGTCTGACGTCCCGTTCTTCAAATGCCCGGTGATAAACCGTACCGACTGGGCATAGTCACGGTGCGTCAGCGGAATCCCGGCATAAGCCGCGCAGCCACTGGCGGCGGTGATGCCCGGCACTACCTGGAACGGAATGCCATGGGCCGCCAGCTCCTCGATCTCTTCGCCACCACGACCAAAGATGAACGGATCGCCACCTTTGAGGCGCAGCACGCGCTTGCCTTGCTTGGCCAGGTCCACCAATTGCTGGTTGATCTGGTCTTGCGGCACGGCATGGTCGGCGCGACGTTTGCCGACGTAAATGCGCTCGGCATCACGGCGGCACAGTTCGAGAATCGCCGGAGCGACCAGACGGTCATACAGCACCACGTCGGCTTGCTGCATCAGGCGCAGGGCGCGGAAGGTCAGCAGGTCCGGATCACCCGGGCCTGCGCCCACCAAATAAACCTCGCCCGGCGCGTACGGTGGCGCGCCGTTGACCTTTTCAATCAGCAAGCGCTCAGCTTCATCGCCCTGCCCGGCCAACTGTCGGTCGGCGATCGGGCCCTGGAAAACCTCTTCCCAAAACGCACGACGCTGCTGAACGTCCGGGTACAAACCTTTGACCTGGGCACGGAAGCGCGCCGCCAACCCGGCCAACTGGCCGTAAGTGGACGGAATCCAGGTTTCCAGCTTGGCCCGGATCAAGCGCGCCAGCACCGGCGCATCGCCGCCGCTGGACACTGCAATCACCAACGGCGAACGGTCGACAATCGCCGGGAAGATCACGCTGCACAAGGCTGGCGCGTCCACTACATTGACCGGCACGCAACGACGCTTGGCATCACTGGACACTTGCGCGTTCAGCGGCTCGTCGTCCGTCGCCGCGATAATCAGCACGCAACCATCAAGGTCGGGCTCCTGATAACCGCGCAAAATCAGTTCCCCGCCACTGCCCAGTACCAATTCACGCAACTGGTCTTCGATCTGGGGAGCAACCACCCGCAGCAACGCACCGGCGTCGGCCAGCAGCCGGGATTTGCGCAACGCAATCTCCCCGCCACCGACGACCAACACACGACTGCCGCGCAGGTTATGAAACAGCGGCAGAAATTCCATTTAGCCGATGACCTCAACGCCCGCCATGTAAGGCTTGAGCACTTCAGGTACGCGGATAGAACCGTCAGCCTGCTGGTAGTTTTCCAGCACGGCAACCAGGGTACGACCTACAGCCAGGCCCGAACCGTTGAGGGTGTGCACCAGTTCCGGCTTGCCGGTTTCCGGGTTACGGAAACGCGCCTGCATGCGACGGGCCTGGAAATCACCGCAGTTGGAGCACGACGAAATTTCGCGGTATTTGTCCTGGCTCGGCACCCACACTTCAAGGTCGTAGGTCTTCACGGCGCTGAAGCCCATGTCGCCGGTGCACAGCGCCAGCACGCGGTAAGGCAGCTCAAGCAGTTGCAGGACGCGCTCGGCGTTGGCAGTCAGGCCTTCCAGGGCTTCCATGGAGGTCGACGGCTCAACCACTTGCACCATCTCGACCTTGTCGAACTGGTGCTGGCGGATCATGCCGCGGGTGTCACGGCCCGACGCACCGGCTTCACTGCGAAAGCATGGGCTGTGAGCGACGAACTTGATCGGCAGTTGTTTGGCGTCGAGGATCTCGCCGGCCACAATATTGGTCAGCGACACTTCGGCCGTCGGGATCAGGTACAAATCAGCTTCGCCATCACGGCTGATCTTGAACAGGTCTTCTTCGAATTTCGGCAACTGGCTGGTGCCCATCAGCGCCGGCGCCTGCACCAGATACGGGGTGTAGGCTTCTTCGTAGCCGTGTTCGCCGGTATGCAGGTTGATCATGAACTGCGCCAGGGCACGGTGCATGCGCGCAATCGGACCGCGCAGCAAGGCAAAACGCGCGCCGGACATCTTGGCGGCAGTTTCGAAATCCAGGCCACCGGTCAATTCGCCCAGGGCAACGTGGTCCTTGATCTCGAAATCAAAGGCTTTGGGTGTGCCCCAACGGCGCACTTCGACGTTGCCGTCTTCGTCTTCGCCAATCGGCACGGACTCGTGCGGCAGGTTGGGAATGCCCAGCAGGATCGAATCCAGCTCGCTCTGAATGCCTTCCAGCTCGACTTTGCCGTCGGACAGCTCGGTGCCCATGCGCTCGACGTCCGCCATCAACGGCGCAATGTCTTCGCCGCGCTGCTTGGCCTGACCGATGGATTTGGAACGCGCATTCCGCTCAGCCTGCAGTGCTTCGGTGCGGGTCTGGACGGTCTTGCGCTGTTCTTCCA
>PJQF01000215.1_pt1 | contig 27507 bp, 17 predicted proteins | sample 1503741 | NCBI WGS metagenome assembly PJQF01 (sample SAMN07775949, study PRJNA414020) | Biofilm metagenome, whole genome shotgun sequencing project. | isolation source: biomolecule (vanillin) treated reverse osmosis membrane biofilm | place: India: Nagpur | collected 2017-03-21 | reverse complement strand
CATGAACTCCGAAATCATCGCGCGCCTGGAACAGAGCCTTATTCAGGAAGGTGCGCTAGGTGACGAGTTGAGCATGCGTCTGGATAGTCCTGAGCTGTCACTGCATGAACGCGAATTGCTGCAGCGTTTTCGTCAGCTCTCCCATCGCCAGCAAAATGCCCTCGTCTCGCTTATCGCGCACGACGTAGAGGCGGCCGCAGAAGCCAATTGATCTGCAACTGAAAGCCGAGGCCAGCCATGTGCTGGCTTTTTTTTGCCTGGAATTTAGAAAGGTAATGCGAGGCTGGAGGGCAAATTTGCCCCCACCGTCGGAAGGGATCAGAGCAGGAAGATCGTCGCCAGACCCAGGAAGATAAAGAAGCCGCCACTGTCGGTCATGGCGGTGATCATCACGCTGGCGCCCATGGCTGGATCTCGGCCGAGGCGCGCCAGGGTCATGGGGATCAGCACACCCATTAGCGCTGCCAGGAGCAAGTTGAGCGTCATAGCGGCGGTCATCACCACCCCCAGCGACCAGCTGCCATAGAGCAAGTAAGCCACCAGACCAATCACACCACCCCACACCAGGCCGTTGATCAGACCCACTGCCAGCTCCTTGCGCAGCAGGCGCGAAGAGTTGGCGGTACTCACCTGATCCAGCGCCATGGCGCGCACGATCATAGTAATGGTCTGATTACCGGAGTTACCGCCAATACCTGCCACAATCGGCATCAACGCAGCCAAAGCCACCAGTTTTTCGATAGACCCCTCAAAAAGCCCAATCACACGAGAGGCTATAAATGCCGTGATCAGGTTCACCGCCAGCCAGGCCCAGCGGTTATGCAACGAACGCCAGACCGACGCAAAAATATCTTCCTCTTCACGCAAACCCGCCATGTTGAGGACTTCGGTTTCACTCTCTTCACGAATAAGGTCGACGATTTCGTCGATGGTCAGACGGCCGATCAGCTTGCCGTTCTTGTCGACCACGGGCGCCGAGATCAAGTCGTAGCGCTCAAAAGCCTGCGCCGCGTCGTAGGCGTCTTCGTCCGGATGAAAACTGACGGTATCGCTAGCCATCAGGTCAGCAACCCTTTTTTCAGGATCGTTGACCAGCAGCCGCTTGATCGGCAGCACGCCCTTGAGAATGCCTTCGTAGTCAACCACGAACAGTTTGTCGGTATGACTCGGCAGCTCTTTCAAACGACGCAGGTAACGCAACACCACTTCAAGGCTGACATCCTCTCGGATGGTGACCATCTCGAAGTCCATCAGCGCGCCGACCTGGTCCTCGTCATAGGACAACGCGGAGCGCACGCGCTCACGCTGTTGGCCGTCGAGTGCCTCCATCAGCTCATGGACAACATCACGGGGCAGCTCAGGGGCCAGGTCAGCCAGTTCGTCGGCGTCCATTTCCCTGGCCGCAGCCAGGAGCTCGTGATCGTCCATGTCGGCGATCAGGGTTTCACGAACAGAATCGGATACTTCGAGCAGGATGTCGCCGTCGCGGTCGGCCTTGACCAACTGCCAGAGGGTCAGTCGATCATCGAGCGGCAAGGCTTCCAGAATGTAGGCAACGTCGGCGGAGTGCAGATCATCGAGCTTGCGCTGCAATTCGACGAGGTTTTGCCGGTGAACCAGGTTTTCGACGCGGTCGTGGTTTGGACCTTCCTGGCGATGCGTAAGGTCTTCGACCACGCGCTGGCGCTGCAGCAGCTCAATGACTTGAGCCAAGCGATCTTGCAGGCTTTCTTGTGTTTTCTTTACTTCTACTTCGGTCATAGGCGAACTCCACTCCCAGCAGCGGGGCACGCCGGAAGGATCAATCAGTCAATTCATGATTGGTAAAGCGGGGTACTGAGTAACTACTGGGTAAGTCCATGGAGATATTCCACAAGCCCCGGCGGGGCTGACGGGCGCAATGATACACCGACCGACCATCTTAAATGTCAAAAAACTGGAAAGAACAAGCGCTTGCGAGCCAAAGCTGAGTATTGGCTGCATCTTAGAACTGCGACGCCACGGCGCGAAGGGAAAACACACAAGGAAGGAGAAAAAGATAAAGTCCGACACAAACCCCAGACGGCAAAAAGCCCGCACTAGGCGGGCTTTTTGTTTGTATGGTGCACTCGACAGGATTCGAACCTGTGACCGCTCGGTTCGTAGCCGAGTACTCTATCCAGCTGAGCTACGAGTGCAGATTGTGTTTTTAGACCAGATCACAACTGGTTGGAGCCGAGTCACCTGCATTGCTGCAATTGACTCTTAAATGGTGCACTCGACAGGATTCGAACCTGTGACCGCTCGGTTCGTAGCCGAGTACTCTATCCAGCTGAGCTACGAGTGCATTTGTTGCCGCGCATTATAGGCCGTTCAATCTCTATGTAAAGCTATTTTTTCGAGTATTTTCAACAACTTACCGAAAAAACCAGATTGCAACGTACTAAGCAAATAATGGCGGAGAACGGGGGATTCGAACCCCCGACACCCTTTTGAGGTGTACTCCCTTAGCAGGGGAGCGCCTTCGGCCACTCGGCCAGCTCTCCGCAACACGGGGCGTATATTAACCACGTTCCTCCCCGTTTGCAAACATAAAAAACGATAAAAATTAAAGGCTTGGTTCTTCGTCCTTCTCTTTCTTGATCCGCAGGTAGATTTCCTCGCGGTGGACAGCTACCTCTTTCGGAGCGTTAACCCCGATACGTACTTGATTGCCTTTGACGCCGAGCACGGTCACGGTGATTTCGCCATCACCGATAATCAGGCTTTCTGCGCACCGACGAGTCAGAATCAGCATACCTTTCTCCTCACGCATTTCATTTCAGGAACAACAGTCTGCAAAAAAAAGGCGTTCGACCTACGACTCGAGAGTCATAGCCCTAACGACCTAAGTATTGTCGAGCGCACACAAAAGACCATGCGCCCTACAAAAAAAGGAAAGGCGCGGTAGACCGCGCCTTCCTGGCACTACATCACTCGCCCTGTCGGGCCGGAGCGTCTAGCTCAAACGCGGTATGCAGCGCGCGCACAGCAAGCTCCAGGTACTTCTCTTCGATCACTACCGAGACTTTGATTTCAGACGTGGAGATCATCTGGATATTGATGCTTTCCTTGGCCAGAGCCCCAAACATACGGCTGGCAACGCCGGCATGGGAACGCATGCCCACACCCACGATCGACACCTTGGCAATCTTGATATCGCCGACCACTTCACGGGCGCCAATCTCGCTCGCGGTGTTCTCCAGGATTTTCAATGCCGCATCGTACTCGTTGCGGTGCACAGTGAACGTGAAATCGGTGGTGTTATCGTGCGAGACGTTCTGCACGATCATGTCGACTTCAACATTCGCATCACTGATCGGGCCCAGAATCTTGAAGGCCACGCCCGGGGTGTCTGGCACGCCACGGATCGTCAGCTTGGCTTCATCGCGGTTGAAAGCGATGCCGGAAATGATCGGCTGTTCCATGGATTCCTCTTCATCAATAGTAATGAGGGTGCCCGGACCCTCTTTGAAGCTGTGCAATACGCGCAGCGGAACGTTGTACTTGCCGGCGAACTCCACCGCGCGGATCTGCAAAACCTTGGAACCGAGGCTGGCCATTTCCAGCATCTCTTCGAAGGTGATTTTGTCCAGACGCTGGGCCACGGAAACGACACGCGGGTCAGTGGTGTAGACGCCATCCACATCGGTGTAGATCTGGCACTCATCAGCCTTGAGAGCTGCCGCCAGAGCCACGCCGGTAGTGTCCGAACCGCCACGCCCGAGGGTGGTGATGTTGCCGTGTTCATCCACACCCTGGAAGCCCGCTACAACTACCACGCGGCCAGCTTTCAGATCAGTGCGAATTTTCTGATCATCGATCTGCAGAATGCGCGCCTTGGTGTGCGCACTGTCGGTGAGGATACGCACCTGGCTGCCCGTGTAGGACACCGCAGGAACGCCACGCTTGTTCAGGGCCATGGCCAGCAAGGCGATGGTCACCTGCTCACCCGTAGAGACGATCACGTCCAGCTCACGCGGGAGCGGTTGCTGGTCGCCACTGATTGCCTTGGCCAGCTCGATCAAGCGATTGGTCTCGCCGCTCATGGCCGACAGCACCACCACCAGGTCGTCGCCAGCATCGCGGAATTTCTTAACCTTGTCGGCAACCTGCTCGATTCTTTCGACAGAGCCGACCGAGGTGCCTCCAAATTTCTGTACGATCAAAGCCATTTCTAAGCCGCCTCAGCCCGTAAAGGGGCGCCTAAATATCCAATCAACCAGCACCGAACAAGCCCGCGACTAGACCACGGGCCAGTTAACAGCGCCTTAAATACCTGCCTCGACAAACGGCACGGTCAGGGCCAGGGCCGCATCCAGAGCACCGGCATCGACACCACCGCCTTGCGCCATGTCCGGACGACCACCGCCCTTCCCGCCCACCGCCGCGGCGGCTTGCTTCATCAAATCACAGGCCTTGAGTTGGCCAGTCAGGTCTTTGGTTACACCGGCAACCAGAACGACCTTATCCTCATGGACACCGCCGAGCAGGATCACTGCGCGGCCGAGCTTGTTCTTCAACTGATCGACCAGGGCCAACAGCGCCTTACCATCCTGACCATCCAGGCGCGCCGCCAGGACTTTCACGTCCTTGACATCCACCGCAGAAGACGACAGATCGTCGCCCGCCGCACTGGCTGCCTTGGCCTGCAACTGCTCCAGCTGTTTTTCCAGAGCACGGTTGCGCTCCAGCACGGCGGACAGCTTGTCGATCAGGTTGTCGCGGCTGCCCTTGACCAGGCTGGCCGCTTCCTTGAGTTGTTCTTCGGCAGCATTGAGGTAGGACAGGGCCGCAGCGCCAGTCACCGCCTCGATACGTCGCACACCGGAGGCCACACCGCCTTCACTGATGATCTTCAGCAGGCCAATGTCGCCGGTGCGGTTGGCGTGGATACCACCACACAGTTCCACCGAGAAGTCGCCGCCCATGCTCAGTACGCGCACGTTGTCGCCGTACTTCTCGCCGAACAGTGCCATGGCGCCCTTGGCCTTGGCGGTCTCGATATCGGTTTCCTCGGTTTCAACCGGGGTGTTCTTGCGCACTTGTGCATTGACGATATCTTCCAGGGCCTTGATCTGCTCCGGCTTAATCGCTTCGAAGTGGCTGAAGTCGAAACGCAGACGCTGGCTATCGACCAACGAACCCTTCTGTTGGACGTGCTCACCCAGCACCTGACGCAATGCAGCGTGCAGCAAGTGAGTGGCCGAGTGGTTCAAGGCGGTTGCATGCCGTACTTCGGCATCGACCTGCGTGTCCACTGGCGCGCCGACCGTCAAGTTGCCCAGCACCAACACACCGTGATGCAGGAACGCACCGCCGGTCTTGGTGGTGTCACGCACTTCAAAACGCCCCGATGTCGAGCTCAGGAAACCACAGTCACCGATCTGGCCACCCGACTCGGCGTAGAACGGCGTCTGGTCCAGGACCACAACGGCTTCGTCGCCTTCATTTAGAACGTCGACCGACTTGCCATCTTTATAGAGGGCAACGATCTTGGCCGAGCCAAGGGTCGCCTTGTAGCCAGTGAACTCGGTAGGCACATCAACTTTGACCAGGGTGTTGTAGTCCAGGCCAAAGGAGCTGGCGGAGCGAGCACGTACGCGCTGGGCTTCCATCTCACGCTCGAAGCCGGCTTCATCAATGGTCAGCTCGCGCTCACGGGCGATGTCAGCGGTCAGGTCCATCGGGAAGCCATAGGTATCGTAAAGCTTGAACACCACATCGCCCGGCACCACGGTGCCTTTGAGCTCAGCCAGGTCCTGTTCCAGGATCTTCAGACCGTGCTCCAACGTCTTGGTGAACTGCTCCTCTTCAGCCTTGAGCACGCGCTCGATGTTGCCCTGCTGCTGCTTGAGTTCTGGAAACGCTTCGCCCATCTCAGCCACCAAGGCGGCAACGATTTTGTAGAAGAAGCTGCCGGTGGCGCCCAACTTGTTACCGTGGCGGCAGGCTCGACGAATGATGCGGCGCAGCACATAGCCACGGCCTTCGTTGGACGGCAGCACACCGTCGGCAATCAGGAAGCCGCAGGAACGAATATGGTCCGACACAACCTTGAGCGAAGACTGGCCCTCATTGGCGCAACCAATGGCCGCCGCCGACGCGCTCAGCAGGTTGGTAAACAGGTCGATTTCATAGTTGGAGTGAACGTGCTGCATCACCGCACTGATCCGCTCCAGGCCCATGCCGGTGTCCACCGACGGCGCCGGCAGCGGATGCAACACGCCATCGGCGGTGCGGTTGAACTGCATGAATACGTTGTTCCAGATCTCGATGTAACGGTCGCCGTCTTCTTCCGGCGAGCCCGGCGGGCCACCCCAGATGTCGGCGCCGTGGTCGTAGAAGATCTCGGTGCAAGGGCCACATGGGCCGGTATCGCCCATCGTCCAGAAGTTGTCGGAGGCGTAAGGCGCGCCCTTGTTGTCGCCGATGCGAATCATGCGCTCGGCAGGCACACCGATTTGTTGGGTCCAGATGTCATACGCTTCATCGTCCGTCGCGTAGACGGTGACCCAGAGTTTTTCCTTTGGCAGCTTCAGCACGCCGGTCAGGAAGGTCCAGGCGAAGGTAATCGCATCTTTTTTGAAATAATCACCGAAGCTGAAGTTACCCAGCATTTCGAAGAACGTGTGGTGACGGGCGGTATAGCCGACGTTTTCCAGGTCACTGTTCTTGCCGCCGGCACGTACGCACTTCTGGCTGCTGGTGGCGCGGGTGTAGGCGCGCTTTTCCTGGCCCAGGAAGCAGTCCTTGAACTGGTTCATCCCCGCGTTAGTGAACAGCAGGGTTGGGTCGTTGCCTGGGATCAAGGAGCTGGAGGCTACACGGGTGTGACCTTGCTCTTCGAAGAAGCGAAGGAAGGCTTCACGGATTTCTGCGCTTTTCATTAGGTTCTTCCACGGAGGCTGCGGCCAAAGGCCAGTGCGCAACATCATCAGACGGAGCGACGGCAAAAGGCCGCATTATATCGGCCCTTTGCCGGGGGTACAGCGTGTTTATGCGATAGAGACGCTCAATTAGACGGTCTGCACGATCATTTGCGCGAAAATTCGACGAATGTCGCGAGCACCTGCTCGATCTGCGCCCGGCTGACATCCAGATGAGTGACCATACGCAGGCGTGGCGCGGCGCTCAACTTGATCCCGCGCTCGGCAGCAAAGGCCTTCAAGGCCTGGGCCTGATCGCCGATCTGCACGTAGACCATGTTGGTCTGCACCGGCTCGACCTCATACCCCGCTTTGCGCAGCTCTTCGCCCAGCCACTGAGCGTTGGCGTGGTCATCAGCCAGGCGTTGCACCTGATGATCCAAGGCATACAGCCCCGCCGCAGCCAGGGAACCGGCCTGGCGCATACCGCCACCGACCATCTTGCGCAAACGCCGGGCCTTGGCGATCAACATCGTAGAGCCGCACAGCACCGAGCCGATGGGGGCACCGAGCCCCTTGGACAGGCACACCGACACCGAATCGAAATGCTGGGCGATCTCCCGCGCATCCACCCCAAGCTTGACCGCCGCGTTGTAGATTCGCGCGCCATCCAAATGGAGGGCCAAGCCATGTTCACGGGTAAACGCCCGCGCCTGGGCCAGGTATTCCAAGGGCAGCACTTTGCCTTGCATGGTGTTTTCCAGAGCCAGCAAGCGGGTGCGGGCGAAGTGGAAATCGTCCGGCTTGATCGCGTCCCGTACATGGTTCAAATCCAGGGAGCCATCCGCCTGCACTTCCAACGGCTGCGGCTGGATCGAACCCAGCACCGCTGCACCACCGCCTTCATATTTGTAGGTGTGGGCCTGCTGGCCGACGATATATTCCTCACCGCGCTCACAATGAGCCATCAACGCCAGCAGATTGCTCATGGTGCCGGTGGGCACGAACAACGCCGCAGCAAACCCAAGGCGCTTGGCCAATTCAGCTTCCAGCAGATTGACGCTGGGGTCTTCACCGTAGACGTCATCGCCGCTGACGGCAGTGGCCATCGCGTCCAGCATGCCGGGGGTGGGTTGGGTCACGGTATCGCTGCGCAGGTCAATCACGGTCATGAAACAGGCCTCTAACAGGTTGAGTACGTCCTTTTATCGATGATTACTGCGGGCAAAGCCCCGGAATATCAAGCCCCGTTTGCATTCAATCGAATACCAACCAAACAAACCGATATAGGTTATCGATACGGCGTCCGTGCAGTTTTTGAAAAACCATGTTAAAAATCTCCCCGCCGCCAGGGTTCTGGTGGCAACGTTCTCAGGGCGGGGTGTAATTCCCCACCGGCGGTAATTACACGCAATGTGTATAGCCCGCGAGCGCTTGGCGCCTCGAACTGCTCACGCGGGACGGCGACAAGGTCAGCAGACCCGGTGTGATCCCGGGGCCGACGGTCATAGTCCGGATGAAGAGAGAACGGGATTGAGACCTAAGGGCCGCGCGCCTATTGACGCATGCGTACCCTTAAATCCCATTCGATTCATAACGCCCTGTTTTTTTCTTAAACAGGAGTCAGAACATGCAACCCACCGCTATCGACAGCAAAAGCAAAAACCACTACGGCGAGCGCGTCGCGTTTATCCAAGCCTGCTGGCACAAGGATATTGTCGACCAATCCCGTAAAGGCTTCCTCGCCGAAATGATCGCCCAGGGCTACCAGGAATCGGACATCGATTTCTTCGAAGTCGGCGGCGCCTTTGAAATGCCCCTGCACGCCAAGCTACTGGCCAAGACCGGTCGTTACGCCGGTATCGTTGCCGCCGCGCTGGTGGTGGACGGTGGCATCTACCGTCACGAATTCGTCGCCCAATCGGTGGTCAGCGGCCTGATGCAGGTGCAGCTGGAAACTGAAGTGCCGGTGTTCTCGGTATCGCTGACGCCGCATCACTTCCACGCGGGCAGCGAGCACCACGCGTTCTTCCATGATCACTTTGTGCACAAGGGCCAGGAAGCGGCGAAGACCTGCGCAGATACCCTGCACAAGGTACGGGCGATCCGTCGTAGCGAGCCACGGGCGGTAGCGGTCTAAGCAATACTGCAAAACAAAATGTGGGAGGGGGCTTGCCCCCGATAGCAGTGTGTCATTCAGCTCATCTGTAGCTGAGACACCGCCATCGGGGGCAAGCCCCCTCCCACATTTGCATCCGGTTACGCCTTGAGACCTATGCCAGGCCAGCGTCCGTGGTCGGCACAATCAATATCCCTGCCCGCAAACCATTCTTCACCTTAGGGTTGGGAAAGATGATGCGTGCGCCCTCCTCCTCGATCACCCAACGCGTCTTGGCCACATCTTCGGCCAGCAGATAACCCTTTTCCAATTCCGAAAAGTTTTCCACGTCAGCCGGCAAATGCAGCAGGAAAGCATCACTGTGCTTGATGACTTCACGCGACACGGCGAACAGTTTCAACCCGTCCAGGCTGTCAGTCTCAGGCTCCGTGCCTTCGATGATCTGTTTGAGGCGCAGCTCCAGGCGGGAAACATTCACCCCCTGGTTCTGCCCGAATGGCCGCGCCTTGCCCAGTTCCAGGGTGAAAGCTTCGGCGTCCAGTTGCTCGTAGGTAAACGCCGTGAAGGTGACCGACGTCTTGTTCTGCAGTAGCACCGCTTCCATGCCGGCAGCGTTCAAACGCGCCAGTTCGCGACGCGAATGCTGGCGCCCGTCTTTCCAGGGGTACAGGGCGAACTGCTCAATCTTCGAGCCGCGAATGGCGGTGTGCAAATCGTAATGCAGGCGCGAACGGCCAGGCTGGCTGAAGAAGCTACGGGCCAGTTGTTCAAGCTCGGCGGCGCGCATGGCTTCGGGGCCGATGTTTTTTTCGTGACGGCCGTTGAACAGCCGGTTGACGTCCAGTTCGAGGTAACGCTCGCCGCGGCGCATCGCCTCGGGGTTGCCGAACAGGAACAGAATACGAGTGCGGGGTTTGATCTCCCCACGGGCGATGCCATGCAACAAGCGGTCGAGCAGTTCGATCGGCGCGGTTTCGTTGCCATGGATGCCGGACGACAGCAGCAGGTCGCTGCCATTGTCCCGTGCTTCAGGAGGACGCACTTCAAGCGCGCCCTCGCTGAGCCAGCGCATCTGCACGCCGTCGACAGTCAGTTGAATTTTTTGCGCCGGTTCACGACCGGCGAGGGTCAGTTCAAGCAATTTGCCGAGGGCGAGCATACGCAGCTTCCTTAGTGGTTGCAGCCTGGGCCGTGGACGTGATCGTCGTCATCACCTTCAACGTCGGCCGGTTCCATTTCCAGCTGCAGGCTCATCAGGTTGGTGGCCAGTGGGCGCATCAGCAGGTTGGCGTATTCGGCATCGCCTTCTTCGACGTCCACACCGATCAGCAGTTGGCCACGGCCGTCGTGCTGGATCCAGATTTCCTTGCCCTGCCAGACCACGGCGACGCGGGTGCAGGAGGTTTCCAGCTGGGTGCCGTCGGTGTCTTCAAGGATCAGCTTTAGGGTGTCGGTGGTCATAAAATAGTTCTCAGCCGTGCGGCGTTAATTGATCTGGAAAGGATAAACCGAGCCCAGTTTAAGGATTTGCGTCAGTTCATCCAGTGCCGTCCGGCACTCAAGCAGCAACTGCGGGTCAGCCAGGTCGGTTTCACGCAGGCTGTCGCGGTAGTGTTTGTCGACCCATTGGGTCAGCGTGTCGTACAACGGCGCGGTCATGATAACCCCTGGATTCACCGCCGCCAGTTCCGTTTCGTTCAGCGCCACGCGCAAGCGCAGGCACGCCGGGCCGCCGCCGTTCTGCATGCTCTGCTTGAGGTCGAAGACCTTCACTTCGCGGATCAGCCCACCCGCAGCGGTCAGGCCTTGCAGGTAATGCCACACGCGCTCATTGGCGCGGCACTCTTCTGGCACGATCAACAGCATCGAGCCGTCAGGTCGGGTCAGCAACTGGCTGTTGAACAGGTAGGAACGCACTGCGTCCTCGACGCTGACCTGGGCGCGCGGCACGCACACCGACTGGAAGTTGCCGCCCACTTTGCCCAACTTTCCTTGCAGTTCGGCGAGCATCTGTTCGGTATTGAGGAACGCATCCTCGTGATAGAACAGCACTTCGCCGTTGCCCACCGCGATCACGTCGTTGTGGAACACACCCGCATCAATCACGGCCGGGTTCTGCTGGGCGTAGACCACGCCGTCGTCTTTCAAACCGTGCAGACGGGCGACGGCCTGGGAGGCTTCGAGCGTCTGGCGTGCCGGGTATTTCTGGGGGGCCGGGTAACGGGGATCGAACGCGCTGCGGCCGAACACAAAAAACTCTACCCCGGCCTCGCCATATTCACGGCAAAAACGCGTGTGGTTGGCCGCGCCTTCGTCTCCGAACTGCGCCACCGCCGGCAATGCGGCGTGATGGGCAAAGTGTTTCTGGTCAGCAAACATCGCGCCCAGCACGCGGCTGGTGGTCGGGTGTTCAATGCTGCGGTGGTACTTGCAGTTGAGGTTGGCGGCGGTGAAATGCACGCGACCATCCGCCGTGTCGGCGCTCGGGCTGACCGTGGCGGCGTTGGCCACCCACATGCTCGACGCAGAGCAACTGGCGACCAACAACGGCATGGCCTGCTTGGCCGCCTGCTGGATCACCTGGGCATCGGTCCCGCTGAAGCCAAGGCTGCGCAAGGCGGCCACGTCCGGGCGCTCTTGGGGCGCGAGTACGCCTTGCACAAAGCCCATGTCCATCAGGGCTTTCATTTTTTGCAGGCCCTGCAACGCTGCTTCCTTGGGGTTGGAATGCTGCTGGCTGTTGCTCTGGGACGCGACGTTGCCGAAGGACAAACCGCCGTAGTTATGGGTCGGCCCCACTAGACCGTCAAAATTGACTTCATAGGATTTCATCGGCGAGGCTCCACGAACATCTGTTTTTATAGGCATCAAATTACTTGAATACACCACTGAACCCCTGTGGGAGGGGGCTTGCCCCCGATAGCGGTGGATCAGTCACCTGATTCATCAACTGACACACCGCCATCGGGAGCAAGCCCCCTCCCACATTTAGATCAGCGTAATGCCGGGGGTTAGCGTGGCCGGCACCACCAGGCTTGGCGTTTCAAGCGACGCCACCGGGTACGCACAATAATCCGCCGCGTAATACGCACTGGCGCGATGGTTGCCCGACGCCCCCACCCCACCGAACGGTGCGGTACTCGCAGCGCCGGTCAGTTGTTTGTTCCAGTTGACGATCCCGGCGCGGCTTTCCAGCCAAAATTGCTGGTAACGCGCCTCGGAGTCCGACAACAAACCGGCGGCCAGGCCGTACTGGGTGTTGTTGGCCTCGGCAATCGCCGCCTCAAAATCAGCGTAGCGGATCACCTGCAACAGCGGGCCGAACAGTTCTTCGTCTTCGCGCTCGGTCACACCGGTCACGTCGATGATGCCTGGGGTCAGCAAAGCGGCCTGATCCTGCGGCTGGGTCATTTCCAGCAGCGCGACAGCGCCATTTGCCAGCATCAGCTCTTGGGCATCCATCAGCGCTTTCGCAGCGCCGAGGGAAATCACCGAGCCCATGAACGGCGCCGGTTGCTGGTCGAACGCACCGACTTCAATCGTCGCACTCACCGCCACCAGCCGCGCCAGCAATGCATCGCCCCAGGCGCCTTCCGGTACCAGCAGGCGACGGGCGCAGGTACAACGTTGGCCGGCAGAGATAAACGCCGACTGGATAATGGTGTAGACCGCCGCATCCACATCGGCCACTTCGTCCACCACCAGCGGGTTGTTGCCGCCCATTTCCAGGGCCAGGATTTTGTCCGGGCGTCCGGAGAACTGCTGGTGCAGGTGATTGCCGGTACGGCTCGAACCGGTAAAGAACAAACCGTCGATGCCTGGGTTGGCCGCCAACGCGATACCGGTTTCCCGCGCACCTTGCAGCAGGTTCAGCACACCCGCCGGCAGACCGGCTTCGATCCAGCACTGCACGGTCAGCTCGGCGACTTTGGGGGTCAACTCGCTCGGCTTGAACAGCACGGTGTTACCCGCCAACAAGGCCGGGACGATATGCCCGTTGGGCAAATGCCCAGGGAAGTTGTAAGGGCCAAACACCGCGACCACACCGTGGGGCTTGTGGCGCAAAACGGCGGTGGCGTCACCCAGGGGGCCGCTCTTCTCGCCAGTACGCTCCCGGTAGCTTTGCACCGAGATCGCAATTTTGTTGGCCATGCTGGTGACTTCAGTGGCCGATTCCCACAACGGCTTGCCGGTTTCCTCACCGATGCAGCGGGCGATTTCATCGGCGCGACGTTTAAGGGTCGCGGCGAAGGTTTCCAGCACGCTGATGCGCTCTTCCAGCGAACGCTTGGCCCAGGCCGGGAACGCCTGGCGCGCAGCCTGCACAGCGGACTCGACCTGCTCGGCAGTGGCGCCGTTGCCGGCCCACAGCACGTCTTGAGTCACCGGGTTGCGTGATTCAAACAACTCACCCTGGCCAGACAGCCAGCTACCTGCGATATACAGCGAATTCATTATTTCGACTCCCGAGCAGCAGACAACGGTACAGCGCGCACTTGATCACCCACCACCAGTTGCAGGCGCTTGGCAGTCTGCGGATCGACCACCAGCGTGCCTGCCGCCAGGCGTGCTGGTGCGGCGGTGATGCGGCACTCTTCGCGCTTGCGGTTATGGATCAGGAACGGCGTGGCGTCGTCCCCCGGCGTGCCGATGGCCAGCACCAGCGACTGGCTGTCGCGCACCGCACGGATTTTGCTGGTCTCACACTCCACTGCCGGGCCGGCGTCGAAGATATCGACATAGCCCTGGTAGCTGAAGCCTTCGCTCTTGAGCATGCTCAGCGCGGGTTCGGTGTCCGGATGGACCTTGCCGATCACGTTGCGCGCGTCTTCCGACAGGAAACAGCTGTACAACGGAAACTTCGGCATCAGCTCGGCGATAAACGCCTTGTTGCCCACGCCGGTGAGGTAGTCAGCCTGGCTGAATTCCATCTTGAAGAAGTGACGACCCAAGCTTTCCCAGAACGGCGAACGCCCGGCATCGTTAGACACGCCGCGCATCTCGGCAATGATCTTGTTGCCGAACAACTGCGGAAACTCAGCGATAAACAACATGCGCGCCTTGGCCAACATGCGGCCGTTGAGGCCGTTGCGGTAGTCGGCGTGCAGGAACAACGAGCACAACTCGGAATTGCCGGTGAGGTCGTTGGCCAGGAACAGCGTCGGAATCTCGCGGTAAATGTTCAGTTCCTGGGAGGCGCTGACGGTCAGGCCCACTCGGAAGTTATACCAAGGCTCACGCAGGCCAACGGCGCCAGCGATGGCGGAAATCCCCACCACGCGGCCTTCGTCGTTTTCCAGCACGAACAGGTAGTCCGCGTCGCCACGCCCGGCGTCGCCGCGAAAGGTTTTTTCCGCCCAGCCAACCCGATGGGTCAGGCGCTCTTCGTTGGCCGGCAAGGTCGTGAGGCCGGTGCCGGTGCTGCGCGCCAGATCAATCAGGGCCGGTAAATCGCTGCTGCGTACGGGACGAACGATCATGCTATCTCCTCAGACGGGCCGCTGTTGTCAGCCACCCGCGAAACTCAGTCTTTATACCGCTACCAAGCGCACACTCGCGCCTTCGCCAACGCCCAAGGCTTCGGCAGTTGCCAAGTCCAGGGTCACCGGTTTGCCGGGCGCGTAGTCCAGTTCCAGCATCACCGCACGGTAATCCTGCAACTGCGCGTTGCTCACCAGGTATTGGCGGCCGACACCCTTGACTATCTCGCCGATCTTCACCGGAACCACGCGGCTCTGGGCAATAGAGCGAATCCCCGAAACCCGTGCATGCAGCGTGGGGCCGCCATCGAAGATGTCGATGTAATGGTCGGTCTCGAAGCCCTCGCGCATCAGGATGTCGAAGGTAATCTGCGCACGCGGGTGCACCTGGCCCATGGCTTCCTGGGCTTCGTCCGGCAACAGCGGTACGTAGATTGGGTAGTGCGGCATCAGCTCGGCGAGGAACGTACGGCTTTTCAGCCCGCACAGACGCTCGGCGGCGGCGTAGTTGAGGTCGAAGAAGTTACGGCCGATGGCATCCCAGAACGGCGAATCACCGTTCTCGTCGCTGTAGCCGACAATCTCGGTCACCACCGAGTCGGCAAAGCGCTCGGGGTGGCTGGCGACGAACAGCAGGCGGCCACGGGAATTGAGTTCCGACCACGGCGAACCGACCAGCTCGGGCACCACGTAGAAACTGGTAAGCAGGCTGTTGCCGGTGAGGTCGTGGCACTGGGAAAGCACGTGGATCTTGTTGTGGATCTTCAGCTCGCGCGAGGCGTGCACGAAGGTCTCGTTACGAAAACTGTAGAAAGGCTCCGAGTAGCCGGCCGACGCGACGATGGCCGAGCAACCGGCGAGCTTGCCGGTCTCGGTGTCTTCGAGCACGAAGAAATAGCTTTCTTCACCGTTGAAACTTACCTCGGCCGCGAAGGACGCTTCGCTGGCGGCGATCTTGTCGCTGAGGCGTTCCACATCATCCGGCAAGGAGGTGACACCAATCGGGCTGTCCGCAGCCAGACGCTGTACCTCGCCCAGATCAGCCATTTGCGCGGGGCGCATCACCAGCATGGTGTCACTCCTTAACTCTAAAACTCATAGGGGAAAATTACCGGACATAGCTGGAACAACCATATTCCAATGTGGGAGGGGGCTTGCCCCCGATAGCGGTGTATCAGTCACCGGATGTATCAACTGAAAGACTGCTATCGGGGGCAAGCCCCCTCCCACATTTTTGACCCAGTCCGGCCGGCAGAAGGTGTAGTTATCAGGCTTGTGTCAGGGTTTTTACTGCACGTTCGAAGCGATCCAGGCCTTCGTTGATGTCCGCTTCTTCCACCACCAGGCTCGGCGCGAAACGCACCACGTCCGGACCGGCTTGCAGGATCATCAGGTTTTCTTTCTCGGCCGCGTTGAACACGTCCTTGGCCTTGCCTTTAAACGCATCGCTCAATACGCAACCGATCAGCAGGCCCATGCCACGCACTTCGGTGAAGATGCCGTACTGCTTGCCGATCTGTTCCAGGCGCGCCTTGAACTGGCTGTGTTTGGCGTTGACGCCGGCCAGCACCTCAGGGGTGTTGATCACGTCGATGACCGCTTCGGCCACCGCACACGCCAGCGGGTTACCGCCGTAAGTGGTGCCGTGGGTGCCGACCACCAGGTGCTTGGCCAGGTCTTCGCGGGTGAGCATCGCCGCGATCGGGAAACCGCCGCCCAGGCTCTTGGCGCTGGTGAGGATGTCCGGCGTCACACCGTAGTGCTGGTAGGCAAACAGGTGGCCGCTACGGCCCATGCCGGTCTGCACTTCGTCGAACACCAGCAGCGCATTGTTGGCGTCGCACAGTTCGCGGGCGCCTTGCAGGTAAGCCAACTCGGCCGGCAGTACGCCGCCTTCGCCCTGGATCGGTTCGAGCACCACGGCGCAGGTCTTGTCCGACACGGCGGCTTTCAGCGCAGCCAAGTCGTTATAAGGAACGTGGGTGATGCCGGTGATTTTAGGACCGAAGCCATCGGAGTACTTCGACTGACCACCAACGTTGACGGTGAACAAGGTACGGCCGTGGAAGCTGTTCAGCGCGGCAATGATCTCGTACTTCTCGGTACCGAAACGGTCGAACGCCACGCGACGGGCCAGCTTGAACGCGGCCTCGTTGGCTTCGGCGCCGGAGTTACAGAAGAACACGCGCTCGGCAAAGGTGGCGTCGATCAGCTTATGGGCCAGGCGCAGGGCCGGCTCATTGGTGAACACGTTGGAGACATGCCACAGCTTGTTGGCCTGTTCGGTCAACGCACCGACCAGCGCCGGGTGGGCGTGGCCCAACACGTTGACCGCGATGCCGCCGGCAAAGTCGATCAGCTCGCGACCCGCCTGGTCCCACACACGGGAGCCTGCGCCACGCACGGGGATGAATGCGGCAGGTGCGTAGTTGGGAACCATGACCTGGTCGAAATCGGCACGTTGCACCGGGGCTTGCTCAACGGACATCGGAGTCTCCTGAAGAGGAACGCCTGCCTGGAACTGGCGGGCGATGCAGGGATTGTAAGGACAGTTTTCAGAGCGGCCTTGCCGCCAAGCGACAACTTCTTATAGCGCCAACCCGCGTTTTCAGCGGGTTTACGCCAATGCGACAAATAGCGTCGCAAAGGCGCAGTTTAAACCGTGCGCAGGCCTCGTGGGCAGGGGATGACAGGATCTTCGCAAATCTGCCCCAGCGCGCTGCGCTAACTGTCTACCGCCCAACGACAAGCCCGCGCTGTTTTGCTGAGCCTCCTCAAAATCCATCAAGGAACGGCCCATGGCGCAGCATCCTGAAACCCAGACACCACACCTCGACATTCTCCGCGACGCTATCCCTCCTTGGTTGGGCACGGCCAGTGCCGCCAAGCGCGTGGCGTTGAAAGCCTGCACGCCGTTGATTGCCGACTGGTATACCCGTGCAACCGAGTCGCAACATGCACAGCTCAAAGAACTCAACGCCGCCGCCTGGACCGCGCAGAACCTCGTGGACAAGGCTCTGGCGGCACTGAAAAGCCCGGAGCAGTTCGGCGCCGAACGCCTGCACGCGGCACTCAAGGACGAGTTCGGCATCGACACTGATGTGCGCACCACCTACCTGCAACTGTACGTACCGTTGACCGTCGTCGGTTTTACCGTCAAGCAGGGCGCGGCCAGAACCTGGTCGGTCTCACTGCTGGAAGCGGCGCTGCACAACTTCGAAGCCGACGAGACCTACGCGCAGCACTCGGGCTTCAGCACGCAACCCACGGCCACAGGGCAGTTCAGCCCCCTGCCCGACCTCGACGCGAAGATCAGCGTCGCGCAATTCACCCAGCTCTGCCGGCGCCTGGACATCGGCGGCCAATACCAACGCTACCTGGACGAGTACCTCGACCTGGGCAACCCCGTGGCGCGCAACGCCCTGGAGCACTGGCTCAAACAAAGCCACTTGGGCGCGCTGAAATTCGCTCTGTACATGGCCTTGCTCAAGGACGAGCTGCCCGCCGCCAGCCACACCGCGGTACTCAATCTGATCGAAAACGGCGACGCCACGCACAACGGCTGCCCACCGCTGACGGCCCATGATTTATTCATCATGGATTGTCGCCTCACTGGCGTGGTGCTGTTCGCTCCGGATCTGGAGAACAGCCGCGATGCAGTCCCGCTGATCGCCTATATCCCCGACGATCCGCAACACCCGATCAAACACTACCCCAGCAGTGCCGCGTTCATGCAGAGCCTGGTCGCCCGGCTGCGCTCGAAGGACTTTCAAGGGTTCTTCAGCCGTTTTGTCCGCCATGAAGACGCTGCGGTGTTCTTCGCCAACCTCAATCAACGCCTCAACCAAGTCACCTGGCATGCGCATAAACAGGGCGATCCACTGCCCAGTTGGCGTGACACCCCGACCCAGAGCCCCCAGCTGCAATTTCGCAGCCTCAGGATCAACGGTGACCTCTTCGCGCATCTATTCCAGATGCACCTGAGCAAGCTGCTGGCAGACGCGCAGAGCCGCGCGGTCTCCACCGCCAAGGTCGACCAGAACGCACGTTGGGAACGCTGGGAATTCCTGAAGAAAATCGGCGATACCCTGCTGCAGATCGTTGCCTTCGTGGCACTGCCGTTCGTGCCGCCGCTGGGCGCACTGATGCTGGCGTATACCGCCTATCAGGTGCTCGACGAGGCCTTCGAAGGCATCATCGACTGGGCTGAGGGCCTGCGACATGAAGCCCTGGGCCATGCTTTGGGCCTGCTGGAGCAGATGGTCCAACTGGGCCTGTTCGCCACCGGATTGCCCATCATCGAAGGACTGGTGCGCGAAGCATTGCCCGCGCAGCTGCTGGCCTTCATCGAGCGCTTGCAACCGGTCAAACGGCCCAACAGTCAGCGCCGTCTGTGGCAACCCGACCTCAGCCCCTATCGACAGGAGGTGACACTGCCCGCCGAGGCACGCCCGGACGCGCAAGGCCTGCACCTGCACGCAGACAAAAACATCCTTAGCCTCAATGGCGAGCGCTATCACGTGCGGAAAGACGCCGACCGCTATTTCATCCAGCACCCCACGCGACCTTCGGCTTACCGTCCGGCCGTGATGACCAATGGACAGGGCGCCTGGGTCACCGAGCTGGAAAACCCCTTGAGCTGGGATAGCACTACGCTGATGCGCCGCCTCGGTTACCAGACCGATTCATTGAGCGACGCGCAATTAGCGCAGGTCCGCGACAGCAGCGCTACCCATGACAACACGTTGCGCAAAACGCACAGCACCCAGCAGCCGCCACCACCGCTACTGGCCGACACCCTCAAGCGCTTCAAGATTGACCAGCAGTTGCAGGAGTTTGTGACACAGATGAACAGCGACGACCCGGCGATCTACGCCAAGGCAGATCCGCAGACCCAATTGCAGTTGCTGATCAGCTATGGCCTGTGGCCCTCCGGCAAGACCTTGCGGGTGGTGGATGCCAGCGGCAACACCCTGTGGGAGTTCCTCGGAGAATCCGGGGCCAGCACTGTGCAGGTACTTGAGGAGCAATTGCGCAACGGCGACCTGCTGCCCACCCTGATCGACAGCCTGAATGAGCCGGAGCGCAAGGAACTACTGGAAGAAGAATTCGGGCTGCCTCCCGCCTCCAGCCGCACCCGCGCAGCCGCTTTGCGCAAGAAACTTGCGCGTATTGCCCAGGACAAGCGCTTCTCACTGTTCGACTCACGCTACCGCGGCCAGGACCGCACCAGCGACCCACGTGTGCAAAAGCTCATCGACAGTGCCTCGCGCCCCGGCCTGCCGACGCCGGTTGCCGAGGAGTTACTGGCCGGTGCCAGTGGCGAGGAGCTCAAGTCGATCGACGCTGGCAACGTACCGACGCGCCTGACCGAACTGGCCGAATGGTCGTTGCATGAAGTGCGCACCACACGCGCCTATGAAGGCCTGTATCTGGACGCTGTGGAAAATCCGGACACTTGCCGGCTGGCGCTGCATTCGCTGGAAAACCTCAATGGCTGGCCCGAGTGGATTCGTCTGGAACTGCGCCAATACCGCGCTGACGGCGAGTTGCTCGACGCCATCGGGCCTACTTACGCGCCGACCAAACGTACGCTGGTGGCCACACCGGACGGCCAATTCATCCCCGAGAACGGCCAGACCGCACTGTTTGGCAGCACCGACTTCTTCACCGCCGTCCTGCAGGCCCTGCCTGACAGTGCACGCAATGCGCTGCAACTTCATATCGGCCAGGGCCCACGCCTCAAGCAGGCGATCGGCGATGCCCCGGTGGATCGCCCTACCTTGCGCGACATATTAAAGAGCGACCCGCACAACAAACCCAGCTACGACCCCAATGTCATGCGTTTGCGCGGCGGCATGGACGGTTACCCGCCAGCCATTCCCGAGGTGCCGGGACCCAGCCGCGGCCCCTCGCTCGAACAACAGCTGCAGACGCTGCGCCCGCAACTGTCGCGTGCAAGAATCCGCGACATGATCGCCGCCCTGCAAAATACCCCCGGCGGTGCACAACTGGCCTTAACCCGGTTGCGCAACGAATACATCCAACTGGACCTGAACCTGGTGGTCTGGGAATCCCAGACACCCCGTGTACACCCCACAACCGGCGCTACGCTGAGCGCGCTCCAATATGAATACCTGCGGCGCGACCGCAATTTGTTTGCCCACCAACTACGGCGAGCCTGGCGCCAGGAAACCGAGCTCGATAACTTCTATGAGCCGCCAGCCATCAACGGTCATATCCTGCGACTGTCAGCCCCCCTGCTGGGTGAGTTGCCCACGTTGAGTGCACGCTTCGAACATGTCTCTCACCTGGAATTGCAGGGTGCGCACCAACGCATGGAAATCGACGGATTCCTGCAGCTTTTTCCAAGCTTGCGTCGGCTGAACATCCGCAATCTTGCCGTGGACGAACTGCCGCCCAGCCTGGCCTCGATGAACACGCTCAACGAATTGATCCTGAGCAGCTGCAACATCCGCCTCACCGAGCAAAGCCATGCGGTCATCAACAACATGACGCGCCTGTTGACCCTTGACCTGTACAACAACCCCCTGACGCTGACTCCCAATGTGGAACAGATGCCGCAGTTGCAATACCTGGACCTGGCCAACACCGACATCGAGCAACTGCCCGAAGGATTGCTGAGTCGCAGCCACCTGACGCTGGCGATGCTGTCCAATAACAGGATCAGCGAGTTGCCTGCCGCCCTGTTCGATTTGCCCGTCGACATCACTCGGCATTTCGACCTGTCCAACAACCCGTTGTCCGAGCCGACACTGGAGCGCGTCAAAGCCTACTTCCAGCGTACCCAACACTACTTGGAAGCGATCCCGGCCAGGGTCGACGCGGAGCAGGCCAAAAGACTGTTCCCCTCGTTCAACGGTGACCAAATCAACCGCTTCATTTTTGGCCTGCCAGGGGACCTGGCAGCCGGTCGCGTCGAGATGAGTCGGCTGGAGAACGAATTTCCCACTATTCGTCAGGATTGCCTTGGCTGGGCCAACGACAGCAGCGTCACCGCCGAGGAACAGGCCCTGCGCCACCGATTCATCGTTGCCCTTGAGGCAGGCTGGCGACGCGATATCACCTCGGGCGATGTCAACTTCGGGCTGCCGATGCTCAGCTACGAATTCAGCCTTTTCCTCCCGGTGAGCGGCGATTTGCCCGCCCTGCGCACCTCGTTCAATCATGTGTCCGTGCTCGCCTTAAAGGGCTTGGGCTCACCGTTGGGCCTGGATGCGTTCCTGCGCAGTTTCCCGGCGCTGACTGCGCTGCATATCGAAAACTATGCACTGAGTGAACTGCCGCGACTCGGCCACCTGCCAAACCTGTCGTACCTGGTGCTGGACCGCTGCACGCTGCAATTGTCGCCATCCGCGCAGCAAGCCTTGCAGGGCATGCGTGAACTCAAGCACCTGAACCTCGATAACAACCCGCTGGCGCGACTGCCGGATTTCAACCAGCTGCCCAACCTGGTCAGCCTGTCACTGCGTAACACTGGCTTGAGCGAACTGCCGCGCTCGCTGATTCAGCCGGCGGTATTGCGTGCCCGCGTGGACTTGAGCCAGAACGCTTTGCGCGAGCTGCCTGATGAGGCCTTCGAACTGCCGCGGGCGGCCAGCAACGCATTCGACCTGTCGGCCAACCCGCTGTCGCCCTCGACCTTGCACGCGATCAAGCGCTATTGCCAAGCCAAGGGCGAACACTGGAATGCCAGCATTCCCGATGCACAATTGCAGCGCATCAACGCGCTCTACCCCAGCCTCACGGAGCGAGACACCAAGCGCATCTTTTTTGAGCTACCCGGCGAGCTGGAGGAAGCCGACGCGCAAATCAGCCGCCTGAGTGCCGAATACGAGCGGCTCGACAGCGACCTGGAGGAATGGGTACTCAACGTCCCCGCCATGGACCAACTGGCCAACCCCCTGTTGATTGAAAATGCCCGCGCCGAGGAGCAGGTGCGTCGCCTGGCATTCAAGGAATTGATACTGCGCTGCTGGCGCAGAGAAACCGATCTGGATGAAAACGAATGGCCCGCCCGAAACACTCACAAGCTGATCTTCAACGGCCAGCTTTCCGGAGATCTGCCAGCCCTGAATGCGCGCCTGGAACATGTGACGCTGATGGAACTGACGGGCGACAAGCGCCATGTTCGCGTAGGCGAATTCCTGCAGGCGTTCCCAAACCTGACTGCGCTGACAGTGGAGCAGCACGCCCTGCAGAGGATTCCCGACCGAGTGTTCGAACTCAAGCAATTGCGCCTGCTCAAGCTCAGCAATAACCAGATCCGCCTGACGCCGAACAGCATCGAGCAGCTGTCACGCCTGACGGAGCTCACTTACCTGGATCTGAGCGACAACACCCTCACCCAAACGCCGGACCTGCGCAACATGACGCGACTGACGATGGTGTACCTGCACAACTGCAGGCTGCGCGACATACCCACGGGAATCTTCAGCCTACCGCGCCTGCGGGCCGTAGACTTGAGCGACAACCTGATCGAGCACTTGCCGGACGACCTGCTGGGAATGCCACTGCCGCTCGACGATGACTCGGATGTGAGCGGCAACCCCCTGTCTCCCGAAAGCCTGACGATCTTGCGTACCTATTACCGGCAGACGGGTTATGAGTTGGGGGTGGAGGAAGCGACATACGACGAAAACATGGAGGACATAACCCCGCCCGGCACACCGGAACCCATGGAGGAGTGAGACAGTCGCGTACCTGTTTGGGACAACCCGGTTTCAGCCGCGTTCGGACGGCACCGATGACAACTCGAACGGGCTGCTACTGCGCCGTTGATTGCGGTCTTCACGCGGGGTGGCGCCGAAGAAGTTGCGGTAGGCGCTGGAGAAGTGTGGCCCTGAGGAGAAGCCGCAGGACAGGCCGATCTGGATGATCGACTTGCTGGTTTGCATCAGCATTTGGCGGGCCTTGTTCAGACGCAGCTCCAGGTAATACTGGCTGGGGACTCGGTTGAGGTACTGCTTGAAGATCCGCTCCAGTTGTCGTCGCGACACACAGACGTGCTGGGCAATTTCGTCAGTGGTCAGCGGTTCTTCGATATTGGCTTCCATCAGCAACACGGCCTGGGTCAGCTTAGGATGGCTGGAACCCAGGCGGTTTTGCAGGGGAATCCGCTGGCGTTCGCCGCCTTCGCGGATGCGTTCCACCACCAGTTCTTCGGAGACTGCACCCGCCAGTTCGGCGCCGTGGTCGCGGGCCAGTACCGCCAGCAGCAAGTCGAGTACCGACATGCCACCGCAGGCGCTCAGGCGATCACGGTCCCAGTCGAACAGGTGGCTGGTGGCGATCACCTTGGGAAAACGTTCGGCGAAGTCATCCTGCCAGCGCCAGTGCACGGCGGCGCGATAACCGTCGAGCAGACCGAGTTGCGCCAACGGGTACACGCCGGCCGACAAACCACCGATCACACACCCGGCCCGCACCAATTGCTTGAGGGCCGTGCTCAGTTGCGAGGCAATAACGGTTGGCGGCTCGTCGGCCAGCAGAAACAGTTTCTGAAAGCCTTCGAGCTTGCCGGCCCATGGTTCGCCCGGCAATTGCCAGGCGCCTTCGGTGGCGGGCTCGGCGAGCAAAAACGACAGCTCGTAAACCACATCCGGATGCACCCGCTGAGCAACGCGTAAGGCCTCCTCAGCCAGCGCAAGCGTGAGTGCCTTTGTGCTGGGCCAAATCAGGAAACCAATTTTATGGGCGGTCATGGAGTGCTATCCGAAGCCTGTAACAGTAATGAAGACAAGGGCCAATGCTAGCCCGTAAACCAACACAAAGCTTAAAAACGATAAAGATCCAACTGTAGAACCCCAATGTAGAGATCCATGTGGGAGGAATTATTTCAAACTGCCGGACAGGAACTGCTGCAACCGCTCGGACTGCGGGTTCACCAGCACTTCCCGCGGGTTGCCGCGTTCTTCAACAATCCCTTTGTGCAGGAACACCAACTGGTTCGACACTTCGCGGGCAAAGCCCATTTCGTGGGTGACCACCACCATGGTGCGGCCTTCCAGGGCCAGGTCCTGCATCACCTTGAGCACTTCGCCGACCAGTTCCGGGTCCAGCGCCGAAGTCGGTTCGTCAAACAGCATCACCTCAGGTTCCATCGCCAAGGCACGGGCAATCGCCACACGCTGCTGCTCGCCGCCGGACATATGGCCAGGGAACGCATCCTTACGATGGCCCACGCCGACTTTAGCCAGATAGTGCTCGGCCTTTTCACGGGCATCTTTCTTCGACATGCCCAACACGTGCACCGGGGCTTCCATCACGTTTTCAAGCGCGGTCATATGCGACCACAGGTTGAAATGCTGGAACACCATGGACAGGCGCGAACGCATGCGTTGCAGCTGCTTGGGATCAGCGGCCTTCAGGGCGCCGTCCTTGTTGGCCACCAGTTTCAGCTCTTCGTTATTGAGCAGAATCTTGCCGGCGTGGGGTTGCTCCAGCAGGTTGATGCAGCGCAAAAAGGTACTTTTGCCCGAACCACTGGAACCGATGATGCTGATCACATCACCGGCAGCAGCGGCCAGGGAAACGCCTTTGAGCACTTCATGACTGCCATAGCGTTTATGCAGGTCTTGGACTTCAAGTTTGTACATGCGGTCGGTTCTCACAAAAACAGGTGGTCAGTCGTTGAGCAAGCGCCCGTGTCGCAGCGCGTCGCGCCCCGCCACCTTGGCCAGCCAGAAACCCGCTTGGGCATAACGTAGCCGTTCAACGGCAAACAACACCCCCGACGTACCGGCGCAGATAACGCTCACGCGGTCTTGCAGGGGGTCAATCACTTCAAAAATCGGTTCGCCAGCGTCCACCCAATCTCCGGCTTTGCGCAGGTAACTGATCACACCGGCGTGGGGCGCGAAGAGCAACTCGGTGCCTTCAAACGGCATGCCTTCGCACGCTTCGTGCTGCGCAGCCGGCCATTCGCCGTTGATCAGGCCTTGCTCGGCAAGGAATGCGAGGATGCCCTCGGCGTGGAAGATTGCTTCATCACGCCCGGTGTCGGCTTGACCGCCCAGTTCCAACGTCGTCGCGAGGCACGCCAACGGGATCTGAGCGTCCGGAAACATCCGGGACAAGCGCAACCATGGCAGCGAGCAGGCTTCATCAAACGAGCTGCCACCGGAATCCTCCGCCAACAAGCCGACCTTCACATTCAGATGCGCCGACAGCGAACGCCACTGGGGCCAATGCTGGGGCAGCGCGTACATATGCAGCGCGGCTTCGGCGTCGCAATGCAGGTCGAGGACGATATCAGCGGTGCACGCGTGGCTCAGCAAGACGCGTTGCATGCCTTGCAACTGGCTGCTCGGCTCGGGCAAGGCACTGAGCGCATCGCTCATGGCCTGACGGATCAGGCCCACATTGGCATGGGGATCATCCCCCAGCTTGCCTTGAAGCAATGCGGCAACCGGTTCGCTCAACTCGACGAAATCGCGGTTGAAATTCTTGCCACTGCCTACTTCGAAACGCCCCTGGTGGCTGCCTTGCAACAACTGGCCCAGGCCCATCGGATTGGCCACCGGCACCAGCTCAATCACACCGTTGAGGGCGCCTTGCTGTTCCAGTTCTGTCAGGCGTTTTTTCAGTTCCCAGGCGGCGCGCATGCCGGGCAGTTCATCGGCGTGCAGGCTGGCCTGGATATAGGCCTTGCGCTCGCCGCTGCCGAAACGGAACACGCTCAGTTGGCGCTCGCAGCCCAGGTGGCCCCAGGGCAACAGGTGGTCGATACGTTCCATATCAGTGCTTCCGTGGAGCCAGGTAGCTCAGCCAGCGGCGCTCGGCCAACTTGAACAGGCGCACCAGGATAAAGGTCAGGCACAGGTAGAAGACGCCAGCGGTGATATAGGCTTCAAACGGCAAGTAGAACTGGGCGTTCACCGTGCGTGCGGCGCCGGTGATGTCGATCAGGGTGACGATGGAGGCCAGGCTCGTGGTCTGGAGCATCATGATCACTTCGTTGCTGTACTGCGGCAGCGCACGGCGCAAGGCCGACGGCAGCAGGATGCGGCGGTACAGCTTATAGCGCGACATGCCCATCGCCTTGGCCGCTTCGATCTCGCCATTGGGCGTGGCCTTGAGGCTACCGGCAATGATCTCGGCGGTGTAGGCGCTGGTGTTGATCGCAAAGGCCAGGCACGCACAGAACGTGGCGCTGGACAGCAGGGGCCACATAAAGCTTTCGCGCACCGCTTCGAATTGCGCCAGACCGTAGTAGATCAGGAACAGTTGCACCAGCATCGGCGTGCCGCGGATCACGTACGTGTAGAGCCAGGCCACACCGTTCACGACAGGCTGCTTGGACACACGCATCAACCCCAGGGGCAAGGCGGCGAGCAGGCCGAAAAACAGCGAGATGGCGAGCAATTTCAGGGTAGTCAGCAGGCCGCCAAGGTACAGCGGCATGGCCTCCCAGATGACGTTGTAGTCGAAGATCATAGATCAGCCGCCCTTACGCCTACCGAGTAGCGCTTCTCAAGATAGCGCAGCGCCAGCAACGATACGCTGGTGATCACCAGGTACATCGCCGCCACTGCGAGGAAGAAGGTAAAAGGCTCGCGGGTGGCATCTGCCGCCTGCTTGGCCTTGAACATCATGTCTTGCAGGCCTACCACCGAGATCAGCGCGGTGGCCTTGGTGAGTACCAGCCAGTTGTTGGTGAAACCAGGGATCGCCAGCCGAATCATCTGCGGCACCATCACCCGGAAAAACACTTGGAAACTGCTCATGCCATATGCAAGGCCGGCTTCGGCCTGTCCCTTGGGGATGGCCATGAAGGCGCCACGGAAAGTTTCCGAAAGGTAGGCGCCAAAGATGAACCCCAGAGTGCCGATACCGGCGGCCAAAGGGTTCAAGTCGATATAGTCGTCGTAGCCGAGCATCGGCGCGACGCGGTTGAGCAAGTCCTGGCCGCCGTAGAAAATCAGCAGGATCAGCACAAGGTCAGGGATCCCGCGGATCACCGTGGAGTACAAGTCACCCAGCCAGGCCAACCAGCGCA
>PJQF01000214.1_pt1 | contig 27557 bp, 20 predicted proteins | sample 1503741 | NCBI WGS metagenome assembly PJQF01 (sample SAMN07775949, study PRJNA414020) | Biofilm metagenome, whole genome shotgun sequencing project. | isolation source: biomolecule (vanillin) treated reverse osmosis membrane biofilm | place: India: Nagpur | collected 2017-03-21 | reverse complement strand
GCGGCGTGAGCTACATGCTCGAAGACCGCAAGATGATGATGCGCCTGTTCCCCGAAGTGTTCGCCAAACAGCGTATCGCGCCGGTGGACCACTACCCCAACCTGCTGCTCAAAACCCTGAAAAGCGCCAGCCGCCTGGACAACCCCAACGTGGTGGTGCTGACCCCGGGGCGCTTCAACAGCGCGTTCTTCGAGCACGCGTTCCTCGCCCGGGAAATGGGCGTGGAGCTGGTGGAAGGTGCCGACCTGTTCGTGCACGACCTCAAGGTGTTCATGCGCACCACCGACGGCCCCAAGGCGGTGGACGTGATCTACCGCCGCATCGATGACGCGTTCCTTGATCCGCAGGCCTTCAACCCCGATTCCATGCTTGGCGTACCGGGCCTGGTGGCGGCGTACTGCGCCGGCAATGTGGTGCTGGCCAATGCAATTGGCACCGGCGTGGCCGATGACAAGTCGATCTACCCCTATGTGCCGGAAATGATCCGTTTCTATCTGGATGAAGAACCCATCCTGCAAAACGTGCCGACCTTCCAGTGCCGCAAACCCGATGAGCTGTCCCATGTGCTGGCCCATTTGCCCGAACTGGTGGTCAAGGAAACCCAGGGCTCCGGCGGCTACGGCATGCTGGTCGGCCCGGCCTCCAGCGCCGCCGAAATCGAAGACTTCCGCCAACGCATCAAGGCGCGCCCTCACGCGTACATCGCTCAACCGACGCTGAGCCTGTCCACCTGCCCCACCTTTGTCGAAAACGGCATCGCGCCACGGCATATCGACCTGCGCCCGTTTGTGCTCTCGGGCAAAGAGACCCGCCTGGTGCCCGGCGGCCTGACCCGCGTGGCGTTGAAGGAAGGCTCGTTGATCGTCAACTCGTCGCAAGGCGGCGGAACCAAGGACACCTGGGTGGTGGAGGGCTGAGTATGTTGAGTAGAACCGCCGCAGATCTGTACTGGATGTCCCGTTACCTGGAGCGCGCAGAAAACCTGGCGCGCATGCTCGAAGTCAGTTATTCGCTGTCATTGATGCCCCAGGCCGGGCGCAGTGATGGGCTGGATGAACTGGCCATGTCGTTGCTCAGCAGCGGCACCCTGGACAGTTACCTTGAGCGTCACAAACAACTGGACGCGATGCGCATGCTGCACTTCTTCGCCCTCGACGAAGAAAACCCCGCCAGCATCTATAACTGCCTGCGCGCCGCGCGGGGCAATGCCCACGCGGTACGCGGGCGGATCACCGCCGACATGTGGGAAAACCTCAACGCCACCTGGCTGGAAATGCGCAGCATCGCCGCCGGTGGCCTGGCCCGGCATGGCATCAGCCACTTCTGTGACTGGGTCAAGCAGCGTTCGCACCTGTTCCGCGGGGCAACCTCGGGCACCATCATGCGCAACGACGCTTACCGGTTTATTCGCCTGGGCACGTTTGTCGAGCGCGCGGACAACACCCTGCGCCTGCTGGATGCGCGCTACGAGATGTTTGGTGAGGAGTCGGAAGAAGTCAGCGACCTGTCGGCACGCGGGTATTACCAGTGGAGCGCCCTGCTGCGGGCCTTGTCGTCATTCGAGGCGTATACCGAACTGTACCCCAACGCGTTGAACGCGCGCTCGGTGTCCGAGTTGCTGCTGTTGCGCAGCGACGTACCGCGTTCGTTGCACGCCTGTATCGAGGAGTTGAGCCACATCCTGGCGGACTTGCCCGGCAGTTATGGGCGCACGGCGCAGCGCCTGGCGGCCGAGTTTGAGGCGCGCCTGCGCTATACCGGGATCGATGAGATTCTGGAGGACGGCCTGCACAGTCGGCTCACCGACTTCATCGACACCGTACGCGAGCTGGCCCGGGCAATTCATAGCTCCTACCTGGAAGTGGTGTGAGTTCATTGCAGTCACTTAACTGTCAATTCGGGTGATTGACCCTGCTTTGTTACCGCTCTTATGTTGGCGAGGTGAACGACCTTTCCACCATAAGAACAGGTACACAGCATGTCCGAACTGAAACTGCACCCCGCCGCCGCCCATAGCCTGCAACGCTGGCATGCCATGCTGACGGCTCACGACCTCAAGCCGCTTCCTGAATTGCTCGCGCCCGACGCCGTCTTTCGCTCGCCCATGGCCCACACGCCCTACCCTGGCGCGCCTGTGGTGTCGATGATCCTCAACACGGTGTTCAAGGTGTTTGAAGACTTTGCCTATCACCGCGAACTGGCCACCGGTGACGGCTTGAGTGTGGTGCTGGAGTTCAGTGCGCGGGTCGGTGACAAACAGTTAAAGGGCATTGATTTGATCCGCTTTAACGAGCAAGGGCAGATTGTTGAGTTTGAAGTGATGGTGCGGCCAATGAGTGGCTTGCAGGCGTTGGGTGAAGAAATGGCGCGGCGGTTGGCGCCTTACCTGGCAAAAGCCAAATCCTGAGCCGAAGTGGCGACGAAGGTCGAAGCGGGCGTGCTCGCGAAGGCGGTGTGTCCGGCACAGTATGAGTAACGGACCCACCGCGTTCGCGAGCAAGCGCACACCTTTTGGTTTGCGCTGACTATTGGTTTTTGACCAGCACCGGTTCTGCTCTGTATTGGTCCGGGAACAGTTTTTTCAGCTGCGCCACTTTCGGCAAATCATTGATCACGATGTACGGGTAGGAAGGGTTCTCGGTGAGGAAGTCCTGGTGATAGGACTCCGCCGGGTAAAACGCCTTGCCCATCTCGACCTTGGTCACGATCGGCCTGGTGAAGGCGTTGGCCGCGTCCAGCTGGGCGATATAGGCCTGGGCGACTTTTTGCTGCTCGGCATTCTGCGCAAAGATTTCCGAGCGGTATTGGCTGCCGCTGTCGGGGCCCTGGCGGTTCAGTTCCGTGGGGTTGTGGGCCACGGAAAAGTAGATTTGCAGCAACTTGCCGTAGCTGACCTGGCCTGGGTCGTAGGTCACCGACACCGACTCGGCGTGGCCGGTATCGCCTCCACTGACCGCCTCGTACTGGGCTGTGTCAGCCGCGCCGCCGTCGTAGCCGGACACAGCGTTTTTCACGCCTTGCACATGCTGGAACACCCCTTGTACGCCCCAGAAGCAGCCGCCGGCGAATACCGCCGTTTGCAGGTTGCCGGGCGCGGCAGGAAGGTCGAGGGCAGGTGGTGCGATCATTACCGCGTCTTCGGAGGCGCCAAAAGAGAATGCCGAGCTTTGGCCGACGAAAGCAGCGAAAGCGAGTGCGGGTAAACATTTGAGCAGTTTCATACCACTGACTCCAGTACTCGGTTGAAGGTGGCAGCAGGCAAGCCAGCGCCCACATTGACCGGGTTAACAGTTAATGAAGCGGTTAACCGAAGGTGAAGGCATAGGCCGCCACATGCGGGTCGAGAAATTCGATGCTGAAGGTGCGGTCCTGCACGGCGCCGCGCTGCCGCACCAACTGGTACAGGCGTTGTTCGGTCACCGTGCCGCGGCCATCCGGCGCCACATCCGTGCCGTGGGCATCGCCCGGGGCCTGGCCATCAATCGTCACCTTGAACCGCACCGGTTTGCCGTCAGCCGCCGGGCCCAGCACCAGGTGCAGGTCGCGGGCATGGAAGCGGTACACGATGCGCCCGCCGGCCTGGTTCAGAGTGGCTTGCTGGCCGCCGACGTTCCAGTGACCTTCCAGGGTCCAGCTGTTCAGGCCCAGCGGGCCGGCGGCCGGGTAATTCACCACGGTGTCGGTGGCCTGGGTACCGGTGGTCACGAAGTGTTCGGCGCGCTGGAAGCCCAGGTAGGTTTCCGGCGACTGCACTTCATGCATGTCCGGCGCCTGCTCAACGCCCTTCGCATCCGCCTCGATCAACCCACCGGCGACATCTTTGGCCCCGGCTTCACGCAGCAATTGCTGGATCACTCGCTCCGACTCGGCGTAATCACCCTCGCCAAAGTGGTGGTAGCGAATCTGGCCCTTGGCATCGGCAAAGTAATGCGCCGGCCAGTACTGGTTGTTGAACGCGCGCCAGATCTTGTAGTTGTTGTCGATCGCCACCGGGTACGTGATGCCCAGGTCCTTCATGGCCTGGCTGACGTTGTTCACGTCGCGCTCAAAGGCAAATTCCGGGGCGTGTACGCCAATCACCACCAGGCCCTGGTCGTGGTACTTCTCGGCCCAGGCTTTCACGTAGGGCAAGCTGCGCAGGCAGTTGATGCAGGAGTAGGTCCAGAAATCCACCAGCACCACTTTACCTTTCAGCGCTTCGGCACTCAGTGGCGGGCTGTTCAGCCATTGCACTGCGCCATCCAGTGGCGGCAACGTGCCTTCGATCGGCAGCGCGTCGCTGTGGTTGGCAGCCATCATCATCGCGCCACCGGCCAGCATCGCGCCGCCCTGCTGCGCGGGTTTGGCACTCAGCGTGTCCACCAGGCTTTGTTCCAGGCCGCCCGTGGAGGCAGTCGACAAGCGCGACAGCACACCGGTGTCCAGGCCCAGGGCGATGGCGGCCACGCCGGCGAGCATCAGCGCACCGAGGCCACGGCGCAACCATTCGCCGGCTCCGAGCGAGCGCTTCATAACGCCAAAGACTTTACCGCCGACCAGCAACGCCAACGCCAGGGACGTAGCGGCACCGGCGGCATAAGCCAGCAACAGCAACGTGGTGCCGATGCTCGCGCCCTGCAGCGCCGCGCCGGTGAGCACCAGCCCCAGGATTGGCCCCGCGCACGGTGCCCACAGCAAACCGGTGGCCACGCCGATCAGGAACGAAGCGCCCGCACGCGGCTTGGCGTCCGTTCCAGCGGCTTGCGACAGGCGACTGCCGGCGGCCACTAAGGGACGCGTCAAGCGTTCCGACAGGTGCGGCAGCAACAGCGTGAGTCCGAACAGGGCAACGCACAGCAACGCGAGCCAACGCCCGTACTGATTGACTTGCACCACCCAACCGCCGCCCACCGCGGCCAGTGAGGCCACCAGGGCGAACGTCACCGCCATCCCCGCTAACAGCGGCAAGCCACTGCGCATAAACGGCTGCCCGGTGCGAGCGAAGACAAAAGGCAGAACAGGCAGGATGCACGGGCTGACAATTGTCAGCACGCCGCCCAGATACGCGAGAACCAGAAGCCACATGGAATCTTCCCTTATCAATATGCAGAGACATCGGCTTAAGCCGCCGTGAACGTCATGGCCACGCCATTCATGCAATAGCGCAGGCCAGTGGGTGCCGGGCCGTCATCGAACACGTGCCCTTGGTGGCCGCCACACCGGCGGCAGTGAATTTCCTTGCGTACCACGCCATAGGACGTGTCGACATGGCTGGCGACAGCGTGGTCCAGCGGCTGCCAGAAACTCGGCCAACCGGTGTGGCTGTCGAACTTGGTGCTGGAGGCGAACAACGGCAACGCACAACCGGCGCAGGCAAAGGTGCCTGTACGGTGTTCATCATTAAGGGCGCTGCTGTAGGGGCGCTCGGTGCCCTCCTCGCGCAGCACGGCGAACTGCTCGGCACTCAGCAGGCTGCGCCATTCGGCCTCGGTATGGTTGACTTCGAACGTCTCGGCGGCTTGCACCTCGGTGACCATACTCAGCTGTTTCAGCACACCACCGGCCAGGACGGCAACACCCAGGCCACCACCGGCCAGCAGTATTTGTCGACGTGTGTACATGGCGTTCTCCTCGTTAAGCACTGAGGCCATCTTGAACCCTTGCCGGTCGCGGAATCCTCACGCAGAGTTAAACAATTCGTGATAACTACACGGGTGCAAAACCCGCACAATGCGCGAACTACAAGCGAAGGTTTTTTTCCATGGATCAGCCCAAACGAGTCCTCGTCGTCGAGGACGATGCCCATATTGCTGACTTGATCTGCCTGCACCTGCGCGACGAGCAATTTGAGGTGGTGCACAGCGCCGACGGCACTGAAGGCCTGCGCCTGCTGGAGCAAGGCGGCTGGGATGCGCTGATCCTCGACCTGATGCTGCCGGGTGTGGACGGCCTGGAAATCTGCCGCCGGGCCCGCGCCATGGCGCGCTACACACCGATCATCATCACCAGCGCGCGCTCCAGCGAGTTGCACCGCATCCTTGGCCTGGAGCTGGGCGCGGACGACTACCTGGCAAAGCCGTTTTCCATGCCGGAGCTGGTCGCGCGGGTCAAGGCGCTGCTGCGCCGGGTTGACGCCATGGCGCGTAACCTGAAGATGGACGCCGGCAGCCTTGAACTCGGCCCGCTCTTCATCAACCCGCTGACCCGCGATGCGACCTTGCAAGGCCAGCGCCTGGACCTTACGCCGCGCGAATTCGACCTGCTGTATTTCTTCGCACGCCAGCCGGGCAAAGTCTTCTCACGCATGGACCTGCTCAACGCGGTATGGGGCTACAGCCACGAAGGCTACGAACACACGGTGAACACCCATATCAATCGCCTGCGCGCCAAGGTCGAGGCCGACCCGGCCAACCCGTCACTCATCCTGACGGTATGGGGCCGGGGCTACAAGTTTGCCGAGAGCGGCCCATGAAACTGACCCTGACTCAACGCCTGTCAGTCGTGTTTGCGCTGTTGCTGGTGGTTTGCAGCGGCACTTCGGCCTGGTTGCAGGTCCGTTCCAACCGCATGCACGAACTGGAAGTGGTGCAAGGCTTGTCCCGCGACCTCGCGGCGCACATCGCCCGTGATACGCAGCTGATGGACGCCGACGGCCTCAAACCCGACGCGGTGCGCACGCTGTTCAGCCAATTGATGCTGGTCAACCCGAGTGTCGAGGTGTACTTGCTCGATATCGACGGCCGCGTCGTCGGTAATGCCGCACCCAGCGGGCATTTACTGCGTGACCACGTCGACCTCATGCCGGTTCGACGCTTTCTCAGCGGCGCCATGCTGCCGATTCTCGGCGATGACCCGCGCAGCGTTGACGGGCGCAAGGTGTTCAGCGCCGCGCCGCTCAAGGCCAACGGCCAACAAACCGGTTTCCTGTACGTTGTGCTGCTGGGCGAAGCCCACGATGTGTACGACGCAAAGGACGCCACCGGCATGGCGCTGAAGATCGCCCTCTGGTCCATCGGCCTGGTGGCGCTGCTGTGCTTGATGGCCGGCCTGATCGCGTTTGCCTGGATCACCCGGCCCTTGCGCCAACTGACCGACAAGGTTGGCCGATTCGACATCAACGGCGCGCCGAAACCTGTGCAGCCGCCACCTCGCGAGCTCGATAGCAGCGATGAAATCGCGGTGCTCGACCACGCCTTCGTGCAAATGGAAAACCGCCTGGGCGAGCAATGGCGCGCCATCACCCACCAGGACCAGGAACGCCGGGAAATGGTCGCGAATATTTCCCACGACCTGCGCACGCCCTTGGCCTCGCTGCATGGCTACCTGGAAACGCTGTCCCTCAAGGACGCCAGCCTCAGCCCAGAGGAGCGCCGCCGTTACCTCGGCATCGCCCTCGACCAAAGCCGCAAGGTCGGCGGCCTTGCCCAGTCGCTGCTGGAACTGGTGCGCCTGGAACATGGGTTTGTCCAGCCGGTGATCGAAGGTTTTTCGCTGCCGGACCTGGTGCAAGACATCTTCCAGAAATTCGAACTGACCGCCGAGGCCCGGTCCATCACGCTCACCGCCAGCTTGCCGCCACAGGTGCCAACGGTGTTGGCCGACCTGGGCTTGATCGAGCGGGTGCTGACCAACCTGCTCGACAACGCCCTGCGGCACACGCCGGTGAATGGCGAGGTCGAGGTGATCTTGTCACCCGAAGCGGATGGCATGGGCGTCACCGTCAGCGACAGCGGCCCGGGCATCGCCCCTGAGTTGCGTGAAGGCTTGTTCCTGCGGGCCTTCACCATCGGCGGCGCGCGCCGCGATGGCGGCCTGGGCCTGCGCATCGTGCACCGCATCCTGCAACTGCACGGGCGCAGCATCCGCTTGGTGGACCGCCCTGGGCATGGCGCGACCTTTACGTTCTGCCTAGAAACCCGAGCATCAGCGCGTTGACCCGCTGCGCCTGCTCGTTCTGGATCCAGTGACCGCAGTTGGCCAACACCTGCTGCTCAAGGTCGGGCACCGAGTCGGGCATGCGCTTGAGGGTGTGGGCTTCGAACACGCCGACCGGGTCGCGGTCGCCAATCAGGAACAAGGTCGGTTGCAGCACCTGCCGGCCCGCCAGGAACTCGGTGTGCTGCCAGTTGCGTTCGAAGTTGCGGTACCAGTTCAGCGGGCCGCGAAAGCCGTGTTCGGTGAACGCCTGCAGGTAGATGGCCAAATCCTCCGGGGAACACCAGTGCGGCAATGTACTGGGGGTTGAGACGCCTGCGAACAGGCGGGCCTTCACCGATTTCTGCTGCAGGAACATGTCCTCATCCTGCATGAACAGCCGCAGCGTGCGTTCGATGTCGGCGTTCAGTTCCTGTTCGGCCACACCGGGTTCCTGGAAATACAGGATGTAATTGAACCGATCAGCATACAGCTCGCGCATGATCTCAAGCACCGGGCGGCGGGCGCGCCCGGCAAAAGGCACCGACAGTGTGATCAGCCGTGTAATGCGCGTTGGCTCCAGCAACGCCAGGTGCCAGGCGAGCACCGCGCCCCAGTCGTGCCCAACCATGGCCACCTCACGGTGACCGAAATACTCCATGGCCTGCTGGATGTCGGCGCACAGGGTCAGCAATGCGTAGTCGGCAATGTCCGCGGGCGAACTCGAAGCGCCGTAGCCGCGCAGTTCAGGAGTAAATACGCGGTACCCGGCGGCGGTCAACGCAGGAATCTGCTCGCGCCAGGAGTGCCAACATTCAGGAAACCCGTGCAGCAGCCAGATTGGCCGGCCGTTTTCCGCGCCGTCGATGTGCACGCACAGCTGAATACCGTTGACGGAGAGTGTTTGCTGGCGCATGGGCGTAACCTTTCTGCGTGTTTTGATCAGCCTGCAGAATCGGCGGCGGGCATGCCAGTATCATTGATGACGGGAATAAGCCGAACGTACTTAATCGACGGCCCACCAGCGCGGCAACAACTGCCGCACCCGCGCCTCGCCAAAACGGTCATCAATCAACATCACCACGCCCCGGTCGTGTTGGCTGCGGATCACTCGACCCGCCGCCTGCACCACTTTCTGGATACCGGGATACAGATAGGTGTAGTCGTAGCCCGCGCCGAAAATCGCGCCCATGCGCGCTTTCATTTGCTCGTTGATCGGGTTCAGTTGCGGCAAGCCCAAGGTGGCAACAAACGCCCCGATCAAGCGCGCGCCGGGCAAATCAATACCCTCGCCAAACGCGCCGCCCAACACCGCAAAGCCGACGCCCTGGCTGTGCTGGGTGAATTGCTCAAGAAATGCCTGCCGCTCGGCCTCGGCCATGCCGCGTGATTGCAACCACAGCGCGACCTGCGGGTGCCGTTCGGCCATCAGTTGCGCCACTTGCTGCAAGTAATCGAAACTGCTGAAAAACGCCAGGTAGTTGCCCGGTTGCGCCGCGAACTGCCGGGCAATCAACTCGACGATGGGTTCCAGTGACGCTTGGCGGTGCACAAACCGCGTAGAGATCTCATCGACGATGCGCACCTGCAATTGCTCGGCCTTGAACGGCGATTTCACATCAATCCAGGCGGTATCCGCCGGCAACCCCAACAAGTCGGCGTAATAGTGACGCGGGCTGAGCGTCGCGGAAAACAACACGCTGCTGCGCGCCGCCGTCAGCCTGGGACGGATGAATTCGGCGGGCACCACGTTTCGCAGGCACAACGTTGACGCACTGCGCTTGCCGCCGAACTGACGCTTGCTGATATCGAAAATGAACTGCTCATTGAACAGCTCGGCCACTTTGGCAAATTGCAGCGCCTCGAAATAGAACGCTTGCAGGTCGCCGGCGAGGGCTTCGGGGTGCTCGTTGAAGTGGTCGCCCATGGCGCTGGTGCACAGGCTCAGGGCCTGGAGCAGTTTGTCCGGCTTGGTGGCATAGGCCTGGTACGGCGCGAGCTGCTCCTTGTGCAAGGCGTTCCATTCGCGGTTCAGGCGCTGCAAGGGTTTCTTCAACGGCTCGGGGGCAGCGTCGCGCAGGGTGTTGAGGCTGTATTGGTCGAGACTGGCGCTGTACATCGCGCGGGCGCGCTCCACCAGGTTGTGGGCTTCGTCCACCAGCACAGCGGCGCGCCATTGGTTCAACTGGGCGAGGCCGAACAGCATGGCGCCAAAGTCGAAATAATAGTTGTAGTCGGCGACCACCAGATCAGTCCAGCGCGCCATTTCCTGGCTGAGGTAATACGGGCACACGTCATGGGCCAGGGCGACGTCGCGCAGGTTGCGCTGGTCCAGCAGCTGTACCTTCGAGGCTGCCGTGCGCGCGGCCGGCAGGCGATCGTAAAAGCCCTTGGCCAAGGGGCAGGAATCACCGTGACAGGCTTTGTCCAGGTGTTCGCACGCCTTGTCCCGCGCCACCAGTTCCAGCACCCGCAGCGCCAGCTCGGGGCTGCTGTCGAACAGCACCTGGGCCGCGTCGAGTGCCAGCTTGCGGCCCGGGGTCTTGGCAGTGAGGAAGAACACCTTGTCCAATTGCTGCGGCGCCAGGGCCTTGAGCATCGGAAAGAGCGTGCCGACGGTTTTGCCGATGCCGGTGGGCGCCTGGGCCATCAGGCAGCGGCCGGTGCTGACCGCCTTGTAGACGGACTCGGCCAGCGCGCGCTGGCCGGGACGAAACTCGGCATGCGGGAAGACCAGGCGTTGTGCAGCGCTGTTGCGCGCGTCGCGGTGCTGCATTTCCTCGCGCGCCCAGCCCAGGAACAGCGCACATTGCTGGTTGAAGAACCGCTCCAGGTCGGCCGCGTGAAAACGCTGGTTCAGCAAGGTTTCACCCTCACCGACGATGTCGAAGTACACCAGCGCGAGGTCGATTTCATGCAGGCCGAGTTTCTGGCACATCAACCAGCCGTACACTTTGACCTGGGCCCAATGCAGTTGCCGATGGTTGGCGGGCTGGGCGTCGAGGTCGCCGCGATAGGTTTTCACCTCTTCGAGGCGGTTGCTGTCCGGGTCATAGCCGTCCGCCCTGCCCCGCACCCTGAGCTGTTGGAATTCGCCTTCCAGGGCCACTTCGTGTTGATAATGCGCACTGCGTCGCGAGGCGACCGTGCGATGGCCGACGATACCTTCCTGGGCGCTGGGCGACGGCGTGAAGCGCAGGTCGAGGTCGCCGACCTTGGCCGTGAACTCACACAGCGCCCGCACCGCAACGCTGTAGCTCAAGCCGGTTCAGCCCAGCGGACATAGCAGACGGTCACCGGCATCTGGTACTCACCACAGAATTCCAGCCAGCGCAGTTGGTTGTCTTGCAGACGATCGCCGGGGCCTTTGACCTCGATCATGCGGTAGGTCTTTTGCGCCGGCCAGAACTGGATCAGATCCGGCATGCCCGTGCGGTTGGCGCGGATGTCCAGCAGCAGCCGTTCAAACCAATAGCGCAGGTGTTCGGCCGGCAAACACGCCAGTGCTTGTTCGAGCAGTTCTGCGCTGAGCAGGTTCCAGAACACGAACGGTGACTGGATACCCCACTTGTCTGCGTAGCGCTGGCGGATGGTGGCCTTATAGCGCTCGTCCTCCAGTTGCTCGAAACAGGCGGCGAACAACGCGCTGCGGCGCTGGTGAAAGTCGTCACTGTGCAGGTCCACCGGCCCACGCTGGAACGGGTGGAAGAACGCACCTGGCAACGGCGCGAAAATCGCCTCCCAGCACAACAGCCCGAACAACGAATTGATCAGGCCATTTTCGACATAATGCACCGGCCCATCGGGCTCGCTGAGATGCGCCTGGACACAATACTCCACCGACATCAGTGGCTGCTGGGCCAGTGCCAGGTCCAGGCGGGTGACCTCGCGCGGCGTGGTCTTGGGCAACGCCGGTTCGCCGAGTTTGCGGCGCAGGCGTGGCAGCACGCGCAGCAGGTGTTGTTGTTCAGCGGCACTTTCCGGCGCCTGTTGCGCGGCGCACGCCAGGGCCATGGCTTGCGCGTAGTGCGCCTGACGCTCCAGCACGCGAATCAGCCGTGCGCGCGCGCCAGGGTAGGCGCAATCACGGTAGATCTGCGCCGCCAGCGCCAATTCGGCGCTGCGCTCGCAATACTGGCCGACCTGGAACAACAGCTTGGCGCGACGTTTTTCCAGCCAGGGGTTGTCGGTGACAAGCGTAGCGATCCGTGGCAGCACCTCGTGCAGCGCCTCCCCCGCTTCAAAAGCCTGCTGGCATTGGTGCAGGAACAGAAAACCGACCACATCGTCACGGCTGCGCAGGCCACGCGACTCGGCGCAGAACTGGACTTTTTCGTAGGTGTAGATGCCCAGGTCGGCCAGCACGAACTCCGACCAGTCCTGATACAGATTGCCGAAGAACATCAGCCGCAGGCGATCGCACAAATCCATGATGGTCAGGCTGTAGAGCGCATCGCTCAGCTGCGGGCACCACTGGGCAAACCGGCGCTGTTCGCTGAACTGTTCCGCCAGTAACGCCAGCCAATCGGCCTTCCTGCCCTTGGGCTGCGCAATCCACGGTTTGAAGGCCGCAAGGATTTCGCCTTTTTGCAGCAGTGCAAACAGCTCTTCCACGCACAGCAGCCCTTGTTCCTCAACCCAACCCTGTTCCACCAGTGCCAGCACGGCCGTGCGGGTGCAGCCAATCTCCAGATAATTGAGTTTGCTCGCCCGAAAGTGCACGCCCTTGCGCATCACCATGCGCACCAACAAGGCTTGGGACGCTTGCGGCAACCTGTCAAATTGCTGAATGAAATGCTGTTCTTCCGGATCGAGTAAATCGGCATAGCGTTGCCCCAGCCAATGCAGGACTTGGCGGAAGTTATGCAGATAATACAAGGGATCGTCGAGGGGATTGGCCATGTCGCGCGCTGATCAAATACTGGTTATGCATACAGAGTGCCGCCAGCGGCGAGCTGTTGCAATCGGTAATAGATAAATGGCGCACGCAACTTTTTGTATAAAAATGATCAGATAGGACAGTTGATGGCGTAACATTTGCGGCCCGCAGCCCATGGCGCGGGACTTTTCAGGGTTAAAGGTAAGGGTTATGAACATGAAGAATTTGGGTCTTCCACTGGTTGCACTCACTTTTCTGCTGTTGGCGGGTTGCTCCACGCAAACCGTCGTGACACTGCAAAACGGCACGCAGTATTTGACCAAGGACACCCCCAAGACCAAAACGGCCGACGGTTTCTATGAATTCACCGATATCGCCGGCAAGCACATCCGCGTCAAGGCGGATGATGTCGCGACAGTGCGCAACGAAAAGTAAGCGCCCGCACACCAAAAAGCCCCGCCAATGCGGGGCTTTTTGTTTGGGCCGCTACCGATCAATACCGGTAGTACGGGTGGTAATACGGGTGGTAGTAGGGATGGTAATAGTACGAGTGGTAGTACGGGCGGTAGCAGCATGGGCCCGGATACGCCGGGTACACCGCGCACCCGCCAAGCCCCAGCACTACCAGCGCGCACAGCATCAGTCGAAATCGGGACATGCTCAGCTCCTCACATAACGCGCGAACCTTCTCGCAGGCAGTGATTAAACGCGTGAGCCCGGCCCAATCCGTCGCAGTGCTGCGCCGTTGATCCATGAAGATTTATTTACCGAAGGATTTTCGCCCTGCCGGCGTTTAACCGATAAGCCGCCTTCATTTTCGCGGGCGGTAGCACGGAGAACGACGACCATGGCAGTCATGTCCCGCACGGTACGCGCTCTTTTACTGATTCCGTTGACGCTGGTGGCCCTGGCCAGTGCGCCGGCGTTTGCCGACACCCTCATCATTCGTCAGCCACCCAGGGTGATCGTGGTGCAAGCCCCGCCTCCACCGGTCTATTACGGCCATTGGGGTTATGGCCCACGGCCCTATTACTATCCGCATCATGTCTACGGTTACGGCTATGGCAACCCCCACCGGCCGTATTGGGGCGGCGGCTGGCGGGGGCACCCTTGGCGGTGATCAGCCGATGCTGACGCCGTCCGCCCACAGGCCGCCATGGCCGACGCCAACCAGGGTCACCGAGTCGGCGCCAAACGTGAGCACCGTGTCCGCGCCGACCACTTTGGCATGGTCACGCAGGTCGGTGCTCCCCTGCACGTCCTGGAACACCAGCTTGTCGGTGGTCTGGTAGCCAATCACGCGATCGTTGCCGAACTGGCCACTGAACAGGAAGGTGTTATGCCCACTGTTGTCGCGGATCGTGTCATTGCCTTTGCCGCCTTCGATAAAGTCCGCGCCCTTGCCACCCTGGATCAGGTCGTTGCCGTCGCTGCCAATAATGAAGGTATTGCCCTTGTGCGGTTCGGCATTGCGGTTGAGGTCTTGCACCCACGTAGTGGCCCGCGCCGGGTCGGACAGGTTGGCGACGATTACCGTGGAGTCACGGGTCATCTGGTCATAGAACCCGGAGTCGAGGATGCGCGTCATGCCGTCGCCGTATGCGGTCGGCAGGTGCGAGACCCAGGTCGGCAGGTTGACGATGGAGAACGGCAGCACATTCCACAGGGTCGAGGCGTAGTGGTCGTTGAAGCTGACGATGTTATCGGTGGTCGACTCGTGGGGCTTGTCGTGCACGCCCAGGGACGACAGATTGAAGGATGAGCCGTCCAGCGCGCGAAACACCGGGTCGTTTTCATAGCCGATGTTGAGCACCTTGTCGCCGGCGCTTTGGGTCGGCGATGCATAGGCCACGTAGTTGGCGTCCGTGTAGAAGCCCGACCATTTGTTGGTGCTTAAATCCGCCATGCTGTTGACCGCCAGGCCGCCCAGGCTGTGGCCGCTGACCATCACGTCCTTGCCGGTAAGGCCATGGGCAGCGGCGTAATCGGCGACGTTTTTGAGCAGCCCGCCGAACGCTTCGCCGGCGTAGTTCTTTGCGTAATCCTTGGGCCCCAGCGCCGCAAGCAGATCGCTGACCAGGTCGCCGATGGAGTCGCTGATCAAGGTTTCCCGCGGCCCCGACGTGCCGCGAAAGCCGATGCCGATTTCCAGCAGTTTGCCGGCGTCATCGTACTTGCCCAACACCTCGACCTGCGCGGTGGTGTAACCGGCTTTTTCGCCAAAGTAGGTGCCGCGCGCGTCGACTTTGCCGCCGTAGCCGAGGGTGCTTGCACTGATGGGCGTCCAACCGGCTTTTTGCACCGCCTCCAGCGCGGCTTTTTCCGAATCCGGGTTCCAGGGAATGCCCGGAATGACACCCTGTGAATTCGTGCTGCCGAGCAGTGCACCCACCAGCGTGGCCGGCAAACCAAGCCCCAAGCCATTGTGCTGGTAACCCACGGCAAAGCCGTTATCCAGATTATGGTAGGTGTACAACGTGATCGCCATGGCGTCGGCGAACAGCGCTTTGGAGCCCTCGGTGCCGAGGTTTTTATAGTCAAAGATACCCATGGTAGTGCCTCTCTGTTGTTGGATTTGTAGAGAAAGCGAAAACACCCGTTGCCCCTGAGGGAACGGGCTTTATGTGGGAGCAGGCTTGCCTGCGATGATGGCCTCCAGACTGACGCAAATCTACCTGATGCCCGGCGATCCAAATGTGGGAGCGGGCTTGCTCGCGAATACGCTGTACCAGCCAATGAGGCCGTTAACTGACACACCGCTTTCGCGAGCAAGCCCGCTCCCACATAAAGTCCGGTTCCACATTAAGCAGGTCGTGCTTGTTTAGAACGCCCAGTCGAGGCTCAACCCCACCCCGTGGACTTTTTCCTTGCTGGCCAGCAGGCCGTTGTAATCAAAGTTCACCCGCGCGTCCTTGCTCAACGCCAGGCTGACCCGCGCGCCCACCAATGCCGCATCACGCACCATCGGTGCACTTTCCACCGCAAACGCCGGACCGCCCGAAGCAAACGCCAGGTGCTGTTCGGAATCGGTGCTGCTCAGGTTGTGCTGCCAGCCCAGCGTGCCGGACACCTCGAGTTGCTGGTGGTCATTGACGTTGAAGGTCTTCAACGCACGCATGCCCAAGGTGCTCAACACCCCATCGCGGCTGTCGTCGCGACCTTTCAGCGCAGCGGCATCACCCTTCTCGGTGAAACCGTCGGTGTCCAGGTGCACGTAAGCCAGGTTGGCGAACGGCTCCAGGGCCAACGGTTGCAGGTTGACGCGGTACGCCGCCTCGCCGAACACCTGGGTGCTGCTCGCGTCCACTTTGACGGTTTGCTTGCCGGCGACGGCGCCGTATTGCAGGTCGCGCTTCACGTCGGCGCGATGCCAGCTGTAGGTCGCACCACCGCTCAGACGCCAGGCACCGATTTCATGCCCGGCGTATGCGCCGAAGTGGTAGCTGTCGACCGACGCCCGTGAATGGGTGTCGTTGCCCATGTTCAACGAAGTGTCACTGTAGCCGGCGACCAGGCCGATGCGGGTCGCTTCATCCAGCGCGCCATCCACACCGGCAAGCATGCCGCCCAGTGACGTGGTGTAGCCTGCCGTGTCGCTGCGGCTGTCAGTCTTGCCCCACGCGCCCAACGCCTTGACCCACACGTTGCCACGGCTATCGAGGGTCTGGCTGCTGGCGCCCATCTCGCCATGGCGCAGGCGCTCGCCCACGGCTTCACGCACGTAACGGCTGTCATTGATCAACGCACTTTGCAGCGCCGGGTAGATTTCGCCGGAGAGCTGTTGGAACGCACCTTGCGCCGAGGCTGCAGTCGGCGCCAGCAACAGGCTTTCATACACCGCATTGCCCGCGCCCAATTGGTCAGCTGCGGCCGCCACAGCACGCTGGTTGGGCGTCACAGCCACACTGGCGAAGCTGTTGGTGCGCGCCACGTCGAGTTGCACGCCAGTGGCGGCGTAGTTCAAGGTGCCACCGACAAACAGGTAGTTCGGCACTACTGCACCGAAACTGCCGGTGACGCCACCGGCGGCTTGCAGGATGTTGTACTGGCGACCGATCAGGCTGCCAGCCTGCGCATTGGTCAGCAGCGTCGGGCTGTTTTCCAGGGCCAGGGTCACGGTGCCGCCATTGAGCGTGGCGGTCCCCCCGGCGACGATCCGGTCACTGCTGGTCGGCGACAACTCCACCGCGTAGGTCGACCCTGGGTCAAAGGTGACATTCCCGGCCACATTCAGCGTGCCAATGGAATTGCCCGGTGCCACGGTGCCGCCGCTTTTCGCGCTCAGCGAGCCAATGCGCCCTGAGCCGCCGAGCACACCGCGCTGGCCGACGGTCACGTCGGAGCTGACCGAGCCGTTGATCGCCAGCACGCCTTGATTGACCAGGGTCGGGCCGCTGTAGGTGTTAGCGCCGGTCAGCACCAGGGTGCCGATGCCCTGCTTGGTCAGGCCGCCATGGCCTGAAATATTGTTGCTCCACACGTCCAACCCGCAATGTACGTCCGTGCACAGGCGTTGGGTCGGTTTGCCGGCATCCACCACGGCGCCGATCCCTGGCAAATCCGCGACAAACTGCGCGCTGCCATACGCCCCGTCGATACGGAACTCAGCCGGGATATCTTCGGCGGTAATAAACATCGCTGGCCCGTTGACCGCCTTGCCCAGGTTGATCATGCCCCAGCCGTACAGCGCGTCGATGCCCGGCGCGCCGAGGTCGGTGGCGGTGGTTTTGAGCACGGTGGAGATCTGCTCGCCGCTCATGTACGGGAAGCGCTCCATCAGCACCGCCGCAGCGCCCGCCACATGGGGCGCGGCCATGGAGGTGCCGTTTTTGTTGGCCCAGTCGGTGGTGAGGTTGGCAAGGGTGGTGCCGTTGATGATCGAACTGAAAATCTTCGTGCCCGGCGCCGACACACAGAAACTCGCCGCATACCCGCAGCGCGACGAGAAGGTGCTGATCACGTACGGGTTGGGGCTGGTGGTATCCGGGTTTTGTTGCAAGGCCGCGACCGACAGCCAGTTCGGGGCAATCTCCGGCACAAAGTACGCCAGGCCCGACATTGCATCCGGGTTGTTGCGGTTGTAGTCGTTACCGGCGGCAAAGATAGTCAGCACGCCGCTGCGGGCCGCATCGATTGCGCCTTGATAAGCACCACCGGCCAGCGTGCCGAGGATCGGCCGGATGTTATTGAACTGCGCCTGCGCCTCATTGACCGTGAAATTCGGGAACGCCGGATCGCGACCGCCCTTGGCGTATTGATCGCCAATGCCGATGCCCCAGCTGTTGTTGATGATCCGTGCGCCGCTGGCGACCAGCCCATCCCAGCCGGCCTTGTACACCGCGCCGTCGTTGCCGAGGATGATCCCGTCTTCCGGCCCCGGGTCGCCGTTTTCGGCGCTGAGAATTTGCGCATTGAACGCCACGCCATGCATTGGCCCGCCGTCACGGTTACCGGCGGCAATGCCGCCGACGTGGGTGCCGTGGTTACCCAGCTTGCCGTTGGAGTCCTGGGACGGCGTGCCGTCATAACGGAACGCATCGCCCGCCTTCACCGGAATATACGGGTCGGTGTATTGGCGGATGCCTTCGGTGACAATCGTCACCACTTTGCCGGGGCTGGCGAATTCCGGGTGCTGGGCGTACACCGGCTGGTCGAAGATCCCCAGCTTGACGCCCTTGCCGGTGTAGCCGGCGGCATACGCAGTGTCTGAATGGATGGCGCCCAGCCCCCAGTCGGCCTTGAACTCGTTGCTGCGCCAGCTCGCGGCGTCGCCCAACTTACCCGTTTCCACATAGGGTGCGGCCTGGGCGGTCCCCAGGCTTGCCAGGCAGCACAGCAACGCGCCGTATGGCACGCAGCTCAAGGCCTTGAGCGGGTAGCCCGGGCCGGTGTGAGTGGCGGTAATTAACCCTGACTTGCGTTTTTTCACGGTGACCTTCCTTAGTTTTCTTATTGCCGGTATGTGAATCACTTTGCTTCAGCGCCGCAGTGCCAGCGTGGGAGCGGATTTACTCGCGAAAGCGCTGCATCAGTCGTCGCATTCATCACTGACCCACCGTCTTCGCGAGCACGCCCGCTCCCACCTGCTGACCTGCGCTGCCGTCTAGAACTGCCAGTTCAGGCTCAGCCCCACGCCCTGGGTTTTCTCGCGGCCACCCAACTGCCCGTGGTAATCCAGGTTGACCCGTGTGGCCTTGCTCAGCGCGAGGCTGGCCTGCACACCGACCAGTGCGGCATCGCGCAGCAACGGCGAACTGCGCACGGCAAATGACGGCCCGCCGGCGACAAACGCCAAGTGTTCTTCGGAATCAACCGCCGTCAGGCTGTGTTGCCAACCCAGGGAGCCGGACAGTTCAAGCTGCTGATGGTCATTCAGAGGCAGGGTTTTCAGCGCCCGCACACCAAGGGTGCTGAGCACGGCATCGCGCCGATCACTGCCACGCTCAAGCGCTGCGGCAGCGCCTTTTTCGTGGAAAGAGTCACTGTCCAGGTGCACGTAGGCCAGGTTGGCGAACGGCTCCAGCGCCAGCGGTTGCAGGTGAAGGCGGTACGCGGCTTCGGTGAACAACTGAGCCGTGCGCGCGTCCAGCTTGGTCTTTTGCTTGCCGCTGACTTCGCCGTATTGCAGGTCGCGCTTCACATCGCCGCGATGCCAGCTGTAGGCACCGCCGGCGCTGACGCGCCAGTCGCCCAATTCACGCCCGGCATACGCGCCGAAGTGGTAACTGTCGATGGACGCCGACGAATGCGTGCCGCTGCCCATATTCAGCGAGCTGTCGCTGTAGCCGGCAACCACACCCACACGGGTCTGCTCGTCGAGTGCACCGTCTACACCGGCCAGCAGGCCGCCGATCGAGGTGTTGGCGCCAGCCGTTTCGCTGCGGCTGTCGGTCTTGCCCCAGGCGCCGAGCGCCTTGAGCCACAGGTTGCTTTCACCGTTCACCGGCACATGGCGCAGGCGCTCGCCGACAGCGTCGCGCAGTTGCAGGCTGTCGTTGATCAGCATCGCGCCAATCGCCGGGTAGATTTCACCGGACAGTTGCTGCAAGCCTTGGCGGGCGGTGGCGACCGAGTCCGACAACAACACGCTCTCATACACCGGGTTACCGGCGCCGAGTTGCTCGGCGGCGGCCGCAACGTTGCGCTGGTTACGGGTGGCGGCGACGCTGGCGAATGTGGCGTTGTTGCGCCCCACGTCCAACTGCACGCCGTTGGCGGCGTAATCGAGGGTGCCGCCGAGGAACAGGTAATTCGGCAGCACTTGGCCAAACTGGCCCTGAATGCCACCCGCCGCCTGGAGGATGCTGTATTGGCGGCCGATCAGGCTTTGCACTTGGCTCTGGCTGAGCAGTGTGGGGCTGTTTTCCAGCGCCAGGGTCACGGTGCCGCCGCCGAGCACGGCTTTGCCGCCGGCGACGATGCGGTCGCTGCTGGTGGGCGTGAGTTCCACGGCATAGGTGGAGCCCGCGCCCAGGTTCACATCACCGGCCACCTGCAAGGTGCCTACCGAATTGCCCGGTGCCACGGTGCCGCCGCGGTTGACGCTTAAGGCGCCGATGCGCCCGGAACCGCCAAGGGTGCCGCTGTCGTTGACGGTCACCGCTGAGGTCAATGAGCCGTTGACTGCCAGCAGGCCGCCATTGACGCTGGTCGCACCGCGATAGGTGCTGTCGCCGCTGAGTACCAGGCTGCCGGCGCCGGATTTGATCAGTCTGCCCTCGTACACGCGGTGCGCCGCGGCCTGATCACGGGCAGTGCCAACGGCGTAATCGGTCAGGTCCTGTTGGCTGGCATTTGCGCCCACGCCGTTCTGCCAACCCTTGTCGATCAGGGTTTGCTGCCAGGCGCTGTGCTCGGCGCGGTCTTCGGCCTGGCGCTGAACCAACGCTTGGTCGGCGATGCCGTTGCTCCACACATCGCCCTGCCCGGCCGCAAGGTTGACGTTCATGCTGCCAAGCAATTGCCCCGGCCCGCGCATGGCCCGGCCGAGGTCCGGCACGCCCCAGCCCACGATAGTATTCGGTGCTTGAGTGATAGAACCGTCGAGCTGGGTGGCAGTGGTCAACAGCACCTGCAACGCCTGCTCATTGGTCATGTACGGGTAGCGCTCCATCACCAGCGCCAGCGCGCCCGTGGCATGCGGTGCCGACATCGAGGTGCCGGATTTGACCCCGTATCCACCGTCGGGAATGGTGCTGTTGATCAGCGCGCCGGGGGTGGAAATGCACCAGTATTTGGCGATCCCGCACTTGTTGTATTTCTGGTTATTCGCCTTGTCCAAACCCGACACCGCCAACCAGTGGCCTTCCAGTTCCGGCTGGAAATACGGCAACGCCGAACGCACGCTCGCGTTCGCATAACCGCTGTTACCGGCACTGAACACGTTGATAACGCCGGCCTTTGCCACATCCGCTGCGGCATCCAGCCACGTGCCCTGGTTGTAGTGCTGGGCGTAAGCCGCGTGCAGGTCACCGAGGGTTTGGTAGCTGACGTCCTTGGGCTGGCTGCCCCAGCTGTTGTTGATGGCCCGCACACCGGAATCCACCAACGCGCTGTACACCGTCTTGAAATACTTGGGGTCCGGCGTCGGGCCAAACAGGAAGCTGTCGTTGGCGTTGGTATTGCCCACATAGATTTGCGCGTTGTAGGCCACACCGTGCATGCCTGCGCCATCTCGCGCGGCGCCCATGGTGCCGGTGACATGGGTGCCGTGGGAGTCGTTATTGGGGTTGAGCGCACCGGTGGTGCTGAACGGGCGGCCATCGACGTAGGTGCCTGTGGCGGTGACGGCGTGATAACGGTCTTTGGCGGCCTCGGGGTGATTGGGATCGAAGCCTGAGTCCAGCGCGCCGACCTTGACCCCGCTGCCGGTGATGCCGGCGGCATAGGCTTCATCCGCCTTCATGCGCCCCAGGCCCCAGTCGCTCTGGAATTCGGCGGAGCGCCAACTGGCAGGGTTACCGGCTTGGCCGGTCTCGGTATAGGCCGCCTGTGCCGCAACGGACAACAGGAGCAAAGAGCCTGCAGTAAACGGTTTGAAACGCGGTGAATCGGTGATCATCTAAATCATCCTTATTGTTTTTATAAGTGCTCATTTCACAGGGCCGAAGGCCTCATCGACTTTCGCAAGGTCGGTGTCGCGCAAGTTGCCCGCGTAGTAGTGCAATTTGGTCCAGGCCATCAGGTAGTCATACCGGGCCTGGGCCAGGTCGCGACGGGTGCTGTACAACTGCTGCTCGGCGTTCAACGCGTCGAGGTTGACCCGCTCGCCGCCGAGGATGCTTTGCTTGGTCGACACCACCAGGGCCTCGGCCGACGCCAGGGCTTTTTGATAGGCGCGCAACTTGCTCACCCCCGACAGGCAGGCGCTGAACTGGCGACGCAGCTCAATCAGGGTTTCGCGGGTTTTGCCTTCCAGCTCGTACTCAGCCTGCTCCATGCTGCGACTGGCCTGACGGGTGGAGGCCGAGACGGCACCACCGGCATACAGCGGCAGGCTCACTTCGACGCCGATGGTGTTGGTGTCGTAGCGCTGGTTGTAGGTGTTGCCGCTGTCGGACTCCTGCTGGCGTGTACTGGCAAACGCGGTGATCTTCGGCAGATGCCCGGCGCGGTTGCGCTCCACTTCATAGCGCGCGACTTCGACGGCCTGACGCTGGGAGGCCAGCGTGGGGTTATTGCTGATCGCCAGCTCATGCCAGGTGTCGTAATTGGCCGGGGTCAACGTGAAGGCGGTAAAGCTTTGGTTCAGCGGTGCCAGGTCATTGATGTTGACGCTCTGCACGCCGATCAACGCGCCCAACTCGCGTAACGACGCGTCTTGTTCATCCAGCGCCTGGATTTCTTCGGCGGTGGCCAGCTCGTAACGGGATTCGGCTTCGAGGATATCGGTGCGGGTGCCCTCGCCCTGCTGGAACAGGTGCCGGTTCTGCTGGAACTGCTGCTCGAAGGCCTTCTTTTTGGCGCGGGCAATGTCGATCTGGTCCTGGGCAAACAGCGCCTGGGTGTAATAGCTCAGCACCCGCACCAGCAGCGCCTGGCTCTTGTCGCGAAAGCTTTCATCGGCAAACAGCGCCTGGGCCACACCCTTGCGATAGTTGGCATAGGCTTCGTAGTCAAACAGCGGCTGCTGCAAGCTGAGCGTCGAGCCATAGCTGTCGTAGTTGCGGTTGTCGTGGTAATTACCGCCGCGCCCGTCGGGCAAGGTGGCTTTGGAGTTGTTGCGGCCCTTGTTGTAGTTGTACGACAGCCTGGGCAGCAGCCCGGCACGGCCGATGGTGCGGTTTTCCAGGCCGGCGTCGCGCTCCTTGATGGCCCCCAGAAACACCGGGTCGTTACGCAGGGCCTGCTCGTAGACATCAAACGGGCCCATGGCGGCCTGGGCACTGGTGCAGCTCAATAGCAAGGCGAGGAACACAGGCTTCATGCTCATTCCTCAGTCAACGCAGAGCCGGCGCGATCGAGCAGCGGCTTGAACAGGTAATTCAGTAACGAGCGCTCACCCGTGCGCACGAACATCTCGGCGGGCATGCCCGGCTTGATCACCAGGCCATGCAACTTCGCCAGCGCCACCTCGCTCACGGTGGTGCGCAGCACGTAATACGGCGCGCCGGTTTTTTCATCGAGCATCTGGTCGGCGGAGATCAGGCTGACTTCCCCCGGCACGCGCGGCGTGCGGCTCTGGTTGAAGGCGGTGAAGAGGATATCGACCGGCAAGTGCGTGCCGACTTTGTCCACCAGGTGCACCGGCAAATGCCCTTCGACTTCCAGACGCGTGCCTTGCGGCACGATTTCCAGCAGGGTCTCGCCCGCCCGCACCACGGCACCTTCGGTGTGCACGCCAAGGTTGACCGCAATGCCATCGGCCGGCGCGTTGATTTCGCTGTGTTGCAGGTTGAAGCCCGCTGAGGTGAGCTGCTGCTCAAGGGTCAGGCTGCGCAGTTGCGCATCGGCCAGTTGGCTGCGGACTTCCTTTTGATATTCCTCGCTGTGTTGCTGCAACTTCAGGCGTGACTCCAGGATGCCCTGCTCTACACGCCCGCTTTCGCCGGTGTTCTGCGCCAGGTCTTGCTGCACCTGGGACAGTTGGCGCTGGTATTCCATAAGCCGGTTACGCGGGATGTAGCCGTTGTCGGCCAACGGTTGCAGGTTGCTCAGTTGGTCACGCAGCGACTGCGCCTGGGCGGTCAGGTCACTGCGGGCCCGACGCATGCCGCTCAACTGTGAGGTGGCGCCGTCAATGTTCGCGCGGATACCGGCTTGTTCGCGGGCAAACGCTTCGCGGCGGCTGCTGAACAGTTGGCGCTGGCCTTCCAGAACGAGCGCCAACGCTGGATCAGGGTTGGCGCTCAACTCGGCAGGAAAGGTAATGCTGGAGCGGTTGTCGCGTTCACTCTGCCAGCGCGCCACACTGGCCCAGGCCATGCGGTACTGGGCTTGCAGGGACTGCACGTCGGCCTGATTCTGGGTCTGGTCGAGGCGAAACAGCGGCTGGCCCTGCTTGACCAGCTCGCCCTCCTTCACCAGGATCCGGCTGACCACGCCGGGGCTGAAGGTTTGCACCGCCTTGCGCTTGCCCGACACCACCACCGTGCCTTGCACCGGAATGCCCTGGTCCAGCGGGGCCAGGCTGGCCCAGAGGAAAAAACCACCGGCGCCGACCAGGGTCAGCAACCAGCCCATACGGACAAAGAAACCGGCGTCACGCTGTTCAAAACGGGGTTCAACAATAAGGCTGCTCATGCGCCTGGATTCCTTCCGGCTTGGTACTGACGGCTGAGGCTCACGCCGGCCTTTTCTCGCGGTGCTTCCTGCTGGCCCGACAAGGCGCGCAGCACTTCCTGGCTCGGCCCGAACGCCTGCAGGCGCCCTTCGTTGAGCACCAGCAACTTGTCGGCCTGGGCCAGAGCCGAGGAACGGTGCGTCACCAGCACCACGCTGCTGCCCTGGGCTTTCATCTGCACGATGGCGCTGGCCAAGGCCGCTTCGCCGACGGTGTCGAGGTTGGAGTTGGGTTCATCCAGCACGATCAAGCGCGGGCCGCCATACAGCGCACGCGCCAGCGCCACGCGTTGTTTCTGGCCACCGGAGAGGCCGCCGCCGTTGTCGCCAAGCACGGTGTCGTAGCCTTGGGGCAGGCGCAGGATCAGTTCATGGACACCGGCTTGTTGCGCGGCCTTGACCACGCGTTCAGGGTCGGCATCGCGAAAGCGCGCGATGTTGTCGGCGATGCTGCCGCTGAACAGTTCGATGTCCTGGGGCAAGTAACCGATATGTGGGCCGAGGTCGTCGCGGTCCCAGCGATGAATATCCGCGCCGTCCAGGCGCACAGTGCCCGCCAGGGTTGGCCACACGCCCACCAGCACGCGGGCCAGGGTGGATTTGCCCGAACCCGACGCGCCGAGCACGCCCAGCACTTCGCCCGCGCCGAGGCTGAAGCTGACTTGATGCAAGGTCGCCATGCGCCGCCCCGGCGGGCCTGCGCTGACTTGCTCGAAACTGACCTGGCCCTTGGGGGCCGGTAACGCCATTTGCTCCACTTCCGGCGGGAATTCGCGCAGCAATTCATCGAGACGCTGATAGGCCAGCTTGGCCGAGCTCCATTGCTTCCACACCGCAATCAGCTGGTCGATGGGGCTGAGCACGCGGCCCATGAGGATGGAACCGGCGATCATCATCCCGGCGGTCATCTCGCCCTTGATCACCAAAAATGCGCCCAGGCCCAGCACCAACGATTGCAGGCACAGACGCAGGGACTTGCTCAGCGAGGTGATCACCGAGCCGGTATCGCTGGCGGTGTTCTGATAGCCGAGAAATTGCGAATGCACGGCGAACCAGCGTTTGCGCAACGCACCGAGCATGCCCATGGCCTGGATCGTTTCGGCGTTGTGCAAATGGCTGGTCGCCAACTGCGTGGACTGCTGGGAGAACACACCCGCCTCGCCCAACGGTTTTTTGGTCAGGTATTCATTCAGGCACGCCAACGCGATCAGCAGCACCGCGCCCGCAGTGGCCAACACGCCGAGCCATACGTTGAACAGGAAAATCACGAACAGGTAGATGGGAAACCACGGCGCATCGAAAAACGCGAACAACGCCGGCCCCGTGATGAATTGGCGGATGACCGTCAAATCGCCCAGTGATTGCCCGGCATGCCCCTGGCCCCGTTGCAGGTTGCGTTCAAACGCAGCCTTGTAGACGCGCAAGTTGAATCGCCGCTCCAGCTGGCTGCCGATACGAATCACGATAAAACTGCGCACGACTTCCAGGGTGCCGATAAACGCGAAGAAGCCCACGACCATCAGCGTCAACATCACCAGGGTGGTTTCATTCTGGGAGGACAGCACTCGGTCATACACTTGCAGCATGTAAATCGACGGCACCAGCATCAACAGGTTAATCAACGCCGTGAAGCAGCCAATGCTGATCAAAATACGCTTGTATTCACCCAACGCCCTGAATAAGGGCGCAACCGCATGGGACTTCGCCATATCTTCTTATCTTCCGTGAGCGAATGACGCGCAATAGTTGCCCAACCCCTGAATAAGGGCGGCCAACTATAAAAATCGAGTTATAAGTTTATAACTTTTTAACTAAGGTATTCGTTGCAGTACAACTTCCCCACCTGAAGGGGTGCGCCCTTTATATTCGCCTTCTTTCTGGCGGTTCAAATGGGTAATGCCCGTGCCTTCGGCATTCATCAGCCAGATCCCGTCCGGGGTGGGCGTCCAGGTCAGGGGTTTCTCGCCCAGCCATTCGGTGACACACGTGACATCACCGGCCAGGGCATTGGCCTGCTCCAGCAAGTCCAGCGCGCACACCCGATCCTGCTGGTGCAGCTGCCAATGGCCGGCCAATTGCGCGGTGGTGGGTAAAACAAGACTGCTCGCCATTGCGTGGGCTCCTGCCGAAACGAACAACACCTGTGAAGCACAGGCAATCAAATGAGAAAAACGCGGCATCTTTCGCTCCATCCTAGAGCGCGGCGCCGAAGCGCCGCGCGCTTTACATCACGCTACGATGTCGCTGACAGCGGCCTGGCCAACGGTGGTGACGAGGAAATCCGCCACGCCGTGCCCGGAGAAGTCCACGGCCAAGGTGCCCAGGTTGGTGCCCGAGGCATAACTCAGCACTGCGTCGCCGGCATGCCCGGAGAACGCGTTGACGAAGGTCAAGCCTGCACCTTTGGTGATACCGGACAGGTCGATCTTGTCCGAACCCGAGGTGAAGTCAAAGATCTTGTCGGCAGCGCCCGGCTTGGAATCGGAACTGGCACCGTACACGAAGGTGTCGTTGCCGGCGCCGCCCCACAGTTGGTCCGCACCGCCACCGCCGTAGATGATGTCGTTGCCGGCACCGCCCTTGATGACGTTGGCTGCGTTGTTACCAATGATCAGGTCGTTGCCTGCCCCACCGAACGCGTTCTCGACGGTAACGCCCTTGGCGATGGACACGTTGCCCACCAGGCCGCCAACGTCGGAGAACGAGGTCTCATTGAGGTTGATCTTCTGGTTCTGGGTAAAGCCCGAGAAATCCAGGGTGTCGTTGCCGCCACCGTCCCATACCGAGAACACCAGCTTGTCGGCATTGGACGTGGCGCTAAGGAAATCACGCCCGGTGTTGGAGTTGAACCCGTAGGTGGTGTCCGTGGCGCGGGTGTTGAAGTTGGCACCGTAGAGCTTCTGGATCGCGGCGATGTCATCGATCAGCGGGCCGGAAGCGTAAGCCTCGACGCCGCCTTTGCTGAAGTTCTGGTTGGTGTTGCTCTCGCTCCAGTAACTCATGA
>PJQF01000213.1_pt1 | contig 27793 bp, 21 predicted proteins | sample 1503741 | NCBI WGS metagenome assembly PJQF01 (sample SAMN07775949, study PRJNA414020) | Biofilm metagenome, whole genome shotgun sequencing project. | isolation source: biomolecule (vanillin) treated reverse osmosis membrane biofilm | place: India: Nagpur | collected 2017-03-21 | reverse complement strand
ACTGACCCACCGCCTTCGCGAGCAAGCCCGCTCCCACAATGTTGACCGAGTTCAGCTGCCAGCACCGCAGTGCTCTGCTTTTCTGTGGGAGCGGGCTTGCCTGCGATGCAGACACCTCGGTACATCAGGCAAACCCAGTCGCAGACCCCATGCCAGCTCCCAGATTGACCCAATACAGTCTGAAAAGCAGCCCACCCTCTGCCTGATGTACCCAGTTCCAAATGTGGGAGCGGGCTTGCTCGCGAATGCGGTGTGCCAGTCACCCACTCCATCAACTGACACACCACTTCGCTTGTGCTTTTGATCTAACCACTCAGGTCGGCTGTCAGGCCGCCGTGCTTTGCTTTTGACTTTGATCTTGATCTTAGGCGCCCCGTTAGCCGCGATGGGCCAAGGATGGCCCATGGCGGCGGCCCACGGTCCAAAGCCTGCGTGAGGGCACACCGAGCCTAGGCGAGGTGCCGAGTGGTGGGGCAAGAGCCCTTTGGTTACTTTGGGGCTTTTCCAAAGTGACCCGCCGTAAGGGCGGAACCCATTGCGGCCGTGACCCAAACAACGGATATGTACTCAGCGCCCCCCACAGTCACCCTTTATTCCGGCCAATGCCACGCCGGCGCATCCAAAACCCCTTGCCCCACAATCCGTGTCTCGCCCAGCACCTTCTCCAGCACAATCGAATGACACCCTTCATCCTGCTGCAGCGCTGCAATCAACCGACTGGCATGGGATACCACCCACACCTGGCACTGCTGTGACGCCTGGATAATCAAGCGCGCCAGCGCCGGCAGCAAATCCGGGTGCAGGCTGGTCTCCGGCTCGTTCAGCACCATCATCGTGGGCGGCCGGGGCGTCAGCAGCGCGGCAACCAGCAGCAGATAACGCAAGGTGCCGTCCGACAACTCCGCGGCCGACAGCGGCCGCAGCAAACCTTCCTGATAAAATTCAAGCGCGAAACGCCCGCCTTGCAGCGGTTGGATATTCAAGCGCGCTCCGGGGAACGCATCGCTCACCGCGCGCTGCAAGGCCTCGGGGTCGCCAATCTCTCGAATGGTCTGCAACGCGGCTGCCAGGTCGCGCCCGTCGTGATGCAACACCGGCGTGCGCGTGCCCAGTTGTGGCTGGCGCACGGGCGCATCGACGTCGCTGCGAAAGTGATCATAAAACCGCCAGCCCCGGATGCTTTCGCGCAGCAGCAACACCTCCGGCGAGCCGCGCAGGTTGCCGACCTGGTCGAACAGGCTGTGGTAATTCGGTGTGTGCTGAGCCAACACGTCCCAGGCACGTCCTTCACGTGCTCGCACCATCGGCCCGGAACGCTGCACCAGCAGGCTGGCCGGGCGGTAGAGGTGGCCAGCCCAGATGCATTCCTTCTTCACTTCCGGGTCCAGGGAAAAATACGACTGGGTTTTTTCCGGCAGGCCCAGGGAGATCGCATAGCTGAAGTCCTCCCCGGCAAACCCCAGGCGCAGGCGTTTGACGCCTTGGCGTACCATGGGCTCCACCGGCACCTCGCCATTGTGCATGCGCCGGCTGATGGTTTCCGGCCCGGCCCAGAAGGTCGAGTCCAACCCGCCCTCACGGGCCAGCGCATTGATCACCCCGCCTTGGGCGGTTTCCGCCAGCAGCCGCAGGGCGCGATACAGGTTGGACTTACCGCTGCCATTGGGGCCGGTGACCAGGTTCAGCCGGTCCAGGGGCACCACCAACTTATTGATCGAGCGATAATTGGCTACTGCGAGGGTTTTCAGCATGTGCATTCAGTCTGCAGGGGAACCCTTGGAGTATGGGTTCCTGCCGGCAGATAAGGAACCCTGATCTAAGCTCACAGTCGCATACAAACTGGCACATCGCGTCACGCAAAAGGAGCCTGCATGGGCGGTCGCACTTCAAGAGTTGTACTCAGCCTTGGCCTGTTGGCGCTGCTGAGTGGCTGTGGTCAGGAAAACACCGAACCCAAGGCGCATTCACGGGTATTTGTGCAGACCGTACAGTCGGCGGATTTTGCCGCAGCGGTCACGCTGACCGGTGACATCCAGGCCCGCGTACAAACCGATTTGTCCTTTCGGGTGGGTGGCAAGATCATCCAGCGCATGGTCGACGTGGGCGACCGCGTGACCGCCAAGCAAGTGTTGGCCAAGCTCGACCCCAAGGATTTGCAGACCAACGTCGATTCCGCCCAGGCCCAGGTCGTGGCCGAACAGGCGCGGGTCAAGCAGACCGCCGCCGCCTTCGTGCGCCAGGAAAAGCTCCTGCCCAAGGGCTACACCAGCCGCAGCGAATACGACGCTGCCCAGGCCGCGCTGCGCAGCAGTCAAAGTGCCCTGGCGGCGGCGCAAGCCCAACTGGCCAACGCCCGCGAGCAACTCGGCTATAGCGCGTTGATCGCCGATGCACCCGGCGTGATTACCGCTCGCCAGGCCGAGGTCGGCCAGGTGGTGCAGGCCACTGTGCCGATTTTCAGCCTGGCCCGTGACGGTGAGCGCGATGCGGTGTTCAACGTGTACGAATCGCTGTTAGTGGAGCCGCCGCCTGACGCGCCGATCACGGTCAGCCTGTTGGATAACCCGAGCATCAAGGTCCAAGGCAAGGTCCGCGAAGTCACCCCAGCCGTCGCGGCCAATACCGGCACCGTGCAAGTCAAGATTGCGTTGCAGGCGCTGCCCAAAGGCATGCAGCTGGGTTCGGTGGTGAGCGCCACTGCGAATGGCCCGGCCAAGGCCAGTATCGAGCTGCCCTGGTCTGCGTTGACCAAAGACCTCAACGAGCCCGCTGTGTGGCTGGTCGATGGCGACGGCAAGGCGCAACTGCACAAGGTCACGGTGGCGCGTTACCTGACCGGCAAAGTGATCATCGGCGAGGGCCTTAAAGGCGGCGAAAAAGTTGTGGTGGCCGGCGGGCAATTGTTGCACCCCGGTATGCTTGTCGAGATCGCCCAGCCAGGAGCCCAGCCATGAAGCACCTGACGGCTCTACTCGCCACCAGCCTGTTGCTGGTCGCCTGCTCCAAGCAAGAACCGCCGCCCGAACCGGTGCGCCCGGTGTTATCGATGGAAGTCAAAGCCGAAGACCAGGAAAACCTCGGGCGCTTCGCCGGTACGATCCAGGCGCGTTATGAAAGCAATCTGGGTTTCCGCGTGCCCGGCCGTATTGCCCGTCGCGCCGTGGACGTCGGTGCCGAGGTGGAGAAGGGCGCCTTGCTTGCCGTTCTCGACCCCACCGACCAGCAGAACCAGTTGCGCGCCGCCCAAGGCGACCTCGCCCGTGTGCAGGCGCAATTTATCAATGCCCAGGCCAACGCCCGCCGCCAACAAGCGTTGTTCGACCGTGGCGTCGGCGCCCAGGCCCAGTTGGACGTGGCCCAGACCGACCTTAAAACCACCCAGGCCACGCTCGACCAGGCCAAGGCCTCGGTCAACCAGGCCAAAGACCAGCTCACTTACGCCGAACTGCGCACTGACCACGCCGGTGTTGTCACCGCGTGGAATGCCGAGGCCGGTCAAGTGGTCAGCGCCGGCCAGCAGGTGGTGACCCTGGCCCGCCCGGATATCAAGGAAGCGGTGATCGACCTGCCCGCCGGCCTCGCCGAGCGCTTGCCCGCCGATGTGGTGTTTCTGGTCGCCGGGCAACTCGACCCAAGCGTCAACACCACCGCCATCGTGCGCGAAATTGAGCCTCAGGCCCAAAGTGCCACGCGCACCCGTCGCGCACGGCTGACCCTGGCCGAGACGCCGCCGGCGTTTCGCCTGGGAACCGCGATCAGCGTGACCTTGAGCAGCGCGATTGCGCCACGTATCGAACTGCCTGTCAGCGCGTTGCAGGACGTTGGCGGCAAAACCCGCATCTGGCTGCTCGACACCCAAAGCCAGACCGTGCAACCGCGTGACGTCACCGTGATCAGCCGGGACGCCGACAGCGCCTTGCTCAATGGCGGCGTCAAACCCGGCGAACGCATCGTCACCGCCGGTGTGAACAGCCTGAAAGCCGGGCAAAAAGTCAAAATCGACGAGGACAGCCCGCGATGAAAGGGAGCTTCAACTTATCCGACTGGGCCCTCAAGCATCAGTCCTTCGTCTGGTACCTGATGTTCGTCGCGCTGCTGATGGGCGTGTTCTCCTACATGAACCTTGGCCGTGAGGAAGACCCCTCGTTCACCATCAAGACCATGGTGATCCAGACCCGCTGGCCCGGTGCGACCCAGGAAGAAACCCTCAAGCAGGTCACCGACCGCATCGAGAAAAAACTCGAAGAACTCGACGCCCTCGACTACGTGAAAAGCTACACGCGGCCGGGCGAATCCACGGTATTCGTGTTTCTCAAGGACACCACCAGCGCCAAGGCCATCCCGGAGATCTGGTACCAGGTGCGCAAGAAGATCGACGATATTCGCGGCACATTCCCCCAGGGTTTGCAGGGGCCGTCGTTCAACGATGAGTTCGGTGACGTGTTCGGTTCGGTGTACGCCTTTACTGGCGATGGCCTGTCGATGCGCCAGTTGCGCGACTACGTGGAACAGGTACGTGCCGAGATCCGTTCGGTGCCGGGGTTGGGCAAGGTCGAGATGATCGGCCAGCAGGACGAAGTGATTTACCTGAATTTCTCCACGCGCAAACTCGCGGCGCTGGGGATTGATCAGCGCCAGGTCGTGCAAAGCCTGCAATCACAGAACGCGGTGACCCCCGCCGGGGTCATCGAGGCCGGCCCGGAGCGGATCTCGGTGCGCACCTCGGGCCAGTTCGCCTCGGAGAAGGACTTGGCGGACGTTAACCTGCGGCTCAATGACCGTTTCTACCGTTTGGCGGATATCGCCGACATCAGCCGTGGCTATGTCGACCCAGCGCGGCCGCTGTTCCGTTTTAACGGCCAGCCGGCGATCGGCTTGGCCATCGCCATGCAGAAAGGCGGCAATATCCAGTCGTTCGGCAAGGCCCTGCACACGCGCATGGATGAGCTGACCGCCGACCTGCCGGTAGGCGTCGGCGTGCACAAAGTGTCCGACCAGGCGGAAGTGGTCGAGGAGGCGGTTGGCGGCTTTACCAGCGCCTTGTTTGAAGCGGTCATCATCGTCCTGGTGGTGAGCTTTATCAGCCTCGGTATGCGTGCCGGGTTGGTGGTGGCGTGTTCGATTCCGTTGGTGCTGGCGCTGGTGTTCGTGTTCATGGAGTACAGCGGCATCACTATGCAGCGGGTGTCGCTGGGCGCCTTGATCATCGCCCTCGGCCTGTTGGTGGACGATGCGATGATTACCGTGGAGATGATGATCACGCGCCTGGAAAAAGGCGAAACCAAGGAGCAGGCAGCGACGTACGCCTACACCTCGACCGCCTTCCCGATGCTCACCGGCACGTTGGTGACGGTGGCCGGTTTCGTGCCAATCGGCCTCAATGCCAGTTCGGCGGGCGAATACACCTTTACCCTGTTCGCGGTGATTGCCGTGGCGATGCTGGTGTCGTGGGTGGTGGCGGTGCTGTTTGCACCGGTGATTGGGGTGCATATCCTCAGTGCCAATGTGAAACCGCATAACGCCGAGCCAGGGCGCATCGGCCGCGCGTTCAATGGCGGCATGCTGTGGGCGATGCGCAACCGCTGGTGGGCCATCGGCATCACCGTGGGCCTGTTCGTGGCGTCGGTGTTCTCCATGCAGTTTGTGCAGAACCAGTTCTTCCCGTCGTCGGACCGCCCGGAAATCCTTGTCGACCTCAACCTGCCGCAAAACGCCTCGATCAACGAAACGCGCAAAGCGGTCGACCGCCTGGAAGCCATCATCAAGGATGACCCGGACATTGCCCGCTGGAGCACCTATATCGGTCAGGGCGCGATTCGTTTCTACCTGCCCCTCGACCAGCAATTGGAAAACCCGTACTACGCCCAGTTGGTCATCGTCAGCAAAGGCCTGGAAGCACGCGGCGCCTTGATTGCGCGCCTGCAAAAACGCCTGCGTGATGACTTTGTCGGTATCTCCAGCTATGTGCAGCCATTGGAAATGGGCCCACCGGTAGGCCGGCCCATTCAGTATCGGGTCTCCGGTAAAGACATTGACCAGGTGCGTAAACACGCGATTGAACTGGCAACCTTGCTGGATCAGAACACCCACTTGGGCGAGATCATCTACGACTGGAACGAGCCCGGCAAAGTGCTGCGCGTGGACATCGCCCAGGACAAGGCGCGGCAACTCGGGCTGTCGTCGGAAGACGTGGCGCAGTTGATGAACAGCGTGGTCAGCGGCGCCTCGGTCACCCAGGTGCACGACGATATCTACCTGATCAACGTGGTCGGCCGCGCCGAGGATGCCGAACGCGGCACGCCGGAAACCTTGCAGAACCTGCAGATCGTGACGCCCAACGGCACCTCGATTCCATTGCTGGCTTTTGCCACCGTGCGCTATGAGCTTGAGCAACCGTTGGTATGGCGCCGCGACCGCAAGCCGACGATCACGATCAAGGCATCGGTGCGCGATGAGATGCAGCCGACCGACCTGGTCAAGCAGTTGGCGCCGACGATCGAAAAATTCAGCGCCGGATTGCCGGTGGGTTACACGGTCGCCACCGGCGGCACCGTGGAAGAAAGCGGCAAGGCCCAGGGCCCGATCGCCAAAGTGGTGCCGTTGATGCTGTTTTTGATGGCCACCTTCCTGATGATCCAGTTGCACAGCGTGCAGAAGATGTTCCTGGTGGCGAGTGTTGCGCCGCTCGGCCTGATTGGTGTGGTGCTGGCACTGATTCCCACCGGCACGCCCATGGGGTTTGTGGCGATCCTCGGCATTCTCGCGCTGATCGGCATCATCATCCGCAACTCGGTGATTCTAGTGACGCAGATCGACGCCTACGAGCGCGACGGCTACACGCCGTGGGATGCCGTGGTGGAAGCCACCGAGCACCGACGCCGGCCGATCCTGCTGACGGCGGCGGCGGCGAGTCTGGGCATGATCCCGATTGCGCGGGAAGTGTTCTGGGGGCCGATGGCGTACGCGATGATTGGCGGGATCATTATCGCCACGTTGCTGACGCTGCTGTTCCTGCCGGCGCTTTATGTGGCCTGGTACAAAATTCGTGAGCCCAAAGACCATCAGGCCTGACCCGCGAGGCCTTCCTGCGAGGGTGTAGGAAGGCTCTTGGAAACACTTTCCCTACAGTTGCCGGGCGCCAAGTGTTTTACCCTCCGGGCCTGATCCCGTTTGGAAGACCTGTGCCATGCGCCCTTTTGTGTTGGTTTGTTGCCTGTTGCTGTCTCCGCTGACGTACGCGGGGACGGTGCTGGAAAACGCCTTGTGGCGCGTCGAACTCGACCCCGCCACGTTGGCGCTGCGCGTCACGCCGGCAGGCGAGGCGCCCGTGCAAGCCTCCAGCGGCGTGGCGGCGCAGGTTGTCAGCGATATGCAGGCGGGCACTGAACAGGCGGCCTGGCAATGGGACAGCGGCGCCTATCGTCTGACGGCTCGCCTTGAGCAGCGCGACCTTGCCGTGACCATCAGCGCCCGCGAGCCGGGTACATTGCCGCTGCTGCGCCAACCCGCCGAGGCCATGGGCCAAGGGTTGATCTGGCCCTTGGCCGAAGGGCACTACGTGCCCGCAGGTAACCCCGTATGGAACGCGTTTTTGCTCGAACAGGGCGAGCTCAACACCACGCAGGACTTGAGCCTGCCGTTATGGGGCGTGGATCACGGGCGCTTTACGCTGAGTTGGTTGCTGACCAACCCCTATAACAATCACCTGGTGTGGCAAGCCGACGGAAAAGGCCTGGCGCTGCTGGCATCCCATACATTCACCGCACTGGAGCCCAGCGCGCCGATGACCCTGCGCCTGCACCTGGGCGACGCCGACCCGTTGGCCGGTGCCAAGCGCTATCGCCAGTGGCTGGTGGAGCAGGGGCGTTATGAACCGTTGACGGACAAGCTGCGGCAAACGCCTGAAGCGCAAAAGCTGCTGGGGGCCAGCCAAGTCTATCTGTGGGGTAATGAGCTGTTGGGGGCGGAGGATGTGCGTGATTGGCCGCTGCTGGTGAAAGTGCTGCGCGGCCACGAACTCAAGGGCTTGCTGGATAAAGAGGCCACGCAAGTGCTGGCGCAGTCCGCTGCGTTGGACCGCTATCAAAAGACGGTGCTGTTGCGTGGCCTCAACGCGGCAATCAATACAAAGGCCCGGCAAACCTGGCAGGCTACCGAGGAGCCGGACATGCTCAAGCTCGCTGATGGCTATGGCGCACTGCGCCGTGAGCTGGCGACGGCGTTCAGCGGCGCGCTGCGTGACGGCCCTGAAACCTGGGGCAGCACGCTCTCGGCCAAGACCCTGAAGTCCCTGCAAGACGCTGGGCTCCCGCGCCTGCTGCTGGCCTTGGGCGACGGTTGGGAAGGTGGCCTGTGGCATCCCGAAGCGATTCAGGCGGGCGTCAACGCCGGTTACCTCATGGCACCGTACGATTCCTATGAAACGGCGTTATCCACCACCGAAAACCCGGACTGGACCACCGCCCACCTGGGCAGCAAGGCTTACCGCGAGTGTGCCATCGTGTTGAAGGACGGCAAGCTCAAGACCGGCTTCCAGCAATCGGGCCACTACACCGATCCACGCTGCGTTCGGCCATTGCTGGAAGCCCGGGTGAAGGCCGTGCAGGCCAAGGCAGGGTTCAACGCCTGGTTCCTCGATGCCTACGCCACCAGCATGGTCTTCGACAGCTATCGTAACGGCGCCCCAATGACCCAGGCGCAAAACGCCGAGGGCAATATCGACGCGTCGCGCTGGATCAACACCGCGCTCAAGCTGCCCGCCGGCTCCGAAGACGGCAACGCCATCACGGCCCAGGGCATCCTGTTCGCCCACGGGATGCAGACGCCCGTGATCGGCTGGGGTGACCACGCGATGACTCAGGACAAGCAGTCGCCCTATTACGTGGGCAACTGGTACCCGCCGGAGCAACCCGCGTTGTTCTTCAAGTCCGTGCCGTTGCAAGAGCCGTTTCGTACGGTGTACTTCGAGCCGACGATGCGTTTGCCGTTGTACCAGGCGGTGTTCCACGGGTCGGTCATCACCACCCACCACTGGCTGTTCGATAGCCTCAAGCTGAGCAATGTGCAGGCTGCAAACGAGCTGACTCAACTGCTGTACAACGTGCCGCCGCTGTACCACCTCAGCGCGGCGACGCTTAAGCAGCGGCTGCCGGTGATCCAGCGGCAGGACCGGTTTTTCCGGCCATTGCATCAGCGCTTGGCGACTCAGGCGATGACCGATTTCCGTTGGTTGACGGCGGACAAGCAGGTGCAGCAGACCACGTTTGCCGATGGCACGCGGTTAGTGGTGAATTTTGCTGCCGAGGAGCACCAGGGCTATGCCGCCCGCAGTGTGACCGCGTTGGTAGTGGGGGAAAAACCGCTGGTGTATCAGGTGCAGTAGCGCTGCCGGTCAAACTGCTATCGCAGGCACGCCAGCTCCCACAGGCGAATGCATTTCAACCGGTGGGAGCGGGCTTGCTCGCGAAGGCGTCAGCCCTGGCAACAAACATCTATAACGTGCGCCACACGCTCGCCAACCAAGGCTGCTGTTCCCGTGGCAACCCGGCGGGCCGGTAATAATGCTCCAGCTCCACAAACCCGGCCGCCGTGAGCAAACCTTGCCACGCCGCCAGGTCGTGGTAAGACCCGTACCGAGGCCCATTCCAGCCTTCCTGGTTTTCACCGCGAGGGTTGGAGCTGAACAGCACGCCGCCCTGTTTCAAGGCGCCATGCAGTTGCTTGAGGATGCGCGGTAATTCCTGCTTGGGGATATGAAACAACACCGCGTTGGCAAACACGCCATCAAATCGCCCGGCAGGCAAATCCAGCTTCAGGAAATCCTGCTGCAACACCTCACAACCACTGTCATCGCGGGCCATCTGCGCAAAGCGCTCGGAGCCATCCAGCCCCACTGCAATGTGCCCCATGCGGGTAAACGTCTGCAGATCGCGCCCCGGCCCGCAGCCGAAATCCAGCAGGGTAAACGGTGGCGTGCCGTGGATATGCCGCAGCAAGGCGTCGATGTTCTGGCTCACATCGTGATCGCGGGTGCCTTCACGGAAGTCCTCGGCCACCTGGTTGTAGTGGCCGAGCGTGGTGGACGTGATCTGGTCGAGGTCGTCGGGCTTAAGGGTCATGACGGGGAATACCGGGTACTGAGATAGCCCGACTATACCTCACCGCTTGTTGAGCACTCGCGCCAGGCGATCGCCCCCCAACTGAATCACGGCCACCAGAATCACCAGCAGCACGATCACCGTCAGCATGATCTGTGTATCAAACCGCTGATAGCCATAGCGGTAGGCAATATCACCCAGGCCGCCCGCGCCGATCGCGCCAGCCATGGCCGACGAGTTGATCATCGTCACCAGCGTAATCGTAAACCCGCCGACGATTCCTGGCAGCGCTTCCGGCAACAGCACGTGCCAGATGATATGCCAGCGTCGGCAGCCCATGGCTTGTGCGGCTTCGATCAAACCGTGGTCGACTTCACGCAAACTGACCTCGGCGATCCGGGCAAAGAATGGCGTGGCGGCGATGGTCAGCGGCACCACGGCCGCCCATACGCCATAGGTGGTGCCGACGATCAGCCGGGTAAACGGGATCAGCGCCACCATCAGGATCAAAAACGGAATGGAGCGGAACAGATTGACGAACGCCCCCAGCACGCGGTTCAACGCGGGTGCCTGGTAGATCCCGCCCTTGTCGCTGGTGACCAGAAACACCGCCAGCGGAATGCCCACCAGCAATGCAATCAGTGACGACACGCCGACCATCAACAAGGTATCGATGGCGCCCTGCACTAAACGATCAAACCACATAACCGAGCACCTCCACGTATTGCGCCCAACGCCCGGCGCGATTGCGCAGTTCTTCGGCGTTGTGGGGCGAGCCATTCACCGCCAGCAGCAACTGCCCGAGGGCATGACCCTGAATGCGTTCCACACCGCCTTGCAGCAAGCGCACACGCCCGCCGAGGGCGTTGAACAGCGCGGCCAGGTCGGGTTCGTCGCTGGCGCTGCCGGTGAACTGCAAGCGCAGCACCAGTGCCGCGTCGGCAGATGGCCGGGTCAGTTGCAAGCGGCTTTGCAGTTCGGCCGGCAACCCGTGTTGCAGCGGCGCCAACAGGGTTTTGCTGACCTCGTGCTGCGGGTTGCCGAACACTTGCCACACCGGGCCTTGCTCCACGATGCGGCCGTGTTCCAGCACCACCACGCGGTCGCAGATTTCGCGAATCACCGCCATTTCATGGGTGATCAACACAATGGTCAGCCCCAGGCGCCGGTTGATCTCGCGCAGCAGGCCGAGGATCGATTGCGTAGTTTCCGGGTCGAGCGCCGAGGTGGCTTCGTCGCACAGCAGAATCTGCGGGTCGTGCACCAGCGAGCGGGCGATGCCCACGCGCTGTTTCTGCCCGCCGGAGAGCTGCGCCGGGTAGGCCTTGTGCTTGTCCTTGAGGCCCACCAGCTCGAGCAGCTCGCGGACCTTTTGCTCGCGTTGCGGCTTGGGCACACCGGCCACTTTCAGCGGCAACTCGACGTTCTGCCACACGGTCTTGGCCGACATCAGGTTGAAGTGCTGGAAGATCATGCCGATACGCCGACGCAACGCCACCAGTCGGTCTTCGTCGTACTCGCCGATGTCCACCTGATCGATCAACACCCTGCCGCTGCTGGGTTGCTCCAGGCGATTGATGGTGCGGATCAGCGACGACTTGCCGGCGCCGCTGCGGCCGATGATGCCGAACACTTCACCGCGCTGGATCGCCAGGTCAATGCCTTGCAAGGCCTGCACGGTGCCGTCATAGGTTTTGCCCAGGTTGATAAAACGCACATGGGCGCGGTTCAAGTCGGGGTGCAGTTCTGTCTGCTCGGCGTGCCTGGGCGGTAAACCCAGGTCGCGCAGTTGCGTGTTGGCGGCGCTCATATTCAGCCTTCCCAGCCGACTTGGTAGAGCTTGCCGAGGGATTTATCCAGGGCCGCGCGCACCACCGGCGAGTGCTGGTAGATGTCGACGAACTTGATCACGCGCGGATCGGTTTTACTCTTGGGCTGGACGACAAACTGGATCACGTATTCCGGGTGGTCGAGGCCGTCGAACAGCAGTGCCGACTCGGCATCGAAGGTTTTGGACAGGCGGATATACGCCGGGTAGCCCTGCACCAGATCGGCGTCGTCATAGGCGCGCACCAGCTGCACGGCTTCTACCTGCAGAATTTTGATCTTCTTCGGGTTGGCGATGATGTCTTCTTCAGTGGCCTTGTAGCCCACCCCCGGCTTGAGGGTGATCAAGCCCGCTTTGGCCAGCAGTTGCAGGCCGCGACCACTGTTGATCGGGTCGTTGGCAATCGCCACGCTGGCGCCTTGAGGCAGGTCGTTGAAGCTTTTGTACTGCTTCGAATACAGCCCGACGTTGTTGATGATGCCGGGCGCATACGGCTCCAGCTTGAAGCCGGCGGCGGCCTTGGCGTTTTCCAGGAACGGGATGTGTTGGAAGTAGTTCACGTCGATATCGCCGGCCGCCAGGCTCACGTTGGGAGCGATCCAGTCGGTGAACTCCACCAGCTCGACTTTCAGGCCTTGCTTGCCTGCTTCTGCCACGGCGGCTTCCAGGGGGATCGCGAACGCGGCGGTGGTGCCGACTTTCAGCGGCGCATCGGCAGCAAACACGGCCGAGCTCAATAATCCGAGGGTCAGGGCCAGTGCTTTGACTGGGTGGGTGAGCAGGGTCTTTTTCATGATCGGTTTCCAGTCATAAGAGAGTCGGTCAAACAATGAGGTTCTATTGCGGGAGCGGGCTTGCTCGCCTAAGCGGTGGGTGAGCAAACGAATCTGGTGACGGAATCACCGCATTCGCGAGCAAGCCCGCTCCCGCAGTTTTGGTTCAGTGTCGGTAGGTCGATCCGGTGTGTTGTTCGGGTAACCGCGCCGTGCCCTGGAAGACTTTTTCGCGCAGCGTTCCTTGCGCGTAGGCGGTCTTGTACGACCCGCGCCGCTGCAACTCCGGCACCACCAGGTCGATAAAGTCGACATAGCTTTCCGGCGTCACAATGCGCGTCAGGTTGAAGCCATCCAGCCCGGTTTCGCTGATCCACGATTCCAGTTCATCAGCCACGTGCTCGGGTGAACCGACCAGGGTGATGTAGCGCCCGCCGAGGGCGTGTTGCTCAAGCAACTTGCGCCGGGTCCAGTCGTTGTTTTGCAGGTTCTTGGTGGCCGACTGGATCGCGTTGCTTTTCACGTACTGGATCGGTTCATCGATGTCGTATTGGGCAAAATCAATCGCCGTCGACGCGGAAAAATGCGCCACGCCGGCTTCAGGGCTGGCGTAGCTCAAGTACTCGGCGTGCTTGGCCCAGGCCAGTTCGTGCGTGGCGCCAACAATCACGTTGAGGCCCATGAACACCTTGATGTCATCCGGGTTGCGTCCGGCTTCGGCGGCGCTGGCGCGTACCTTGTCGACCTGGATTTTGGTCGCCGCCTTGTTCTGCCCGCTGATGAACACACACTCGGCATGTCGCCCGGCAAACAGCAGGCCACGGTCTGAACTGCCGGCCTGGAACAGCACCGGTGTGCGCTGTGGCGACGGCTCGCAGAGGTGATAACCCTCCACTTGATAGAACTCGCCATGGTGCTCGACCTTGTGCACCTTGCCCGGCTGCGCGTAGACCCGTTGCTGCGGATCATTGATGACCGCATCGTCTTCCCAGCTGCCTTCCCAGAGTTTGTACAGCACCTGCAGGTACTCGTCGGCCTGGTCGTAACGCCGGTCATGCTCGACCTGTTCGGTAAGGCCCATGGCCTTGGCGGCGCTGTCGAGGTAACCGGTGACGATATTCCAGCCGACCCGGCCACGGCTCAGGTGGTCGAGCGTGGACATGCGCCGGGCGAACAGATAAGGCGGTTCGTAGGTCAGGTTGGCAGTGAGGCCGAAGCCGAGGTTTTTGGTCACGGCGGCCATGGCCGAAACCAGCAGCAGCGGGTCATTGACCGGCAGTTGGATCGACTCTTTGAGCGGCACGTCGATGGAGTTCTGGTAGACGTCGTACACGCCGACGATGTCGGCGATGAACAGGCCGTCGAACAGCCCACGCTCCAGGGTCTGCGCCAGTTCGGTCCAGTATTCGACGGTTTTATACTGCGTCGAGGTGTTCCGTGGGTGAGTCCACAAACCGTGGTTGATATGCCCGATGCAATTCATGTTGAACGCATTGAGCAGGATTTTTTTCTTTGGGTGTACCGGCAGGCTCATCAGATAGTCCCCCGCAGTGGCGGGTTTTCATCGTTGAGGTAGTAATTGCCCACTGCGTGGTACTTCCAGCGCACCGGGTCATGCAGGGTGTGCACCCGGGCGTTGCGCCAGTGGCGGTCGAGACCGTGTTCGGCCAGGGTCGCCTGGCTGCCGGCCAGTTCGAACAGGGTGCTGCCGGCGGCCAGGGAAATTTCCGTGCTCAGGGCGCGCACTTCGGCGACGGCGATGGAGGCCGCCGCGACGTTCTCGGCCGTGCTGTCGGCCTGGGCGCGGTCGAGAAATTCGCCGGAGCGCTCCAGCAAGGCCTCGGTGGCATGCAGCCGAATGCTCAGGTGGCCGAAGCTTTTCAGGGTGAGCGGGTCTTCGGTGGCCTTGTCGTTGCCGGCGTCGATCCACGGGCGGGTCTTGGTGCGCACAAAGTGCAACGCATCTTCGAAGGCGGCGCGCGCGATGCCGGTGTCGATGGCGGCGTGAAGAATCTGTGCCAGCGGGCCGACGGTGGTCGGGCGCTCGAAAGCGCTCTGGAACGGGACCACGTCCTGCGCGGCGACCCACACATTATCGAACACGACGGAGCCGCTGCCGGTGGTGCGCTGGCCGAAGCCACTCCAGTCGTCGATCACCGTCAGGCCTTCGCTGTCGCGGGGCACAAACGCCAGTTGCTGCACGCCGTGCTCATCCACCACCGACGTCGGTATGCGTTGCGCGTAGATCGCGCCGGTGGCGTAGAACTTGCGGCCGTTGATGCGAAAACCATCGCCGTCGCGGGTGAGGGCGGTCACGCGGTCGTGGGCGGTTTTGGTGCCCAGTTCCGCCAGGGCGTTACCGAAACGCTGGCCGGCGAGCACTTCGGCGTACAGGCGGTGTTGCTGCGCGGGGCTGCCGTTCACGCGCAACACTTCAAGGGCGTAGAAGTGGTTTTGCGGGATCTGGCCCAATGAGGCGTCAGCCTGGGCGATCAGTGCAATGACCTTGGCCAGGGTGACAGTGGAGACGCCGGCACCGCCGTGTTCCTTCGGCACGCTGATGCCCCACAGGCCGGAGCGGGAGAACACCTCCAGTTCGGGCAAGGGCAGGCGGCGCTCGCGGTCGCGCTGGGCGCTGTCGCGGCGCAAGTCTTCGGCCAGGTCGCTGGCGACAATGAGCGCTTGTTCGTCGCTGGTGATAACCGCGACGTTTGTAGAAAAAGTCATGTTTGCTCCAGAAGCTTGTAGAGAAAGTGTTCTGGTCGGTTAAATCCAGGAGTGACGAGCAGGCAACGTGCCGTTCAATCGATAGGCGCCGACGGCGTGATACTTCCAGCGCACCGGGTCGTGCAGGGTGTGCACGCGGGCGTTGCGCCAATGGCGGTCGAGGTTGAACTCGGCGAGGGTGGCGCGGCTGCCGGCCAGTTCGAAGAGCTTTTCGCTGACCAGCAGCGACACTTCGGTGGTCAGCACTTTCGCCTCGGCCACGGCAATCGAGGCCCGTGCGGCGGATTGCGCGGTGATGGGGGCCGCACTCACCTCGTCCAGCACCTTGCCGGCCTTGCGCAGCAGCGCTTCGGCGGCGTGCAGTTCGATTTTCAGCTTGCCGATATCGGCAATCACATACAGGTCATCGCTGGCGCGCTCGACCTTGGCGTCGATCCACGGGCGCGAGCGTTCACGCACGAAGGCGACGGTGTCGTCGAGGGCGCCACGGGCGATGCCGGCGTCGATGGCTGCCTGGATCAGTTGCGAGACGGCGCCCTGGATATTCGGGCTTTCGCCGATACGCCAGTTTTCGACGACCAGCTCCGCGTCTACCGCAACGTTGTCCAGCACTACAGTACCGCTGGCCGTGGTGCGCTGGCCAAACCCTGACCAGTCATCGACGATGCGCAGCCCTTCAGTGCCACGGCGTACAAAGGCCATGACCTGTTTGCCGTCATCATTCAACGCTTTGATGGCCACCCAATGGGCGAACAAGGCGCCGGTGGAGTAGAACTTCTGGCCGCTGATCACATAGCCGTCGCCTTCGGCGGTGAGGCGCGCCTTGAGCTCCAGGGTGTTTTTAGTGCCGCGTTCCGGGCCGCCATTGCCGATGCGCCAACCGTCGAGGACGTTTTGGAACAGCTGCTTTTTCTGGCGCTCGGTGGCGGTGCCCTGCAACAGGTACAGGATGCCGAAATGGTTCTGTGGGATCTGCCCGAGGGCCGGGTCCGCTGCGCTGATGATCGCAAAGACTTCGGCCAGGGTAACGAACGATACCTCTGGGCCGCCGTATGCACGGGGAATGGAAATACTGCCGAGCCCGCTACGGGTGAACTGCTCGAGCTGCGCCCATGGCAGCGTGCGCTGCTGGTCGCGTTTGGCCGCTTGCAGGCGCGCAGCCTGGGCCAGCTCAAACGCGGCGCTCAACGCCTCGGCATCGTTGCGCAGCACAGTGGCCGGCAACAGCAGTGGGGCTACGTCCAGATCACTCTGGGGGGGTGTTAGAGCCAAGTTAGACATCAGCGCCGCTCCTTGGCTGCACGTAATGCCCTGGCGTTATGCACCGGGGTAATTCTGACCATACCGACCTCGCATTCAATGAAATAAAAACAGAAAAATCAGAGATGTCCGGTGGTCCGGTGCATATACCCTAAGCGTGTTAAATTTTTTAATAAACTAACTTTTAGGAATATGCATAGAAGGGCAGTCACCCAGGCTCGCAGGGCGAACCGGGCTGGCGCGGTTGATAAGTCGACGCGGCCCTGGCCAGGCGGGTCGGCGCCTGTGGCACGCAGGCGGCGATCTTCAAGGTGCGCACCGGTGCCCAGCGCGAATTATTGCCGACGCGGTCGAGAATGCAGTACGTCACGTCCAGGCGGGCGTCGTCGCCCGCTTCGACAATCACCACTGACGGCACCCACACCTGCATCGGCAGGCCGACGCTTTCGGCCTGGATTGGCGGCAGGTCGAGGCGCGCGTCACCCCAACGCAAGGTAATCGCGTCGCCTATGGCCATGTTCAGGTAAGGCTCAATGGTCAGCGGGACACCCCGCCGTACCTGGCTGCTGTTGACGCCGTGACGTCGAATGGTGTCGGGCAGGCCCACCGGGGCGAGGTTCTGATTTTCGTCGCCCGAGAGTGCAGGCGGCAGGCCACCCGGATAGCAGGTCTTTACTCCCACCTGGGCGATGGCCGAGCGTGCCGGGCCGTGGCCGACGTGCAGGACCTGGTAGTGAACCCGAGCCGCGCCATCCTGGATAAAACTTTCCGGGACGCGCAGACGGGTCGCTGTGCCGACCTTGCACGCGGTAATCCGACGCGAGTCGGCGAAGCAGTGGTTCCAGAACAGTTCGATCAGGTCGCCTTCCTCCATGCCGGGGTAGGGCGCGATATCCACCTGCAAGTGGGCGGCGGCGAGGGCATTGATGCCGTGCCGGTTAGCCTGGGGCAGGGTTGGGGCAGGAAGCAGGGTCGAGGTTGCAGTGCGCGTCATAAGTAATCTCCTTGATGCAGCCAGCAGCAATCGTTCCGGCGCCCGTGGCACGGATGTGCGCAGGGTGCCGAAAGGAACGATTCAGTGAATAGCCGGGATAGGATCCAATCCTCTGGGCGCTAGATAAGAGGGTTGGCCAACGGCCGTCAATGGCGGCAAAGGGCTAAACGGCGGGTTGGAGCAGATTCAGAACAAGCTGACGGGCAGGGGGATTTTAAGCAGGCTGTTGCGTGGACTTTTACGGATTGGAATGAGGATTTCTTGTAGGAACACAGTCCTGTGGACGCTGGCGTGCCTGCGGTGCAGGCACCCTGGTTTATCAGTCACACTGCGGTGATGCTATCGCAGGCACGCCAGCGCCCACACGGACGGTCAGTGGGCGAGAAATTTGCTCAGGAACTGCTGGGTGCGTTCTTCCTTGGGGTTGGCAAACAATGCCTTGGCGTCGCCCTGTTCCACGATCACGCCTTTGTCGAAGAAGATCACCCGGTTGGCCACATCCCGGGCAAAGCTCATTTCGTGGGTGACGATGACCATGGTGCGGTTTTCTTCGGCGAGGCTGCGGATAGTCGCCAGCACTTCGCCGACCAGCTCCGGGTCGAGGGCCGAGGTGGGTTCGTCGAACAGAATCACCTCCGGCTCCATGGCCAATGCGCGGGCAATCGCCACGCGCTGTTGCTGGCCACCGGACAAGCGTCGCGGGTACGCGTCTTCCTTGCCCGCCAGGCCGACCCTGGCCAGCAGCTTGCGGCCCAATTCGACGGCCGCTTCGCGCGGCATCTTCTTGACCACGATCGGGCCTTCGATGACGTTTTCCAGCGCGGTGCGGTGGGGGAACAGGTTGAAGTTCTGGAACACAAAACCCACGTGCTGGCGCAAACGCCGCACCAGGCTTTGTTGCTGGTTAAGCGGTTTGCTGCTGTCGATCTCGATGTCACCCACCTTGATGCGACCACTGGTGGGTTGTTCGAGGAAATTCAGGCAGCGCAGGAAGGTGGTTTTACCGGAACCGCTGGGGCCAATGATGGCGACGACTTCGCCTTCCTTGACCTCAAGGTCGATCCCGTTGAGCACCACCTGACCCTTGAATTGTTTGGTCAGTTTTTCAACCACGATCATGCTTCAAGACTCCAGGTCATGCCGGTTGACCCGGTCTTCCAGGCGATTTTGAAAATGCGCCAGGATGCTTGCCAGTATCCAGTAGATCAGGGCAGCGGAGAGGTACATGGTGAAGATTTCGAAAGTGCGCGCCGACACCAACTGAGCCTGGCGGAACAGTTCGGGCACCTGGATGGTGGCTGCCAGCGCCGTGTCCTTGACCAACGAAATAAAGCTGTTGCCCAGCGGCGGCAAGGCCGTGCGCATGGCCTGCGGCAGGATGGCCCGGCGCAACGTCTGCGCGCGGGTCATGCCGATACTGGCAGCCGCTTCCCACTGGCCGCGCTCGATGGAGCTGATTGCGGCGCGCAGGATTTCACAGGCATAGGCGGCCATGTTCAGCGAAAAGCCGATCATGGCGGCCGGGATCGGGTCCAGCTCGATGCCCACTTGCGGTAAGCCGTAGTAGATCAGGAACAGCTGCACCAGCAAGGGCGTGCCGCGAAAGAACGACACGTAGACGCGGGCGGTCCAGCTCAATAGCTTGAAGCGCGACAAGCGCATCAAGGCCAGGCCGAAACCCAGCAGCAAGCCGAAAAACATTCCGCCCAGGCTAAGAATCACCGTGTAGTACGCGCCCTTGAGCAGAAAGGGCGCGGAGTCCAGCGCGAGTTGGAAACCTGCTTCCATTATTGAGTGACGTCAGCGTTGAAGTATTTCTCGGACAGCTTCTTCAAGGTGCCGTCGGCGCGCAGCTTGTCGAGGGCCTTGTTCACGGCGTCGAGCAGTTCAGGCTCGCCTTTGCGCAGGGCGATACCGGCTTCCTGGCGGGAGAAGGCATCACCAGCAGCGGCGGTGTCCGGGGCTTTTTTGGCGTATTCCAGGGCGGCCAGGCGGTCGATCAGGATGGCGTCGATGCGGCCGATGCGCAGGTCCTGGAACTTGGTTGGGTCATCGTTGTACGTCTTGATGATGGCTTTGGGTTGGTTGTCCTTGAGCCATTGCTCGTAGTTGGTGCCCAGGCCTACACCGACTTTCTTGCCGGCCAGGTCGTCGGCGGTTTTGATGGTGTCGACGTTTTTCTTCAGCACCAGCGCCTGGATACCGGAAACGGTGTAAGGCTTGGAGAAGTCATACTTTTTCTTGCGCTCTTCGGAGATGGTCACTTGGTTGACCACCGCGTCCAGGCGCTTGGATTCCAGGGCGGCGAGGATGCCGTCCCACGGTGTGGCTTGCAGCTTGACCTTGACGCCCAGCTCCTTGGCCAGCGCTTCGGACAGCTCGACTTCGAAACCGCTGAGCTTGCCGCTTTCATCGACAAAGCTGAAGGGCGGGTAGGTGCCTTCCAGGCCGATCTTGATTTCGCCCGCCTTCTTGATGGTGCTCAGCTGCTCGCCGGCAACCGCCTGGCCCAGCCAACCGGCCCCAAGAGTCAGGCCCAATGTGCCCACCAGCAATGTGCGACGCAATACAGAAATAGTCATGAAGAGCCCCTGTGTTTTTATGTTGAGCGAAGCAGGTGACGCGGTAGTCGTATCCTGCCTTAAAGCGCGAAGCGCGTCTTCGCCTTCGGCGCGACTATAAAGCGAGTTTTTAAGACTTGAAAATAATATAAATATAATTTGTTATTCGATTGTGGAATATAACGTTGGTCTAATGTGGGGGCGGGCTTGCCCGCGATAGCGCAGTGTCAGTTTGCAAATATGTCGACTGATACACCGCTATCGCGGGCCAGCCCGCTCCCACCTTTCGATCTGTATTCGTTCAGTTAAACGCGGCGCCATAGGCAAACAACGCCGGCGCCCCACCGGTGTGCAGGAAAATGATCGGACCGTCCTCGAACCGCTGACGCCCGATACCATCGAGCAAGCCGGCCATGGCCTTGCCCGTGTAGACCGGGTCCAGCAGCAGGCCTTCCTGGCTGGCCAATAGCTTGACCGCGGCGAGGGTGCCGGCGTTCGGTTCGCCGTAGCGCGGGCCGAAATATTCGTCCCACAGAATCACGTTGAAGGCTGTGGGAATGTCCACGCCAAGCAACTCGGCGGTGCGTTCGGCCAGGCCTTGTACTTTCGGGCGCTGGGCTTCATCGGTGCGTGACACGGTGACGCCGATCACGGGCAAATTCGGCAGCACTTCACTCAATGCCAGGGCCAGGCCGCTGTGAGTACCTGCGCTGCCCGAGGCCAGGACCACGGCGGAGAATTCAATCCCGCTGTCTTTGATCTGCCCGGCCAGCTCCAGCCCGGCGCGCACATAACCCAAGGCACCCAGGGCATTGGAGCCGCCGATCGGCACCAGGTACGGCTTCTTGCCGTTGCTGCGCAGGCGGGCGGCGAGGGCGTTGAGCTGGTCGTCGGCGTGGTCGAGGTTCTCGACCAATTCGACTTTGGCGTCGAACAGCTCCAGCAACAGGCGATTGCCGTTGCCCAGGTAATTGGGGTCTTCGGTGCCGGTGGGGTTTTCCAGCAGCGCAACGCAACCCAGGCCGAGCCTGGCGGCCAGCGCGGCGGTTTGGCGGACATGGTTGGACTGAATGGCGCCGGCAGTCACCAGCGTGTCGGCACCCTGTGCGAGGGCATCGGCGGCCAGGTATTCAAGTTTGCGCAGCTTGTTACCGCCCATGGCCAGCGGCGTGGTGTCATCGCGTTTGACGTAGATATCCCTGCCCAGCCAGGTCGACAGCCGCTCAAGTTTTTCCAGGGCAGTGGCGCCGCCCAGCAGTTCCAGGCGGTTAAAGCGGTCGAGCTGTTGTTTGATCATGGCTACGCACAGTGGCTAAGTGATGGGGCGACTATAGGCAGGCACTTTTCAACGGGCAACCCGTCAATCGCTTATGTCGGATAGTTCTTAGTATCACACCATTGGTTCTTAAGGGCGGCCAGGGTCCATACCGTAAAGTGATGGCCATTTCGTCAGGAGTGAATACCGTGAGTGAGCGTTCCAGTCATTGGCAATTGCAGACCATCGTCAGCCAACTGCGCAGCGCCCGGGACCAGTGGCGAACGCGCAATGGCCGCTTGAGTGGCGAGCACGGCGGCCGCGAGTTGCCGTCGCGCGAAGCGGTGGCGCAGATTCTTGAAGCGCTGTGCGGTGCGTTGTTTCCCATGCGCCTGGGGCCAGTGGACCTGCGTGAAGAAAGCGAAGATTTTTACGTCGGCCATACCCTCGACGTCGCCCTGAACGCGTTGCTCGGCCAGGCACGCCTGGAGTTGCGTTATGCCGCCCGCCAAGGCGGCAAAGACGATGCCGAGGTCGACGCACTGGCCATTCGCCTGATCCAGGATTTCGCCCTGGCGTTGCCGTCCCTGCGCAGCCTGTTGGACACCGACGTACTGGCCGCCTATCACGGCGACCCGGCGGCGCGCAGTGTGGATGAAGTGCTGCTGTGCTATCCGGGGATTCTGGCGGTGATTCACCATCGCCTGGCCCACCACCTGTATCGCGCCGGGTTGCCGTTGTTGGCGCGGATCAGCGCGGAAATTGCCCATTCGGCGACCGGTATCGACATTCACCCGGGCGCGCAGATTGGCCCGAGCTTCTTTATCGACCACGGGACGGGCGTGGTGATCGGCGAAACGGCGATCATCGGCGAGCGCGTGCGCATCTACCAGGCCGTGACGCTGGGCGCCAAGCGCTTCCCGGCGGATGAGGATGGCCAGTTGCAGAAGGGCCATCCACGCCATCCGATTGTTGAGGACGATGTGGTGATCTACGCCGGGGCGACGATCCTGGGGCGCATCACCATCGGCAAAGGCTCGACGATTGGCGGCAATGTGTGGCTGACCCGCAGCGTGCCGGCGGGGGCGAACATTACGCAGGCGAATCTGCAGCATGAGGATGGGGCGCAGAAGTAGCGACTGAGCCAGAGCCTGTCACTGAGTCCTGTGGGGGCTGGCTTGCCTGCGATGGCGGTATGTCTGATCCGGCACTATCGCAGGCAAGCCAGCTCCCACAGTGCACGGCATTCCAGCTTTGGGTAAGTTTTCACTCAATAATCGCTGAACGTTTTGCCATCACCAGCCGTCATACCAATCCTTGAGCTAGTGTAGGAACTATCTACCGCTCAGCCTTGCGATTAGTCCAAAACCGCCTATTCATGTTTAACTTGAATGTTCGTTCAAGTTAAATCCGGTGGTTCGCTGCCCGCTCACAACAGGAGGCTTACCTTTGCTGAGTCCGTTATTTACAGCCACATCCCACACCTTCGGGGTGCATCGTTCATGAGTGCATCGTCCACCCCATCCAGCGGCCTGGTGCGCATGAATGCGCCGGTTTTCTACTTTGCCGCAAGCTTTATCCTGCTGTTCGGCATCACTGTCATCGCTATCCCGCAACAGGCCGGGGCCTGGTTGCTGGCGGCGCAAAACTGGGCGGCCAATACGGTCGGCTGGTACTACATGCTGGCGATGACCCTGTATCTGGTCTTCGTGGTGGTCACCGCGCTATCGGGCTACGGCAAGATAAAACTCGGTGCCGACCACGACGAGCCCGAATTCAGTTACCTGTCCTGGGCAGGCATGCTGTTTGCCGCCGGGATCAGCATCACGCTGTTTTTCTTTTGCGTGTCGGAGCCGCTGACGCATCTGGTGCAACCGCCCCAGGGCGCCCCGCTGAACGCCGACGCCGCGCGCCAGGCCATGCAGATCCTGTTTCTGCACTGGGGCCTGCATGGCTGGGGCGTGTTCGCCTTTGTCGGCATGGCCCTGGCGTATTTCGCCTACCGGCATAACCTGCCGCTGGCGCTACGCTCGGCGCTGTACCCGCTGATCGGCAAACGCATCAATGGCCCCATCGGTTACGCGGTGGATGGCTTCGGCATCATCGCCACGGTATTCGGCCTGGGCGCTGACATGGGTTTTGGTGTGCTGCACCTCAACTCAGGCCTGGACTACCTGTTCGGCATTGCCCACACCCAGTGGATCCAGGTCGGCCTGATCACACTGATGATGGGCGCGGCGATCCTCGTCGCCGTTGCTGGCGTGGACAAGGGCGTGCGGGTCATGTCCGACATCAACATGCTGCTGGCCTGTGCGCTGCTGCTGTTTGTGTTGTTCGCCGGGCCCACCCAGCACTTGCTCAACACCCTGATCCAGAACATCGGTGACTACCTCGGCGCGTTGCCGACCAAGAGCTTCGATGTCTACGCCTACGACAAACCCAGCGACTGGCTGGGCGGTTGGACGGTGTTCTACTGGGCCTGGTGGATTGCATGGTCGCCGTTCGTGGGCCTGTTTATCGCACGCATTTCCCGCGGGCGTACCATCCGCGAATTCGTGTTTGGCGTACTGCTGATTCCGTTGGGCTTTACCCTGGCGTGGATGTCGATCTTCGGCAACAGCGCCATCGACCAGGTACTCAACCACGGGATGACCGCCCTCGGCCAGTCGGCCATCGACGACCCGTCGATGAGCCTCTACTTGCTGCTGGAAACCTACCCGTGGAGCAAGACGGTGATCGCCGTCACGGTGTTTATCAGCTTCGTGTTCTTCGTCACCTCGGCCGACTCCGGCACCGTGGTGCTGTCGACCCTGTCGTCCAAAGGCGGCAACGCCGATGAAGACGGGCCGAAGTGGCTGCGTGTGTTCTGGGGCGCAATGACCGCGCTGGTCACCAGTGCCTTGTTGTTTGCCGGCAGTATCGACTCGTTGAAATCCGCGGTGGTACTGACCTCGTTGCCGTTCTCGTTGATCCTGCTGTTGATGATGTGGGGGCTGCACAAGGCGTTCTACCTCGAATCGCAAAAGCAGATCGCCCAGATGCATTCCCTCGCGCCGGTGTCCGGATCACGCAAGGGCACGGGCGGATGGCGCCAGCGTCTGACCCAGGCCGTGCATTTCCCGTCGCGCGATGAGGTGTACCGTTTCCTTGAAACCACGGTGCGCCCTGCGATCGAAGAAGTGACGGCGGTGTTTGTCGAAAAAGGCCTCAACGTCGTCACCCAGCCCGACCCGTCCAACGACAGCGTCAGCCTGGAAATCGGCCACGGCGAAGAGCATCCGTTCGTGTATCAGGTGCAGATGCGCGGCTATTTCACGCCGTCCTTTGCACGCGGTGGAATGGGCTCCAAGCAGCTCAACAACCGTCGCTATTACCGGGCGGAAGTGCACTTGAGCGAGGGCAGCCAGGACTACGACCTGGTGGGCTACACCAAGGAGCAGATCATCAACGACATCCTCGACCAGTACGAGCGTCACCTGCAGTTCCTGCACTTGGTGCGCTAGCAACCTGTGGGAGCGGGTTCGCCCGCTCGCACAAAAAAGCCCGCAAAGCCCCGTCCTACGGGGCTTTCTTAAATTTAATTTCATTCGTTGCAACCGCGCTTTGACGCGCAACTGTCATCTGGCCACTGCGTAATTGTGTGAAGCGTTTGACGCTTTCATTTCAGTACAGTGACGGAGACCGGTAACAATGAAGACGTTAATAAGCCCTATGGTGGGTGCCGCCATGGCGAGCTTTATGCTGTCCGCCCATGCCGATTTTATCGACGACAGCCACGCCGATGTGACCTTGCTCAACCGCTACCTCAACCAGCAAGGGCGTGATGTGGTGAACAGCAGCGCCAAGGCCCACAGCGTGCGCGATTGGGGCCAGGGTTTCGAGTTCAACTTCAAGTCCGGCTACACCGAAGGCCCGGTAGGTTTTGGCCTGGACCTGCAAGCGTTCTACGGTTTGAAACTGGATTCCGGTGGCGACCTCAATGACAAGGATCACCAGGGCCGCTACCCCGGCAGCATGTTCCCGCTGGATGACGGCAAGTCGGCTGACCAGTTCGGCGTGCTGAGCCCGACATTCAAAATGCGCTTCGCCAAAGATGAATTGCGCCTCGGCACGCTCTACGGCAACAACCCGGTGCTGGCCAACACCGACGGTCGCTTGTATCAACAGACCAACACCGGTGTGCAACTGGTCTCCAAGGACCTCAGCGACTTCACGTTCACTGGCGGCGATATCTTCAAGACCAAGATCCGCAACGAAACCGGCGATCAGGGGATGATTACCGCAGGTGGCACCCAAGAGAGCGACCGCTTCCTGTTCGGTGGTGCCGATTACACCGGCATACAGAACACCACCGTCAGCCTGTGGTACTCCAACCTTGAGGACTACTACCAGCAGTTTTTCCTCGGCGCCAAGCGTCATGACGCCTTGTCCGTGGGCGCGATCGACACCGACGTCCGTGTGTTCCGCAGCCTGGGTGTGGGCGCCAACGCCGATGGCGATAAAGACTTTGCCGGCGCAGGCCTCTACGGCGATGGCACCAGCAAAGGCCGCATCAACCAAACCACCGCCAGTTTGCTTGAGAGCTACAGCCTGGACGGCCACACCGTCGGCCTCGGTATCCAGAAAAACAGCGGCGACAGCGACTTCCCCTACCTCGACTCCGGCCTGAACAGCGGTGACGCGCGCCAAGGCCCAGGCTCAGGTGCCGACACCCCGGCGCTGACCAATATGCAGTTGAACAAATTCCAGCACGCCGGCGAACGCACGTGGCTGGCCCAATACAAATATGACTTCGGTAAGCTCGGCCTCAACGGCCTGACCTTTTCCGCCGCTTACGCCCATGGCGATGACATCCGCACGGCACAGGGCGATACCAGCGAATGGGAACGCAACATTGCCGTGGCTTACCAAGTACCCACCGGCACCCTCAAAGGCCTGGGCGTTACCTGGAAAAACGCACATGCGAGCCCGGACATTACCGGCGCCACCGTACAAGATGAAAACCGCTTCTATGTCAGCTATGTCGTTCCACTCTGGTAGGAAATTGCTGTAAAACGAAAGGGCAGACTTAAGCGATTCAGCCGCTTAAAAGGCCTGGGAATAGCCTTATTCCCGGGCCTTATTTGCCCCAAGTTCAAGAGAGGATTCGATGACTTATATTGCTGCCGAAAACCGCTATGAATCTATTCCGTATCGCCGCGTAGGCCGCAGTGGATTGGTGCTGCCAGCACTGTCCCTGGGGTTGTGGCACAACTTTGGCGACAGTACCCCGATCGACACCCAGCGCGCGTTGCTGCGCACGGCGTTCGACCTGGGTATCAACCACTTCGACCTGGCCAACAACTACGGCCCGCCCTATGGCAGCGCCGAGATCAACTTCGGCCGCTTGCTGCGTGAAGACTTCAAGCACTACCGCGACGAACTGATCATCTCCAGCAAAGCCGGTTGGGACATGTGGCCCGGCCCCTACGGCCAGGGCGGCGGTTCGCGCAAATACGTGCTGGCGAGCCTGGACCAGAGCCTGCAACGCCTGGGCGTTGACTACGTGGATATTTTTTACTCGCACCGTTTCGACGCCGACACCCCGTTGGAAGAAACCGCCAGCGCTTTGGCCACGGCCGTGCAACAAGGCAAGGCGTTGTACATCGGTATCTCGTCTTATTCCGGCGTGAAAACCCGCGAAATGGCGGCGTTGCTCAAGGAGTGGAAAGTACCGTTGCTGATCCACCAGCCGGCGTACAACCTGCTCAACCGCTGGGTCGAAAAAGACCTGCTGGACACCACCGAGGAACTCGGTGCCGGGGTGATTGCATTCACGCCGCTGGCCCAGGGTTTGCTGACCGACAAGTACCTCAACGGCGTACCGGCCGATGCGCGGGTCAACCGTCCAGGTGGCGGATCGTTGCAGGCCAAGCACTTGTCCGAGGCCAACATCGCCCATGTGCGCGGGTTGAATGAAATCGCCAAGCGCCGTGGCCAGAGCCTGGCGCAACTGGCCCTGGCCTGGACCCTGCGTGACCCACGGGTGACCAGTGCCTTGATTGGTGCGAGCCGACCGGAGCAGATCATTGAAAACGTCGGTGCGTTGAAGAACCTGAACTTCAGTGCAGAAGAATTGGCGGAGATTGATCGGTTTGCGCAGGAAGGCGGGATCAACCTGTGGGAAAAACCGTCCACTGCTGAATAAGCTGGCACAACCCGGTCAAAAATGTGCGAGCGGGCTTGCTCGCGACGGCGGTGAATCAGTCGATGAATTTGTTGGCTGACACTGCGCTTTCGCGAGCAAGCCCGCTCCCAC
>PJQF01000054.1_pt2 | contig 27856 bp, 19 predicted proteins | sample 1503741 | NCBI WGS metagenome assembly PJQF01 (sample SAMN07775949, study PRJNA414020) | Biofilm metagenome, whole genome shotgun sequencing project. | isolation source: biomolecule (vanillin) treated reverse osmosis membrane biofilm | place: India: Nagpur | collected 2017-03-21 | reverse complement strand
GCCCTGGACCGCATCGACTACTGGAGCACCGACATGATCACCGAGGACATCGATGTCAGTTGGAAGCTGCAACTCGACCACTGGGCGATCTTTTACGAGCCCCGCGCCCTGTGCTGGATCCTGATGCCCGAAACCGTCGGCGGCCTGTGGAAACAACGCCTGCGCTGGGCCCAGGGCGGCGCCGAGGTGCTGTTCAAGAACATCCGTGGCATCTGGCAATGGCGCCATCGCTACCTGTGGCCGCTGTTGTTCGAATACTGCCTGTCCACCGGTTGGGCCTTCACCTTCCTGCTCTCGGTGATTTTCTGGGGCGTGGGCAAGTTCGTGGTACTGCCACAGGCGATCGCCGTCGACTCCCTGGTGCCACCGGCCTTTACCGGCCTGGTGCTGGCAATGGTCTGCCTGCTGCAGTTTGCGGTGAGCATCTTGATCGACCGGCGTTACGAAAAAGACCTGTGGAAAACGCTGTTCTGGACCGTGTGGTACCCGATGGTGTTCTGGCTGGTCAGCTTGCTCACCACCCTGGTCAGCTTTCCCAAGGTGCTGTTTAACCAGCATCAGAAGCGTGCACGTTGGGTCAGCCCGGACCGCGGTATCAAACCCAGTGAAGAGGAGGCGTGATCATGAAACTGGTCAGAACTCGCCAGAACACCCTGATGTGGATCATCGATGTGCTGCTCACGCTGTTGGCGTGGGGCGGGCTGGTTTGGCTGTTGGCGCGCGGGATGACCGCGATGTTGGAAACCCATGGCGGCCCACGCATTGAGGCGCCGATTTTTGCCGCGCTCAACACCTTGCAAATCTACCTGTGGATCGCCTTGTTCAATGCGCTGATCCTGATCAGCTGGGCGCGCTATCAACAACGTCGCGGGCGCAAGTTCGCCCAGCGCCGCGCCGAGACCAATGCCCTCAGCGACCAGCACCTGAGCGAGAGTTTCAAGCTCGGCGACGGCCACCTGGAGCAGTTTCGCAAGCCGGGTGTGCTGGTGATCCACAACGACGATGACGGCGGTGTGGAAGACGTGAAGGCGCATGTTTCGCGCGACGTGGAGCGCCCGGGCCTGACCCTGGTGCCCGGCGCAGAAAAAGACAAAGACGCCGGTTAGATATTTCACAGCACCCAAGACCCCTGTGGGAGTTGGCTTGCCTGCGATAGCGGTGGGCCAACACCCAGTCAATACCTGACACACCGCCATCGCAGGCAAGCCAGTTCCCGCATTCCACCTGCGTCGCTTGGAATTCCGATAAATGGGATCCAATTCACAAAACTGCCGCGAACTTTTTTGTATTCCCCCGCACTAACCTAACTCAGTTAGTAGTTGATGGCTAAATAATGGCCTTATTCAGTTATTTACTGGATGACTATCAAATAGAGTTGCCGCTTGTCGGAATAAACTTTTCTACGACCAGCGTCAGCGCGTTTTGATTATTCTTTTTTTTTATTAATCAATAAGTTGCGGCTTTAATAAGTACGGATGTGCAATGGCCCCCGGTTTCTTGGGCTAGCGCGAGTTCGATGTTAGTTTGCCGCCCCTTGATTTTCGATGGATCGAACATGTCTCTGTTATTGCCACGGACTCGGTATTTGCTGTGCACTTTCCTGCTCACCTGCTTGAGCCTGAACACTGCCACGGCCGCTCCCACGCCAGGGGATCAAGACTTGATCCGCGACCGGCAAAACCGTCTGCTCGAAGAGCAAAGCCGGCGCCTGCAAGAACTGCAGGACTTGCCCGGCAAAGCGGCCAAGCCCCAAGCGCCGGCCACGCCTGCCGACACCCGTTGCTTCCCGATCAAAGACATCGAACTCAAAGGCGCCGACAGCCTGCCCGCCGGCGACCGCACGCTGTTGCTCAAGCCTTATGTCGGCCAGTGCCTGGGCGTCTCGCAGCTTAATGAACTGCTCAAGGTCATCACCGACTATTACATCGCCAAAGGTCGCGTCACCAGCCGCGCCTACTTGCCGCAACAAGACCTCGGCAGCGGCCACCTGCAAGTGCTGGTGGTCGAGGGCAAACTCGAAGCGTTGCGAAGCGCCGAAGGCAGCACCGTGACCGACCGCGAGCTGGCCATGGCGTTTCCCGGCAAGGTCGGCGAGGCGCTGAACCTGCGTGAAGTCGAGCAACTGGTGGACCAGCTCAACCGCCTGCCATCCAAACAGGCACAAATGGAGCTGACCCCCGGCAAACAGGTCGGCGGCAGCGACGTGGTGGTCAAGAACACCCCACAGAAGCCCTGGCGCGCCAGCCTGTCGCGCAATAACGACGGGCAACGCAGCACCGGCGAACAGCAATGGGGCGCGGGCCTGGAGTGGGACAGCCCGCTGGGCCTGGCCGATCAACTGGTGCTGCGCGGTGGCCACGACGCCATCAGCGACCACCAGAAAACCTCGAAAAACACCATGCTCTACTACAACGTGCCGTGGGGCTGGTGGAACTTCACTTACACCTACAGCGAGAGTGATTACCGCGCGCTGGGTTACACCGACACCTTCAAGTTCAAGCAGTCGGGCGACAACCAGAACCACCAGTTGCGCGCAGAGCGCGTGATTCACCGCGATGACGTGAGCAAAACCTCGGTCAACGTGGGGGTGGCTCACCTGCGCACCAACAACTACGTCAACGACGCCCACCTCGAGATCAGCAGTAATCGCATCAGCGAACTACAGTTTGGCATCAACCACGGCCGGCGCATCGGCAGTGCGTTCGTCAACGTCGACCTGGGTGTGCAGAACGGCATCGGCGCCTTTGACGCCCAGCGTGACGACCAGCATCGCGATCAGTTCGGCAACCTTACGCCCACCCCGGATTACCGCAAATACACCGCCACCGTCAGCTATTTGCAGCCGTTTCGTCTGTGGGGCGAGTCGTTCAGCTTCACCAGCCTGGCCACCGGGCAACGCAGTGAAGACGTGCTGTTCTCGCCGCAACGCATCAGCCTGGGCGGCTCGTCGTCGGTACGCGGTTTCAAGGATCAGCAGCTGTCCGGCGACAGCGGTGGCTACTGGCGCAACGAAGTGCGCTGGGCGCGCCCGGTCACCCTGGAATGGCTGCGCCCGGCCTTTGCGGAATACGGCACCAGCCTCGGTTACGACCAGGGCGTGATCCGCAACGACCGTTACAACGGCGACAACCACGGCCGCGTTTCGAGCAACTCCGTGGAACTGTTCGCCCGTGGCAAATACGTCAGCACCAGCGTGACGTTTGCCCATTCGTTAGAAAGACCGGGAGTGGTGACGGAGCGCGAAGCGCCGATCTACTTCCGCATGGATTTCTTCCTGTAATTCAACGCCCCGCTGCAACGAGAATTTGACCATGGATGTTCGCCACTTTGCCTTTCTGGCCCGTCAACCTTCTGCTGCCCTGAAGCGCCGCGACGCGTTCTTCGGCCTGCCCAAGCGTGGCCTGGTGCTGATCCTGGTCAACGCGCTGTTCTGGCAGCCGTTGCTGGCCCAGGCCGACGGCATTGTGGTGAGCAACCCGGCCACCAGCGTCGGCCAGGCCGGCAATGGTGTGCCGGTGGTGAACATCGCCACCCCCAATGGCAGTGGCTTGTCCCACAACCAGTTCAAGGACTACAACGTCGGCCCTAACGGCGTGATCCTCAACAACGCCACCGGCGCGGTGCAGAACACCCAGCTCGGCGGTTATATCGTCGGCAACCCGAACCTCAAGGGCGGCGCCGCCAACGTAATCCTCAACGAAGTCAACGGCGGCAGCCCGAGCCAGTTGCGCGGTTACACCGAAGTGGCGGGGCAGTCGGCCAAAGTCATCGTCGCCAACCCGTACGGTGTGACGTGCAGCGGTTGCGGCTTTATCAACACCCCCAACGTGACCCTGACCACCGGTAAACCGGTGCTCGACGCGAGCGGCCAGTTGCAGCGCTACCAGGTTGACGGCGGCGCCGTGACCATCGACGGCGAAGGCTTGAATGCCAGCAACGTCGATCGCTTCGAAATCATCACCCGTACCGCCAAGATCAACGCACAGATCAACGCCCGCGAACTGGCGGTGATCGCCGGGCGCAACGACGTCGATGCAAAAACCCTCAACGCCACCCCGCGCGCCGACGACGGCAGCGCCAAGCCGGAACTGGCGATCGACTCCAGCGCCCTGGGCGGCATGTACGCTGGTGCGATCAAACTGGTGGGCACCGAAGCCGGTGTGGGCGTGAAGCTCGACGGCACGTTGGCGGCCAGTGGCGGCGATATTCAGCTTGATGCCAACGGGCATTTGAGCATGGCGCAAGCCGCCGCCAGCGGCGCGGTCAACGTCAACGCCGCCAGCCTGGACGCCAAAGGGCCGGTGTATGCCGGTACGGCCCTGAACGTGAACACCCAAGGCGATCTCACCAACCGCCAAAGCCTGGCTGCCCGTGACCGCATTGCGCTGTCCGCCGGTGGCACCTTGACTAACGGCGACATCATCGAAGCGGGCGTCAACACCGACAACACCCGCAACGCAGCAGGCGATGTGAGCCTGCGCGGCAAGGCCATCAACAACACCGGCGCGAGTGTCATCGCCAGCCGCACGTTGAGCGTGGATGCCCAAGCCCTGAATAACCAGGGCGGCACACTGGGCGCCAAACAGCGCACCCAGATAACCGCTGCCGCAGTCGACAACCAGAACAAAGGCCGCATCCTCAGCAATCATGGCTTGGCCATCACCGCCGATCGCCTGCAGAACAGCCAAGGTGGGCTGGTCACCAGCGACGGGCCGCTGACCGCCGTCGTCGGTGAGGTGCATAACCAGGGCGGTGAACTCTCAAGCCTGGACACCGCAGCGCTCACGGTCGCGACCCTCGATAACGTCGCAGGCCTCATCACCGCGGGCAATGCGCTCAGCCTCAACGTCGGCAGCCTCAACAACCAAGCCGGGTTGGTCACCAGCCAAGGCACGGTAAGCGTGGCCGGTAACAGCCTCGACAACCGCCAGAAAGGCTTGGTCGCAGGCGTGGGTGGTGTGCAGGCCAATGTCGTCAACATCGACAACCGCAACGGCGAGCTGTCCAGCCGTTCGGGCGTGGTGGTGACGGCTACGCAACTGGATAACAGCGACGGCGGGCTGCTGATTGCCGGCGCCGGAGCAGGTTTGAATGTCGACCAACTGCTCAACCGCAACCAGGGTTTGATCAGCAGCGAAGGGCTGCTGAGCATTTCGGCGCGCACCCTGGCCAACAACGCCGGTACGCTGTCCAGCGCCGGCCCATTGACCCTCAGCGCCCTCGGCGCGGTGGATAACCGAGGCGGGCGCCTGGTCACCGACGGTGGCCTGATCCTCGATGCCGCCAGCCTCGACAACAGCCAAAACGGCACCTTGAGCGCGCGCGGGGCCCTGTCCCTCGGCACCGCCGACCTGAACAACCAGCAAGGCGGCCAGATCACCAGCGCCGCGGCCCTGACCCTGAACCTCAACCGGGGCGAGTTCAACAACCAGAACGGCCTGATCAATGCGCCGCTGTTGATGCTCAACCACCTCAAGAACGTGCACAACCAGGGCGGCGAGATTTCCAGCAACCAGGCGTTCACCCTTACCGCCGACAACCTCGACAACAGCGGCGGCAAGCTGCTGAGCAACGCCGCGCTGACCCTGCGCATTGACCAGGCCCTGGCCAACGTCAAAGGCCTGATTGCCGCCGCCTCGGTCGATGCGCAGGCCAGCGACCTCGACAACAGCGGTGGCACGCTCACCAGCCGTGGCGACACCGTACTCAACGTGGCTGGCCGCCTGGCCAACCGCGATCAGGGCCTGCTCAACGCGAGCAATGCCTTGACGCTCAACAGCGCCGAGCTGGACAACCAGAACGGCTCGCTGCTGGGCAGCGCGATTGCCCTGGACTTCGGCACCGCCACCGGCGACCTGAACAACACCGGTGGCCTGATCACCACCGCCGGCAACCTCTCCATCAACCACCTGCGCGACCTCAACAACCAGGGTGGCGAGCTCTCCAGCGCGCAAACCCTGAACCTCAGCGGGCGCACGTTGAACAACAGCAACGGCAAGCTGATCAGCAATAACCTGCTGGTGCTCAATGCCGAAAACCTGATCAACCAAAATGGCCTGATGTCCGGCTGGCAGGGCCTCACCGTCAGCGGCGCAAACCTCGACAACCGCAACAGCGGCACCTTGTCGAGCCGTTACGGCGACCTCAATGCCACGCTGACCGCCAGCCTGCTCAACAGCGCGGCCGGTGCACTGGTCAGCCAAAAGGCGCTGTACGTCAGCGCCGGCGAACTGGACAACAGCAACAAAGGCATACTCTCCAGCGCCGCAGGCCAGCGCCTCACCGTGGGCGGTGTGCTGAACAACGCCCAAGGCGGCGTGATCGACAGCGGCGCCGCCCTGACGCTGACCGCACAAAACCTGGACAACAGCGCCGGCAGCATCAGTGGCGGCACCGCCACCACCCTCGACCTGCTCGCGACCCTGACCAACACCAATGGCAAACTGGCCAGCGGCGGCCCGCTGCTGATCAGCCGCGCAGCGCAGATCAACAACCAGGGCGGCCAGATTGCCAGCCAAGGCGTGTTGACCCTGCTGACCGGCGGCCTGGATAACCGCAACCGTGGCACCCTGGCTGCCAACGACCGCTTGAGCCTCACCGCCAGCGGCCTGGTACAGAACGGCAACGACGGCTTGATCTACAGCCAGAACGCCGACCTGAGCCTCACGGCCAACCGCTTGGACAATGGCCAAGGCACCGTGCAAAGCCAGGGCGGCATGACCGCCAACGTGGCCGACACGCTGGATAACCAGAGCGGCAAACTGATCGCCCAGGCCGGTGACCTGAATATCAACGCAGCCAGCCTCGACAACCGTGGCGGCACCCTCGCCAGCCTCAAGGCCGCACTGCAAACCCAAGTGGTCGGCGTGCTGCGCAACGGTTACGACCTCAACAACAACCGCCAGGGCGGCGTGATGCAGGGGCAAAGCCTCAACCTGCAAGCCGGCAGCGTGGACAACTACGGCGGGCGCATCGCCGCACAGGGCGGCAACGCACTGGTCACCACCGGCAATTTCGACAACCGCAACGGCGGGCTGTATGCCAAAGGCCTGATGCGCGTGGTCGGGCATGACTTTGATAACAGCGGCGACAACGACGGCCAGATTGCCGGCCAACAGATCGACCTCGACCTCAACGGCGCGCTCAACAACCGCCTGGGCATTATCGAAAGCGAAAGCACCCTCAAGGTGCGCGCGGCCAGCCTCGATAACCAGACCGGGCGCCTGCGTGCGCTGGGCACGGCGGGCACCACCGAATTCGCCATCGGCGGCCTGTTCGACAACCGCAACGGCGTGCTGGAAACCGCCAACAACGACCTGACCCTCAACGCCGGCAGCTTCCAGAACCTGGGCGGCAATGTCCTGCACGTGGGCACCGGTAATTTCGGCATTGCACCCGCCAACCTCAACGACGTGGGCGGCAGCCTGGTCACCCGTGGCGACCTGACCATCACCCAAGGCAACTGGACCAACAGCAGCGTGATCCAGGCCGGGCAACTCACAGTCAATGTCGACAACCTCGACCAGACCGCCACCGGCCAACTGCTCGGCGCCCGGCGCTTTATCGGCAATGGCGCCAATTGGACCACCCACGGCCTGATCGCCAGTGACGGCGCGCTCGACCTGACCTTGAGCGGCGCGCTCAACGGCAGTGGGCGCATCAGCAGCCTGGGCACCCTCAACCTCAGCGCGGCCCAAGCCACCCTCAGCGACACGGCCAGCATTGCCGGCGGTGGCGTTACTACCGCCAACATCGCCGGCACACTCAACAACCGTGGGCGCCTCACCGCCGCCACCGATCTGGTGGTCAACGCCGGCACACTCAACAACTACGCGACCCTGGGCAGTGGCCAACGGCTGGTCGCCACCACCGGCGCCTTGCTCAACGACCACGGCCTGATCTTCAGCGGCGGCGACATGAGCCTGCGTGTCGATGCGCTGAACAACAGCTACGCCGACCTCTACAGCCTGGGCAACCTGAGCGTTGACCGCGACGGCAAGGGCGGCCTGGCCAGCAGCATCCTCAACAGTTCGTCGACGATCCAGAGTGACGGCAACCTCAGCCTGTCCGCCAATTCGATCAAGAATGAACGGGCGGTACTCACCGTCAACGACGCAGGTGTCTACACCGCCTCCGCCACCCTAGGCACGTGCATTGAGTACGTCAACGCCGGTGACTGCCACGCCGGTGGCACACCGCGCAACTACGTGTGGGAACTGGTGACCCGCGACAAACTGGAAGTGACCGCCGCCAGTGCCGGTTCGAGCATCACCTCGGGCGGTAACATGACCCTGGCGGGCGGCGACCTGCTCAACAGCAGCAGTTCGATTGCGGCCGGTGGCAACTTCACCGCGCGCCTGAACAACCTGGTCAACACCGGCATCGAAACCGGCGAAACCGAGACCTATCGTCTTTTCACGTCAAAGCGCACCAAGCACCCTGAAGGCTGGTTCAGTGCCGCCGCCGCACTCACCAACAAATACTGGTACAAAAGCGCCGGTTACACCCCCAATGACCTCGGCGGCCTGGAAGCCACCGTGGCCAACTTCGTCGGCCTGATGGAGAAAGAGAACACCCAGTTCGGCAAAGTCACCAAAATCGCCAGTGACGACCAACGTTACGCTGCGGTGATTCAGGCTGCCGGCGCAGTAGACGTCAAGGCGCAAGCCGGTATCGACAACAGCGTGGTGCGCCTGGGCTACAACTACATCGGTGCGGGCGCCAAAACCACCACCGACGCCACCGGTGCCAGTGGCGCAGCCGGTTACTCCACCCGCGTGACCCTCAACCAGCAACTGCCGCCGGACCTGGCCCAACAGCAGATCAACCCGCTGAGCCTGCCCGGCTTCACCTTGCCTACTGGCCAAGGCGGGCTGTTCCGCCTCAGTGGCGAAAGCGCCAGCGCGCCGGCCACTACTGGCCCGCAAGGCTGGACCCTGGGTGGCGGCGGCGTCGACCGCACGCCGGTGACCGGCCCGGTCGTACCCGGCAGCGGCACCTCGGCCGACGGCGTGCTGATCAACCGCGTGCAAGGCCTGCCAGACAGCCAGTTCGTCTCCAACCCACAGAAATACCTGATCGAAACCAACCCGCTGCTGACCAACCTCAGCCAGTTCTTAAGCTCCGATTACATGCTGTCCAAACTGGGCTACGACCCGGACCAGGCACAAAAGCGCCTGGGTGACGGCCTGTATGAACAGCGCCTGATCCAGCAAGCCGTGATCGCCCGTACTGGCCAGCGCTTCATCGATGGCCAGACCAGCGACGCCTCGATGTTCAAGTACCTGATGGACAACGCCATCGGCACCAAGCAGGCACTTAACCTGGCCGTAGGCGTGAGCCTCACCGCCGAGCAAGTCGCGGCCCTGACCCACGACATCGTGTGGATGGAAAACGCCACCGTTGCCGGCCAGCAAGTGCTGGTGCCCGTGCTCTACCTGGCCCAGGCCAACAACCGCCTGGCGCCCAACGGCGCACTCATCACCGGCAGCGACCTTAACCTGGTCAGCGGCACCGACCTCAACAACGTCGGCACCCTGCGCGCCACCAACAACCTCGCCGCCAGCGCCGGGCGCAACATGGTCAACAGTGGCCTTGTGCAAGCGGGCAACCGCCTCGACCTGCTCGCCGGCAACACCCTCACCAACCGCGCCGGCGGCATCATCGCCGGGCGCGACGTCAGCGTGCGCGCGGTAAATGGCGATGTGCTCAACGAACGCACCGTTACCAGCCACCAGAGCAGCAGCGGCTACCGCACCGAGCGCACCGACTTCGTCGACAACGCCGCCCGCATTGAAGCCGCCAACACCCTCACCCTGCAAGCCGGGCGCGACGTCAACAGCACCGGCGGCGCCTTCAAAAGCGGCGCCGACCTGGGTGTTCAAGCCGGGCGTGACGTGAGCCTGGCCACCGCCGAACAACGCAACGCGAATGCCGTCAGCACCAATATGCGCAGCAGCAGCGCAAACCAGTACGGCACCGTGATCGAAGCCGGGCGCGACTTCCAGGTGGTGGCTGCGCGGGACATCAGCGCCATCGGCAGCCAGTTGAATGCCACGCGTGATCTGGCGCTGGTGGCCAAGGGGAATGTGAACCTGGCGTCGGCGGCGAATGAACAGCATTCGGCGTTTAATTCCAAGAAGGTCACCAGTGTTGAAGACCATGTTCAGCAGGTATCGACCGTGCTCAAGGCTGGCGGTGACGCCACCCTGAGCGCCGGGCAGAACCTGCAACTGGTGGCCAGCCAAGTGGATGCGGGCAAAGAAGCGTACCTGGTTGCGGGTAACGACCTTGCCCTCAAGGCGGCTGAAAATCAGGACTACAGCTTCTACAGCAAGACCAAGAAGACCTCGTCCGGGAAGAAATTCCGCCTCGATGAGACATCCGCCGTCAACAATGTCGGCAGCTTGGTCAGCGCGGGCACCAACAGCACCGTCGTGGCGGGTGCAAACCTGTTGCTGGCCGGCAGCGCCGTCACTGCCGATAAAGGCTCGGCGCAACTGGTTGCAGGCCAGGACGTCAGCATTCTTGCGGTCACTAACTCCGACAGCGCCCGTCACGAACGCAAAGAAAGCAAAAGCAGTTGGGGCGGCCTGAAGTCGAGCAAGGTTCAGGACAAAGTCGACGAAAAACGCACCACCGCCCTAGGCAGCATGGTCTCCGGCGAAACCGTCACCATCGCCGCCAATCGCGACGCCACAGTCACCGGTTCCAACCTTGTCAGCACCGGCGACCTCGCCATCCAGGCCGGCCGCGACCTGACCATCGACGCGGCGCAAAACACCTTCGCCCGCACCGACATGCACAAGGAGAAGAATCGCGACCTCACCGGCGTGCTGACCGGCAACAAGCTCGGTCTGGACGATGTGACAGGCAACCAGAAGCTGTACATCAACAGCTCGAAGCACAATGGCACGGCCAATGAAATGACCTTGACCGGCAGCACTATTGGCTCGAGTGCGGGCAATGTGTCGTTGACAGCGGGGCGTGAGTTGAAGGTGGTGGCCAGTGATCTGGTGAGCACCAAGAACATGGAGTTGAGTGGGGCTGATGTCACCGTTACTTCGGGGATGGAGACGGCCAGTCAGACCAGTAAGGACAGTTCCAAGAGCTTGGCGGTTGGGCGGGTGATCGCGGGCTCGGTGGTGGACACCGCCACCAGCATGCGCGATGCCGTCAAAGCGGCCCGTAGTGCTGATGACCCACGCCTCAAGGCAGTCAAAATCGCCCAGGCTGCCCTCGCCGCCTACAACCTGAACGGCCAGTCTTCGGACGCCAATGCGCAAAGCTCCGGTTTCAAAAATAAAGTCGGCGGCACGCCCGGCAACGGTTCGCTGATCAAAATCGGCACCGAACTGGCCAATAACCGCAGCAAGAACAGCATCGAATTCAACAGCGTCACCGCCAAGCAGAGCACGCTCAACGCAGGGCAAGACTTGTCGATCGTTGCCACGGGCGCTGCGGCGGGTACTCAGGGTGATATCCAGATCACCGGCAGCCGCTTGAAAGCCGCCAACACGTTGTTGTTAGCCAAAAACGATGTGTTGATGCAAAGCGCACAAAACACCACCGACCGCAAAAACGAAGGGTCGAAAAATAAAACCGCCATCGGCGCCAGCTTCAATATTGGCGAGCAAAACGGCTTCACCCTCGACCTCGGTGCGCAGGGTGCCAAGAACAATGGCAACGGTAACTCCGTCACTCAGGTCAATAGCACCCTCGATACGGGCAGCCTGTTGTTACAAAGCGGTGGCGATACCACCCTCAAAGGCGCCCAGGTTCGTGCGGACCGTATCAAGGCAGATATTGGCGGCAACCTCAATATCATCTCCCTCCAAGACACCGAGTCGTCGCGCAGCAAACAGAGCAGCGCAGGCTTCGGCGCGAGTATTTGCATCCCGCCGTTCTGCTACGGCTCTACCGTAGCGGGCTCGGCGAACCTTGCCGCCGCGAATATGAACAGCGACTACAAGGGCGTGACCGACCAGAGCGGTTTGTATGCGGGCACGGGCGGCTACGACATCAATGTCGGCAAGAACACCACCCTGCAAGGCGCGGTGATTGCCAGTGAGGCGTCAGCTGATAAGAACCACCTAAGCACTGACCGCCTGATCGTCAGCGACATCAAGAATGTCAGCGAAATCAAAAGTCAATCTGCCGGTATTTCGGTGTCTTCCAGCAGTACCAGCGGTGCGTCGATGGGCGGCAGCATCCCGATAGCGCTCAAGGAGAAAGACCATAGCTACACCCGTAGCGCGGTCAGCGAAGGCACGATTGTGGTTCGCAATGCCGAAGGTGCCAATGACCTGGTGGGGCTAAATCGCGATACCGACAACGCCAATCAGAAACTTGACCGGCCTGATGAAAAGGCGATGCAAGAGCGTATTGACCTGATCCAAAGCTCGGCGCAGTTGGCCAGTGGGGTGATCAGTGCGGTGGGGAAGGCGAAGGCGGATGAGGCGAAAGCACTGGCCGATAAAGCCAAAACCCAGACCGAAGCCGGTTCGCCGGATGCCACTGGAACGGTGCTCGCAGCGAATGCCGCTTATACGGAAGCCCAGCGCTGGCAGGTCGGTGGCGACAAACGCTTAATGGCCGATATCGCGTCCGGACTAATCGCCGCAGGGCTGGGTGGCGCGCCTGTAGGAACGACGGTTGGTATTGTCGCCAACACGGCCTCCAGCGATATCTTCAACAAGATTGGCGATTATGCCCAGTCGCGTGCGACTGATCCTAAGTCGGATGCGGCCACTCGGGCGGCTTGGGCTGAAGGCGGTGCGGCACGTGTGATGTTGCACGCGTTGGCGGGGGCGGCTATTGGGTTGTCCAGTGGCAATGTGCAAAGCGGCGCGTTGGGCGCGGGAACATCGGCTGCCTTGATGCCGACCATTGCCGACGCGCTGGGGAAAAATGGCATCAAGGGTGTGGATCAAGATGCAATGGCCGCCTTGATCGCGGCAGGCGCCGGGGCCGTGGTTGGCTCTGGGCGAGGTACCTCAGGTGCTGTTGTCGCGGGAGGAAACGCGATGTCGGTGGACGTCTATAATCGAGCAGCTCATGAGGCGGAGGTGGCGGCGATCAAGGCTGAGGCTCAGAAAGGTGACTTCACGGAAGCGAACCTGGAAAAGGCCATGTGTTACATCATCAAGTGCTGGGCTCATCTGGAGCGAGGGACCAAGGAGTATCACGATGCATACTTGAGTGAAGCCGATATGGTCGGGCTGAGTAATGAGCTTGAATGGGCAGATGCGCAGAGGGATAAAGGCCTGTTTAACTATTCGCTCACTGACTCGGTTTTTGATGCGGGAACGCGTGATGTCATTCCTGTGGTAGCTAACACCGCCAAGACTGTCACGGGAGGGGCAAGTGTTTACTCGGGGGGCACTCTATGCGGCACAGTGGCCGGGTGCTTTTTCGGTGGGCCTATGATTGTATTCGGATTAGGGAATATTGAGGAGGGCACCTCAGCCCTTTATAACCATGTTAATAATGAAGAGGGCAGTTATAATCATGTTAAACAAACTTTTGATCAGATTCCTGGCGGATATGGGCCGGTGATATATAGTGCCGCAGATTTCGCGTTATCAATTGGTTCGGGGTTTGTAAAGGTGCCTCTGAAGATGGGGTTGGCTGATGGTTTGAACAAGAAAAAATCAATATTTGATGTGACGGTCAGAAAGTTTGATAATAACCAATTTATTCTTGGTAAAAAGGCGCCGTATGGCGGTGCAATGTTGCTATATTTTCTGTCCGTGGGCGCGAAAGGCAATAGCCTTTACAATGAGGCGGTCGATGCGAGCAAGTAAACTTATAAATACCCTGCTGCTGATAGTTTCATTGTTGGCGGTGGTGTGTGGGGTGAGTACGTTTTTCGGCATGATGGTCGCCATAGTGGTTGGTATACTGCTTCGCACAGATTCGAACTGGGTGTTCATCTGGATTGGATTTCCCTTGTCAGGAATATTTGCTGTGTACTGGATAGTTACACGGTGGGATTATGTGAAATCCTTTATGTCCGGGCGTGGTGGGTGGTAGAGCGGGTAATCGAGGTCAGATCACGTTTGTATGTGGTCTTACTCCTGGCTGCGCTACTCAATGGCTTTCTACGATTTGACGGTAGCTGGAAGCGCTTTTTCCTCATGGTGCTGGTGCAGTTGTGGTTTGGCCAGGCGGTCTACAGCTATGCGCGAGGCGCCAGGGTGGCCATCGCGCCGGGCGGCATGAGTAAGGATGCCGACCCGGAGTGGCGAGCGGCGTTGGCCGGCTTCGCCCTGTTTTTATACGGGGTCGTATTTTTTTTGAGTTTTTGAACCTTGCATAGCCCATGTATGTATACGGAAAACCCTTATGAGAAAAGTTGCCTTTATCCTCTCGGCCCTGATCCTCGCGGGCTGTCACTCCAATGCGCGCGACTCGTCGTCCAGCCTGCTCAAAGACGGCGTGCAGTTGCAGCAGAACAAGGTCGTGGCCGATGCCGAGCAAGCCAAGGTGATCATGCGGGCCACCGGTTTTACCTACCCTGTGCAGTTCTCCGTGCGCCGTGGCGGTGATGCGGATCAGCGGCCGGAGATCCTCGGCACGGTGGTAGATTCAGGCCGTGGCAAGGTGTTCGGCTGGATCGCCAAGATGAGTGAGGTTGCCAACAGTGCGGCGGTCAAGCGCTTCCCGCAGTTGGAAGTGTTGGCTGATCCGGGGCAGACAATCGAGGTATTGGGCGAGTCGCGGGTGTATGACTCGAACTACTACCGCTACGCCGAAAAAATTGTCTACGCCTGCGGCCCTATGAGCTCGGCGTTCAAGCCGCAGAAGCAGAAGGTTTACCTGGTGGAGTTCGTAATCGTCGGCGCGGGCTGTGAGCAGCATGTGTATGACATCACCGATCCCGCGCAGCGTATTCCCGTCCTCGAGTGAAATAGGGGTCATGAAATAGGCAGAAATAGGGGTCAGACCACGTTTTTGTTTTTTAGAGTTGAGCAGAGTTGCTCTTTAAAAACATGATTTATTTTTTGTAATTATTCCACTCTGTTGGCCTGTTGAAGGGCGGCTAAGCTGTAAGCTCTTATCCAGTTAGGGGTTTATATGGCTCGCCGTCCTAGGGTTTTACTGCCGGATATCCCGTTGCATATTATTCAGCGGGGAAACAATCGGTCTGCGTGTTTTTACTCAGATGAAGACTATATTTTTTACATTGATACATTAGCCGTGCTTGCTGAATTGTATGGCTGTAAAGTTCACGCATTGTGCTTGATGACAAATCATGTTCATTTGTTGTTGACTCCCACCTGCTGCGCAGGGGCCGGCCTGCTTATGAAGGGACTGGGGCAGCGCTACGTTCAATATGTCAATCGAACATATCAACGAACGGGCACGTTGTGGGAAGGCCGTTTCCGCTCCTGTTTGGTTCAACAAGACAACTATGTTTTAGCTTGCTATCGATATATCGAAATGAACCCGGTCAGAGCCGGTATGGTTGCTCATCCGGGCGACTATCGCTGGACCAGCTATAGGGCAAACGCACAGGGCGAGCTATCAGGCTTTATAAGCCCGCATGCGGTTTATAGCGAATTAGGTAGCGGCACCGCGCAACGAGCCGAAGCTTACCGGTCTATATTCAATGATCGACTTTCACCTGGGCTGATAGAACAAATCCGATCTTCTACAAACGGTAATTATGTTTTGGGCGATCAGAAGTTTGCGTCCGAGATCGCGCAGGCATTAGGTAAAAGAGTTTCGCAGGGCGTGTCAGGACGCCCAAAAAAGTATGAGTTAAAAGAATAGTGGTCTGACCCCTATTTTCTTCAACTCGATGGCAGCGTAATCGGCAGCACCGCAACAGCGGACAAAAACCGCCTGAGCACCGGCACGCTGGGATGGAGCGTTTTAAAGAACAAGGCTGAGTACACAAGCCAGTTGCAGAGCGCCAGTGTGAGCAGTGGCGCAAGCGGAGCGAACGCCTTCATCAGCAACCTGCCCTCCGGCAGCTTGATCGCGTTCAATCATGGCGACAGTGACAGCGGCACCACCTCATCGGCCATTTCCAACGGTACCCTCGACATCCGCGACCCTGCTAAACAGCAGCAGGACGTTGCAACGCTGAGCCACGATGTTGAACACGCCAACGGCAGCATCAGCCCGATCTTTGATAAGGAAAAAGAGCAGAAGCGCCTGCGGCAGGTGCAGTTGATTGCGGATATTGGTACTCAGGCAGTAGACATTGTGCACACACAAGGCGAGCTCAACGCCAAAGAAGCGGGTCGCAAAGAGCTGGCCGCCAAAGGCAATGATCAGCCGACGAAGGAGCAGATCGCTGCCAGCGATGCCTATAAAAAAGTCATGGCTGACTACGGCGTGGGCGGTGACTATCCGCGTGTAGCCCAGGCCGTAACGGCGGCATTGCAAGGGCTGGTTGGGGGCGATATCGGTTCAGCCATTGCGGGCGCATCAGCACCGTACCTGGCGCAAGTCATCAAGAAAACTACCGGAGATAACACGGCACTCAACACCATGGCGCACGCTGTATTGGGTGCGGTGATAGCGCAGGCCCAGGGCAACTCAGCGTTGGCGGGCGGTGCCGGGGCTGCGACGGGCGAACTGATTGCCCACCAACTCTACCCAGGCACGGCAACGGCGGATCTTACGCAGGAGCAGAGAGAGACGGTTTCAGCGTTGTCTGGTTTGGCCGCAGGGCTGGCGGGTGGGATTGCTGGCGGTGACCTGAGCGGAGCAGTGACGGGCGCGCAGGCGGGGACTAATGCTGTTCAAAACAACTATCTGAGTAAGGAGCAGAAGGCTCAACGTGATGCAGAAATGGCAGGCTGCGCGGGTCTGGGATGCCGGACTGGAACTGCTACCAAGTGGATGGCAATCGACATCGCGCAGGACGCAAGTTTCACAGCAGGTACAGCCGCGGGAGCTGTGTTGGGGCTCAATGACGCCGTGGACAGTATCGTGCACACCGCCGGCAACCTTAAGGAAACTTATGCGGCGCTCAAAGCCGTGGTTGAAAGCGGTGGCGTTTGGGATTCAGTCAAGCAAACGTACATCGACCGCATAGATAACTTGCAAGCGCAGTTTGAACAAGCTGGGGCGAGTGGTTCCTTCCAGGCTGGGGTTGAAACTGGAAAGCTGTTGAGTGACATGGCGGGTGTTCTTGCTGGTGGCGGAGCGCTCGTGAAAGGCGGCGCCATGTTGGCGGAGAAGGTTGCGGCCAAGGTCGCCAAGGCCGAGTTGCAGGCGGTGGCAAAAGCACCTGCCCAGATCGACAGTCCGCCCGTGAAGAATGGATGGAAGGTTGGTGATGATGTTTATAATCAAACGGCTAAAGGTAACGACCCTTCTTGGTCTGCTGTCCGGGCTAGGTTTTGGAAAAACGAGGCATCTGCTCCCGATGCTGCGAGTACATATGGATCAGAGAACCTTGATCGAATGAGTAAAGGGCTCGCACCGCAGCGATATAATGCGGATAAAGGTGGAGTTGAGTCTATGGAGTTGAGTCACGAACCCATTCCTGCTCGGGATGGAGGGAAAGACTTTGTTCCTCGTTGGCCGCAAGATCACGCCGCTGTCGATCCTTACCGAAAGCCAGGATATTGATAAATGACGGAAACACTGTCTTCAATTTTTCAGCGGACTCGAGGGGCTCCTATTGAAGTTGCTGAGGGGCTTGCGCACCCGATTTTTCAAAAAAAGATTAGGGCAGGCCGAAGCAGATTCTTGGCTCGAAGGTTGAAATCATCTAAACAGCTGGTGTCTGGACTGCGTTTAAAAGTGGTAAAGGGCGAGCTAGAAGTAAATAACCAGCGTCACTCTGAAATAATTTTATGGTCTGATACTAGCCCGGAGTCAGTTTTTTTTACGGTGGTGTCCAAAAAAGCTTGCGAACTAAAGGTCTGGAATGTATGGCGTGTGAACGATATCGTGCAGGCTTGGGTTGGGAACGCAGGAATTGTAATAAGTGAGGAGGGTTGCATAACAAAATTGGAGTGTAGTGGCGGTACTGAGGTAGTCGACTTTTCTACTTTGGTTTTCCAGATCGAGTCGATTGATTAATATTCACTACTCGGTGCAAAAGAGGCAGGCGAAGCCGTTGCAACAAAAGGTCCAAACACTGCGTTACCTGGGACCACTTCGAAGGGGGAATACAGCAACAATCTCCCGGCAGGCTACGATCGGGGTCCCATTACCGTTGGTGGTAAGGCGGTTGATGGCGCTACGGATTTTAGTCTTGGTGCAAAAGAGCCCTCGGCGCCTGTAATGGGGGGATTGGATCTTTCGAAGGTCGATGTATTGACCATAAAAGACGCACGCAAGCTTGAGGGCGAAAATAAAGGTTTGATCTTCGTACAAGAGCCTCAGGGCGATTTTAGTAAGCCGTTCGTGAAATTCGAAGCGGGTACAACAGGAGCTTTTTCAGACGTTCTGTCGCAGCGTAAGGCCGTGCCCGCAATACGGTTTGACAACCCAAATCCTAACGGTAACAATTTCGTGAAGTTTGATGGTGTTGAGGATGTCGATGGTATTACCTTAATTGACCGAAAAACAGCATTGACATCGTTTGATAAGCAACTTCAAAGTGTTCAGCGAGTATCGAATGCGTTGAAACAAAATCCCGGTATCAAAGCCGTTTTTGAATTTCCAAGTCAAAAAGCGGCCGATAGAGCAACTGATATTTTGATTGAGCAAAATATCAGAAACATTACTGTGAGGGTTGCACCCTAATGGCTACGCATAAGCTTGAATTTCGTCATAGGCCAAAATTTTCAGAGTCGATTGAAAAGCGACACGAAAATTTTCTCGAAAGGTTGTCCGGCTTAGGTGCGCCATGGGATTTGGCCGGTGCTGTAGATGTTCCCGATATTGAAGGCGAGCTTGTTGTTTCTGTTTCTTTAGATAAATTCCTTCCAAAGGGAATAAAAGGTCGAATTGCATATTCTCTTAGAAGCGAGAGATATCTAGAAGATGATGCTCAATTTGATGACTCTATATTCATTGAGTTTTCGAATGCTAAAATTGATTATTTGGACTTGTTGAAAAGAATTTTCCCTGCGTACGTAGAGGCTTTTGGTGCCTATAGAGCTGCACTGCATGATTGGTCTGTCACTAGAAGCGACTGGCCGGCAGTAGTAGCTGCATGCGATGCTACAAAAAAAGATGTTAACGGGAGAGATGGTGTTTTTCGTATAAATGCGGCGAATTATTTTGATGAGAAATTGTGCCTTCGCGCATTTGGGAAAAGCCCTCAACAGATTATTAACTGTCTCAAGGGGCACGTTGAGGAGGCCTCGGAATTGGCCGGAGGTGTGTTGATTGTTGTTAGCTATACGCCGCTGACCACCAGCGAGATAGCTACTGCTGGAGAGCGATTAAAAGAACTTTTGGTTGGGTGATGCGAGGGGAGGCTAGGTCCAGAAGAGCCGGGGCCAACTGGCGCACTCCCAACAATGACGACTTGTTGCCCTGCCTGCTGTCCGCACGTGACCTCCACGCTTGGCAAACTGGTAAGACAACTCGAGACCAGTCGACCAAGATTAAAGGATGTTTCAAGGGCCTAATAACCCCAGCAGCATACAAAAAAGGGACTGTAGAAAAAGGGGACGGATTTATTTAATTGTCCAAGTTCTTTTTTACTTAAATAAATCTGACCCTTTTCGCCTTCAGATGGGGAAATAGGGGTTAGACCACGTTTGAGTTTTTTAGAGTTCAGTGAAGTTGTTCTTTAAAAATATGTTTTATATTTTGGAAAAATAGGGTGGACCACGGTTTTACTTTTTTAGAGTTTTGTAGAGTTGCTCTTTTAAAAGCATGATTTATTTTTTGTGATTATTTTATTTCGTTGGCCTAGTAATTTCAACTAAGCTGTAAGCTCTTATCCAATTAGGGGTTTATATGGCTCGCCGTTCTAGGGTTTTAATGCCGAATATCCCGTTGCATATTATTCAGCGGGGAAACAATCGGGCTGCGTGTTTTTATTCAGATAAAGACTATATTTTTACATGGATACATTAGCCGTGCTTGCTGAACTGTATGGCTGTAAAGTTCACGCATTGTGCTGGATGACAAATCATGTTCACTTGTTGTTGACTCCGACCTGCTGCGCGGGGGCTGGCCTGCTTATGAAGGGGCTGGGGCAACGCTACGTTCAATATGTCAATCGAACATATCAACGTACGGTCACGTTGTGGGAAGGCCGTTTCCGCTCCTATTTGGTTCAACAAGACAACTATGTTTTAGCTTGCTATCGATATATCGAAATGAACCCGGTCAGAGCGGGTATGGTTGCTCATCCGGGCGACTACCGTTGGACCAGCTATAGGACAAACGCGCAGGGCGAGCTATCAGGCTTTATAAGCTCGCATGCAGTTTATAGCGACTTAGGTAGCGGCAGCGCGCAACGAGCCGAAGCTTACCGGTCTTTATTCAATGATCGACTTTCACCTGGGCTGATAGAACAAATCCGATCTTCTACAAACGGTAATTATGTTTTGGGCGATCAGAAGTTTGCGTCCGAGATCGCGCACGCATTAGGTAAAAGAGTTTCGCAGGGTGTGTCAGGACGCCCAAAAAAGTATGAGTTAAAAGAATAGAAGAATAGTGGTCTGACCCCTATTTTCCGTTGCAAAAGTTAATAACGGACGCAGCCCATATTCTGAGTTAAACGGAGCAATTGGGGAGGCTCGTGGCTGGAGTCAGGCTATTGAGTCGGGGCAAACACCAATTTCCGGACCTGGGAAAGCGTCACTTCCAGGTGCAGATTACATTACGTATGATCCATCATCGCGATCTGTGATCGTCTGGGACGCCAAGTATCGTGCTCCTGGCGGAAGCTATCCGACTTCCTTACCAGATTCAAAGTTAAAGGCCTGGCAGTCAGAGATCATAAACTCCGTTAAAAATATGCCGGAGGGATCGGCCAAAGCAGCCGCGGAGAGCGCGCTTAAGGCTGGCAGGGTCGAAGGTCGAATATTCAAATGGCCACAGTAGGCTTGAGGTATTTAACATGAAAGAATGGTCATCGCTGTGCAAGTCAAAGGTAGGGGACGTCGTTGTTGAACGGGAGCAATGCGTTATCGCTATGGGCGACGGTGCATACAAAATTTCAGACGATCAGTATTTTTTAGCTGACGCTTTTTCTGATGAGGGAGAGGAAAAACTTCGTTTGCTATCCCTCTACTGGGCCTGCAGTGAGCCTGCATTTAGAAGAGCCTACTACAGGGATGTTGAAAATGATGACATGGCCGTATGCCGGCCGCCGCCTGAATTGCTTCCAGTTGGGGCGGGGGAGACCTATAGTCAGATAAAAAATGCTCTTGGCTCTCTTGGTTCTGACAAATTTATTGAGTACGCCTCCTATCGTGTTATGTCTGATGGTGCATTTGTTCATAAGGGCTTAGAAAGCTCATTGGCTGTTTATTATTTTCGCTTGCATGATATTGTTGATGAAGAGCTGCCTTACGCGATACTGTGGAAGCTTTCTAATGTGTGATTTGATGGAGGGGAAAGGGGACGGATTTATTTAATTTTACGAGTGCTTTGTTAATTAAATAAATCTGTCCCCTTTCCGCCCTATCGAAATGAACCCGGTCAGAGCGGGTATGGTTGCTCATCCGGGCGACTACCGTTGGACCAGCTATAGGGCAAACGCACAGGGCGAGCTATCAGGCTTTATAAGTCCGCATGCAGTTTATAGCGACTTAGGTAGCGGCGCCGCGCAACGAGCCGAAGCTTACCGGTCAACATTCCTGGATCGGCTTTCACCTGAGTTGATAGAACAAATTCGATCTTCTACAAACGGCAATTATGTTTTGGGCGATCAGAAGTTTGCGTCAGAGATTGCGCAGATATTAGGTAAAGGAGTTTCGCCGAGTGTGTCAGGACGCCCGGAAAAGTGTGTGTTAAAAGTTTAAGAATAGTGGTCTGACCCCTATTTCCTATAGTGGGTAGTGAAGTTAATAAGTAGCTGACTAGGGATTGATATGAAATATTATTTGCTGCGTCAGGATCTTTCTATTTCCGGAAAGTGGGTGCTCGGCGATGTGAGGCACGTGGATAATTGGAACTTTAGTAATCCACCCCTTAATTTCATGGAGCCTGGCAGATATACGCTCGATGTCAGGTTCGACGGCGTTGAAATTGATTATTCTCTAGCGGGCTACGCGAGTGTTCCTGTTCTGAGTGAGAGAGCTCGAAATTCACTCATAGGTTTGTCTGAAGTCGATCAAACTTATCATAATGTGGTCTTTGAGCCCGTTGATATCGAAGGGAAACACGTTTCGCAAAATTATTTTCTAATGATCATAGAAACACAAATAGATTGTGTAGATGAAGAGTCTTCAAGGTTTACAAAGTTTTCAGTGAATGATCCTGTGCGCCCAGACATGGCTGGTCAATACCGCGCGTTTTATAATTTGGCCATAGATGAGTCAAAAGTAGGTGATTTTCATATTTTTAGGATTAAAAAATATTTGGGTGCGATTGTAGTAAGCGAAGATGTGAAACTTCGATTTGAGGCAGCAGGAGTGGTGGGGGCGGTATTTGAGTCGGTTAATGGCGATAAGGTTACTGTTGCATAAAGAAAATCAGAAGAGCAAAAAATAGGCATCAGCCAAAAGAAAAAAGTGGACGGATTTATTTGATTTTTCGAGTGCTTTGTTAATTAAATAAATCTGCCCCTTTTCGCCTCTCATCAAGGATGACCAATGAAATCCAGCAAGTTCTCGCTCCTCGCCTTTCTGATGTCCTGCTTGTTTGCAGGCTGGGGGTTGGTGTACGTCGGCCGTATCAAATGGGCCATCCGGGTGGCGGCGCTGATGTATATCGGCGTTGTGCTGATGGGGGTGAGCGGGTTGGCCGCCACGCCTGTCTCGCTGTATGTATTCATCGCTTTTATCATCACGCTCAAGCTGGCCACCGCGATTGCCTCCGCTGTGCTTGCCCGCCGTTACGACGGCCCGCCAGGCCTGCCACGCAAGCGTTTCCATGTGCTCTACGTGGGTGTGCTGATCGTGATCACCTTGCTCCTATTCGAGGTGTTTCGCGCGCCGCTGCTAGGCTTCAAAAACTACTTCATACCGTCGGGCTCGATGGCACCTACGCTGTCGGTTGGCGACTACATCATCTCTGACCTGCGGCCAGGTGCGCCCAAGGTGGGCGATATCGTGGTGTACCGCTGGGACGGCACTGAGGCGGTCAAGCGCGTGGCGGGCATTGGCGGCGACACGCTGGCGATCGTCAATGGCGAGTTGATCCGCAACGGCGAGAACCTGGGGTTGTTCCATGCACCGGCCGAGCGCGTCAAAAAGGACTATTCCCTTACGCTGGCGCCTCTGCGCGTCGAGCCAGGCCATGTGTACTTATTGGGCGACAACCGCGATGTGAGCAATGACAGCCGCTTCATGGGCCAGGTGGCCGATGAGGATGTGGTCGGCAAAGTGACCGGCATCTGGTTCTCGGGTGACCTGGGGCGCATCGGTACCACGTTCCCTTGAAGAGAGATATTGGTGAGATATTGGGGTCAGACCACGTTTTTTGAATGAGCCGGCGCATATAGGTACGAGGTTCCCATGACACGTGAGGTTCAGATGGCAGGTTTAGCGGTAGTCGGATGGCGGTTGGTGCAGGGGTTGTGCCTGCTGCTGATGTTCGTCAGTGCAAGCGTTTGTATGTTGGCGTGGGGCTCCTTCGACAGCTCTACCGCCGGCGCTTTCGGAGCGGCGCTGGGCGGTTTCCTGATGTGTGGCATTGGGCTGCTGTTCGCATTTGTGTTCGAGCGCTTGCGCACGCCTCGGGCCACGGCGCGCTACATGGTGACGCGGGTGGCCGTGGTTCTGCTGCTGGCAGCGGGCGCGGTGTACTTGGCCGACGCGGTATGGCTTGCGCCTGAGCGCGACGCGCTCGACGCGAATTTGGAAGGGGCGACCTGTGGCAAGTACACCGGCACCATCGTGAAAGGCTGGGAGCAGATTTGCGCCGGGAGGAAATAGAGCAGAAAAAGGGCACGGATTTGAATGGCACTTACTTAATCTTCGTAGAGTGGCCATTTTTTCTGATTTCGGCCCTTGCCACCGAACGTTTCGGCATCAGGGTACAAAGCGGATAGAGTTATTTAAGGGCTATAAAATAAATCCGTTCCCTTTTCCCCCAGTGCATGCTTTTCACAGCGCCAAGGCTGCATAGGCGACAGGCCACTTTTACTGCCCAAGCGTGGCCCGCACCTATTCACTGCCTCACCATTAACAGGGCAACTCGTCAGCCGCCCTGTCGCGGTCAGTTGACGCTGTTAAGCCTGCGAATAATGACATCCAGCAAATCACACCCATCACGCAGCGGTATAGCCAGTAGTTGGGCGAAGTCTTGAAGCACCACAGCATCGCTGCTGAGCTGTTCGCGGAAGGCCAGGTTTTCCAACAGTTGCGTGACGGCGCGAATCCGGTACGCGGCGGCGTCGTGGAGCACGTCGAGGGGCGCGCTGGTGTCGATAAGCAGAGCGGGGACGGTGCAGTCGTGGCCCGTTAGGGGCATGTATTGGTTCATTTTCAGTACTCTGTTAGTGGATTAAGCCACCACGCATTCGTCGCCAAACGAATGGGTGGCAGCTGTACGCAGGTTGGCGAACCGGAACAGAGTAACCGGCAGACCCGAAGGTCTCCCGCGCACAGCCGCCATAACATGCACAGCTTTGCGGGTGCAAAAACACCTGCATGGAAGCGGGTTGCTTTTGCACTCTGTTGTCAGGTCGCCAAACCTGATCGCCATATGGGCGACGGGCCGGACTATAAGCCCCCCACCCAAACCCACGCAAGGCACCAACGCCCTGACCCAACCTCCTTTCGCCTATCCCCAACCCCACCATCCCCAACGCATTCCGCCGTCCGCTCACGGATATCAGGCAAACCCTCGGTAGTTTGGGGAAGTTTCCTACCGCAAAAGGAACCATTTCCCTCAAGCCTGGGTCTTTACCCCGCCCACCCGCAACCGGTCGGGCTGCATGGACTGCAGCGTTTTAAAACGACATTAAGGATTAATGTGAACTTCGCCTCCCCATTCCCTTGTCTGCCACCACCGACTGCGGTGCGATTGCCCGCGCCTGTGGTTCAGCAAAGTGCCTTGGGGGAATGCATTCGGATCATCTGATCCCTCGCTCAGTACACCTACAGCCGCCGGGCGTATTGGCGGCTTTGACTGTAGTTCATGGAGTTTGAAATGAAGCGCAAGCCGTTCCAGAAAACCCTGCTGGCCCTGATGGTCAGCGCAGGCGCCGCGCATGTTGCTGCGGTGGAATTCGACGTGAGCAGCGGCCAGAACAAGTGGAAAGGTCAGGTGTTCAACGAGCCTGTCACCTTGGTCGGGTCGCGCAATGTGGTGGCCACCCAGCGTAATGTCGATGGGGCCAGTGTTGCCGAGACCAATGTTCAGGGTTCGCTGATCAACCGTGCCGACTACAACATTGATGGCAGTGGCCTCAACATTCGTGGTTTTGTGGTGGATGGCGCGCTGGACTCTGATCTGCGTGCCCGTGGCGGCACGATCACCGGTGATGTGATCCAGGCCGGTACGATCAGGCTCACCAACCAGACCTGGGCCGAAGGTTTTGAGGTGGGCGCCGCGAACATTGGCGGCAGCGTGATCAACTCCGGGACTATCGTCGCCGTTGACGTGCCGGGGTCGGACAGTGACGGCGAGGGCATGTACCTCAATGGTACGACCGTCGGTGGTGACGTGATCAACTCCGGCCTGATTGATGTCACTTCCATCTACGGCTACGGCCTGATCCTGGACACCCATAACAACATGCCGGTGACCGTCGGCGGCAAAATCCTCAACTCCGGCACCATCCGCGTCACGGGCGAAGAGGCGTTGGGCATTGAAGTTGAAACCGACACCAGTGACCTGCGTATAGAAAACAGCGGTGTGGTGACGGTCAACGGTGGTATGGCCAGGGCCGTACAGTTCAACTCCGGCACCTTCGATTACTTGCTCAACACCGGCACGATTGAAGCCAACGGCGCCAATGCGGTGGCTGTGCATCTGACTGGGGCGACCTTTACCCAGAACCCGCAGTCGGGCGCGCGCGGCGTTATCAACCGGGGTCTGATCAGTGCCGACAGCACCGCGATCCTGGTCAATGCCCGCGACCAGACTTCGCCCTTCGAGATCAACCAGCAAGCAGGCGAGATCCGCAGCAAATCCGGCACGGCCATCGACGCCGCCAACCTTGCCACGCTGAACTGGACGGGCGGCAAAATCACCGGCGACCTGCTCAACTTGAGCGCGGTGAATGTAGCGGGCCAAGCTGATTTCGCCGGCCAGCGCATCATCGCGCCGGTCTCGATTAATTCCGGCTCGTTGAACCTGGCCGCGCCCGGTACCACGATCAGCGGCAACCTTAACGTCGCCAGCGGTGCGGGCATTGATATGCACCTGGCCGACAGCGTGGTGCCGACCACGCCGTATCTGTCGGTCAACGGTACGGCTAATTTCGCCCAGGCGTCGAAGCTCACGGTGAGTGCGCAGCCAGGCGACTTTGCGCGCACCAATAACGGCACTCAATACACCCTGTTGCAGGCCACCAGTGTGCAGAACAACGGCCTGTCGGTTGCCAGTTCGTCATCGCTGCTCAACGTGCTGAGCTACTCGGCGGATGCGCAAACGGTCAAGGCTGTCGTCGCAGTTAAAGACAACCAGCAAGTGCAGCAGGAACTTGCCGGTGCAGGTGCCAGCGCCGCAGCGGCCACGGCGGTGAATACGTTCAAGAAGGAGGTGCTCGGCGGGCTCAACCAGAACGACCCAGTGTTCCAGTCCCTCGCCAACGCCGGGACTGCGCAACAGCTTGCTCAGGTGAGTGAACAGCTCAAGCCGGACGCCAACCGGGGCGCGCTGGACGTGGCGTTGTCGGGGCAAAGCGTGGTCAACGGTGCGATCTTCAACCGCCTCACTGACCAGCGCGAAAGCCGTCAAACCGGCGGCGTGTGGGTGCAGGGCCTGAGCAGCAACATGGACCAGGACGGGCGCGGCGGTAACAACGGCTACTCGGCCAACAGCAGCGGCATGGCGGTGGGTGTGGACGGTCGTTTGAACGACACCACCACCCTGGGCGTGGCTTACAGCTACCTTAATTCCAACATCCATTCGGACCTGGGCAACAAGACCGACGTCGAGGGCCATGCGCTGTCGCTGTATGGCAACTGGGCGCTGCAAAACTGGTTTGTCGACGGCAGCCTCAGCTACGGCCACAACGACAACGACAGCAAACGCCATGTGGCCGGCACCACGGCCAAAGGCAGTTACGACAGCAATGTGTTGGCCGCCAGCGTGATCGGCGGCTACAGCTTCAAGCCGTCGCAGGCCGTGGTAATCGAACCGCGCGTGGCGGCGCGTTATGCCAACGTGCGCATGGATGGCTTCGACGAGAAAGGTTCGGCGGCCGCACTGAGCACCCGTTCGCAGCGTTATGAAGTGGGTGAGTTGGGCGCCGGTCTTCGCCTGGCCGGCAACCTGCCGATGGGCGCGGGTAGCCTGCAACCGGAAGCGACCTTGATGGCGTACCACGACCTGATGGGTGATCGCGTCGCGCAAACCTCCAACTTTGTGGCGGGTGGTGCGGCGTTCACCACCACCGGCGCGTCGGTGGCGCGTGACAGCTACGAGGCGAGTGTGGGCGTGAACTATCAGGTGGCGGACTTCAGCGTGGGCGCCAGCTACACCCGCCAAGCGCGCAGTGGCTTTGACGCCGATGGCGTGATGCTCAAAGCGCGTTACGCGTTCTAAGCCCCAACACCACCGAACCCCTGTGGGAGCGGGCTTGCTCGCGAAGGCGGCGGGTCAGTCGATCTATGCATTGGCTGGCACACCGCTTTCGCGA
>PJQF01000211.1_pt1 | contig 28019 bp, 24 predicted proteins | sample 1503741 | NCBI WGS metagenome assembly PJQF01 (sample SAMN07775949, study PRJNA414020) | Biofilm metagenome, whole genome shotgun sequencing project. | isolation source: biomolecule (vanillin) treated reverse osmosis membrane biofilm | place: India: Nagpur | collected 2017-03-21 | reverse complement strand
AGATCTATCGGTTCTTTTTCTGGACCGCCATGTCGGTGCTGTTCGCCAGCCTGTACCTGTTTCTGGTGCTGCCCAACCTGCACGATTTCCCAATGCTGGTGCTGGCGTTTGCGGTGCCGTTCATCTGCATCGGTACCCTTACTGTGCAGCCGCGCTTCTACCTGGGCATGTTGCTGACGTTGGTGAACACCTCGTCGTTCATCAGCATCCAGGGTGCCTACGACGCGGACTTTCTCAACTTCGCCAACGTCAACCTCGCCGGGCCCGTGGGCCTGCTGTTTGCGTTTGTGTGGACATTGGTTGCGCGGCCTTTCGGCGCCGAATTCGCCGCCAAGCGCCTGACCCGTTTCAGCTGGCGTGACATCGTCGGCCTCACCGAGCCCGCAACCCTGGCCGAACACCGACACCTCGCCGTGCAGATGCTCGATCGCCTCATGCAGCACCTGCCGCGCCTGGCACTCACCGGCCAGGACACCGGCATCGCCCTGCGCGATTTGCGCGTGGCGCTGAACCTGCTCGACCTGCTGGCGTACTCGCCGCGCATCCTTGGAGTGCCACGTGTGTTGCTCAACCAGGTCGTCGAAGGGGTGGGCGCTTACTTCAAGGCCTGCCTCAAGGCGGGTGAACGCTTGCCCGCGCCCAGCGGTCTGCTGATGACCCTCGACCGCACGCGCCGCGCCCTCAACGGCCAGGGTCTGCAAGACGAGGACGATACTCGCCTGCACCTGTTGCACGCCCTGGCCGGCCTGCGACTGGCGTTGTTGCCTGGCGTCGAATTTATTGGCGGCACCGAGATGGAGGCGCCGCTGCCTGATGGAGCGCCTTTATGATCGGTGATCTGGATATCAGCGGGGTGTTCCTGCCCACGCTACTGGTGCTGATGGGCATTACGTACGTGTTGTTTCTGGTGGTGCACGGGCTGTTGACGCGCATGCACTTCTATCGCCTGGTCTGGCACCGGGCATTGTTCAATGTGGGGCTCTACGCGCTGTTGCTGGGCGCGGTGGACTCACTCAGTCGATACCTGATGACATGAAAAAACCTTTTTTGACCATCGGCCGTGTCGTTCTCACGCTGTTGATCGTGACGTTTGCGGTCGTCGTTGTGTGGCGCATGGTCATGTACTACATGTTTGCGCCCTGGACCCGCGACGGGCACATCCGTGCCGACATCGTGCAGATCGCCCCGGACGTGTCCGGGCTGATCCAGCGCGTGGACGTGCGCGACAACCAGTTGGTGACCAAGGGCCAAGTGCTGTTTGCCGTCGACCAGGACCGCTTCAAGCTGGCCCTGCGCCAAGCCCAGGCCGCCGTGGCCGACCGCCAGGAAACCCTGGCCCAGGCCCAGCGCGAGTACAAGCGTAACCGTGGCCTCGGCAACCTGGTGCCCAGCGAGCAACTGGAAGAAAGCCAGTCCCGCGTGGCCCGTGCCCAGTCGGCCCTGGCTGAAGCGCAAGTGACGGTGGATTCGGCCCAACTGAACCTGGATCGCTCAGTAATCCGCAGCCCGGTGGACGGCTACGTCAACGACCGGGCGCCGCGTAACCAGGAATTCGTCACCGCCGGCCGGCCGGTCCTGTCAGTGGTGGACAGCAATTCCTTCCATATCGACGGCTATTTCGAAGAGACCAAACTCGACGGTATCCACATCGGCATGGCGGTGGATATCCGCGTGATCGGTGATAACGCTCGCTTGCGCGGCCACGTGCAGAGCATCGTCGCCGGTATCGAAGATCGCGACCGCAGCAGCGGCTCCAACCTGTTGCCCAACGTCAACCCGGCGTTTAGCTGGGTGCGCCTGGCCCAGCGGATTCCGGTACGCATCGCCTTTGACGACGTGCCGGCGGACTTCCGCATGATCGCCGGGCGTACGGCCACGGTGTCGATCATTGGCGACAAGCCCGATGACGGAGCCACGCCATGAAGCAACTGTTGGCAACCGCCGCGTTGGGTTTGCTGCTGTCGGCCTGCCAAGTGGTAGGCCCGGACTACCAGTTGCCGGACAAGGCCGCGGTCAACCGTGGCGACCTGCAAGGGCAACTCGCGGGCGAGGGCGCCAACGTGGTGTCAGCACCGGTGCCGACCGACTGGTGGAAACTGTACAAAGACCCGCGCCTGGATGAGCTGGTGCGCCAGGCCATGGCGTCCAACACCGACTTGCGCGTGGCCGCTGCCAATTTGCAGCGCGCGAGGTTCCAGACCCAACAGGCTGAATCCGCCGGCGGCTGGAGCCTCGGCGCCAAGGCTGAGGCGCAGCGCCTGCAGGAGTCCGGCGAAGCATTTTTGCTGGCCGACAAAGTGCCGGTGGGTAACATCGGCAGCGTCGGCATTACCACCTCGTATCAATTCGATCTGTTCGGCACCTTGCAACGGGGCATCGAAAGCGCCCAGGCCAGCGCCGATGCCGCTCAGGCCGCTGCCGATATCGCGCGCATCACCCTAGTGGCCGATGTGGTGCGTTCCTACACCCAGGTGTGTGCGGCCAACGAAGAGCTGGCGATTGCCAACGAGTCCCTGGACTTGCAAGCCCAGAGCACCAAGCTGACCCAACGCCTGCGTGACGCCGGCCGTGGCGATGAAACCCAGGTCACCCGCTCGCAAACCCAGTACAAATCCCTTCGCGCCGACATGCCGCGCTACGAAGCTGCGCGCCAGGCCGGGCTGTTCCGCCTGTCGATGCTGCTGGCCAAGCCGTTGGACCAACTGCCGGCGGGCACCGGCAACTGCGCCGAGCTGCCGCACATTGCCCAGTTGTTGCCAGTGGGTGACGGCGCGGCGCTGCTCAAGCGGCGTCCCGATGTGCGCCAGGCCGAACGCCAATTGGCCGCTGCCACCGCACGTATCGGCGTGGCCACCGGCGCTCTGTACCCAGACATCGCCATCGGCGCCACCGTAGGCACCGTCGGCTTGCTCGACAACCTCGGCACGCCTGCGACCAACCGCTGGGGTTTTGGCCCGATGATCAGCTGGACCGTGCCGACCAACGGCGCCCGGGCCCGCGTCCACGAAGCCGAAGCTGCCACCCAGGGCGCCCTGGCGCATTTCGATGGGGTGGTGCTCAACGCCATTCGCGAAACCCAGACCGGTCTGGCGCAATACACCGCGCAACTGCAACGCCGTGATGCGTTGGCCGAAGCCGGCGAGTCGGCCAAGGAAGCGGCGGGGCAGACCCATCGCTTCTTCCAGGCCGGCCGCGCGTCGTTCCTGGCCGACCTGCAAGCCACCCGCACTTACACCGATGTGCGTGCGCAATTGGCGGCGGCGAATACCCAGGTCGCCATGAGCCAGATCGATCTGTTCCTGGCCCTGGGCGGCGGTTGGGAAAGCGGACGAACGCAAGCGTCACAGCCCGGCAAACCCTGAGCGGGTAGCTATGCTTTGTCAGGTGGGCCGCCGTGATGGCCTACCTGACACTGCTCGCGTTTGCTCATGGGGATTCCAATAATGAAAAACCCTTATGCTCCCGCTTTCTGGTGCGTGCTCCTCGCACTGGTGCTGTTATCGGCCGCGTATTTCTACGGCGTCATGCTCGCCCACCAGCTCGACAAGGCCATGGTCTTTCTCGACAGCGCCTGCCTGGTGATCGGCACCTTGTCCATCGGCGTGGTGGCCTGGGCCTCTTACCAAAATCAACGGATCAAGAAAAAACTTCTCGAACAAGGCAAGACCCGCGTGGCGATCTGGGACACCAAGGTCGCGCTCCGGCGTGTGGAAACCGTGTTCGATCGTTATTTCTGGGGCAGCTACTGGCAGCCGGGTCGCACCTTTCAGGAGGTCATGGGAGACCTCACCGGCACCCCCCTGGAAAAAAGCCTCGAAGTTCTGAAAAAACAGTGCGTGGCCCTCGATCAGCAGGTCGCCGATGGTAGGCATTGGCTTAACAATGCGCGTGAATTGTCTGACGTCGCGACGCAGATGGCCCGCGAACGCTACCAACTGGATTTCTGCGACCCCAAGGCCGATACCCCCGGCAACGCGGTGATACACCGCGAATTTGAGGTGTTGGTGTACACCTGGACCGCGCGGCTGAAGAGTTTCGATCACCAACTCGACGAGATCGAACTGGAATACTCGTGAACCAACTGCTCGCCTGAACCTCTGAGAAATCTGGGCCCTTCGCGGCCGCCAGTGCTAATCTTCCCCCGTTTTCGGCGGGCTTGAGCCAACCCCATCGGGGTTCAAGGAAGACAGCCCACTTCTCACAGGATTTGATCAGGTCACTTCATGAATAAGCCAGCAGTTGTTCTTTTGGGTTTTGTTGTCGCCGTCGGCGTCGTCAGTGCAGGCGGCGCCTGGTACACCGGTAAGCAGCTGGAGCCGGTGCTGCAAACCGCGATCCAGAACGCCAACAAGGAACTGCAGACCTCCATGGCCGGCGTCGATGGCACTGTGGCCCTGGAGCTGGTCTCCCTGGACCGTGGCGTGTTCAGCAGCACCGCCCATTACCGCTTGAAAGGCCAGGGTTCGGTCTTCGGCGAAGAAAACCCTAACCCGGAACTGCTGTTCGTCGACCATATCGAACACGGCCCGCTGCCGTTCTCGCGCCTGGTGACACTCAAGTGGCTGCCGGTCATGGCCACCAGTCACTACGAGCTGGAAAAGAACGCCACCACCGAGAAGTGGTTCGCCGCCGCCAAAGACGTATCGCCACTCAAAGGCGTAGCCAACATTGGTTACACCCGTTCGGTCAACGGCAATATCGAATTGCTGCCCCTGGAGTTCAAAGACGATACGTCTTCGGTGAGCTTCTCCGGCGCGAACATGAATTTCGACAGCACTGCCGAAGGCCAGAAGGTCAAGGCCGACGGCTTCATGAACAGCGTCAAGGTCGCCGCGGTAGACGCCAAGGGCGAGCACTTCGAAGCTGAGCTGTCTGGGCTGACCATCGCCAGCAACCTGGAAAAATCCACCTTCGGCTTCTACACCGGGCAAAACACCGTTGAGCTGACCGACAGCAAGTTCACCTTCGGCCCGCAGAAAGCCGTGCTGACCGTCAAAGGCTTCGAGCAGAAAGACTCCAGCGAAACCAAGGACAACAACCTGGCCGGCCGTGTCGACTACAAGATCGACGAGATCGGCTACCAGGGTAAACCTGTAGGTTCGGCGGCCTTGGCCGTGAGCATGAAGAATGTCGACATCCCGGCCATGCTGGTGCTGACCAAGCTGTACCAGGACAAGATGCAACCGGTGCAAGCCGCCGCCGCCGCCAACCAGCCTGCCCCCGAGCTGCAACTGACTGAAGCCGAGCAAGCCCTGGCTGAAGCCAACGTCAATCAGGTCCTGGCTGCCAAGCCGCAAGTGGCTGTGGAAAACCTGTCGCTGAAAACCACCCACGGTGAAAGCAAGTTCAGCCTGCTGGTAGACCTGGCTAAACCGGTGTCCATGGAACTGCCGCCAGTTGAGCTGGGCAAGCAGATGATTGCGCTGCTGGATGCCAATCTGACCCTTTCCAAGCCGATGATCGCTGACGTTTCCGCACTGCAAGCCCAACTCGGTGGCGTGACCGACCCGAAAGCCATCGAGCAGCAATCCCAGATGGCCGCCGAGATGGTCAGCGGCATGGCGGTTGGCACGCAGTTGGCAACTTTGGTCGGTAGCGACGTGGTCTCCAAGCTGCACTACGCCAACAATGAAGTGACGTTCAACGGCCAGAAGATGACCGTCGAGCAGTTCATTGGTTTTGTAATGGCCAAAGTCGGTGCGGTCAGCGGCGCACAGTAACGCCTCAACACCCAGCCTCTTCGTGAGGCTGCTTGAAATGCAGTCAAAATGTGGGAGCGGGCTTGCCCGCGAATGCAGTGGATCAGTCACTACTGCGTATTCGCGAGCAAGCCCGCTCCCACATTTGTTTTGTGCAGGCCCGACTCAGCGGCTACCCATCAATTCTGAACAATTGTTCTGAATTGGTCTTCTTCCTACGTTCCTAAGAGATAGTTCACACAGGAAAGCTAGGCCGGGTCATTAGACGCCGGCACCCTGTAGCATGTCGCTCAGGATCACCTATCGTTACAGCTTTCCGTGTGTAAGGAAGCTCACGATATGTTGCGAAACCTACCACTCAGTGCATCAGGCCGGTTGCGACTGCTCATCGGGGCAGCTTTATGCAGCCAGCTGTTGATGCCTACTTTCGCCATGGCCGATCCGGCCTATGACGCGCTGATTATCCAGGCGCGCAACGGCAACTTCACACCCGCCCTTACGCAATTGCGTCAGCTGTCTGCCGAGCGCCAGACGCCAGGCCAGGTCAGCGATCATGTGGTGATCGCCGGTTGGGCCGGGCAGGACGCCGAAGTGCTGAAGGTGTACGAAGCTGAGGGTAAACATCGCAACCTCAGTACCCAAGCGCTCGCCACCGTGGCGCGCACCTATCGCAATCAAAAGCAGTGGCCCCAGGCTGAGGCGACCTATCGCCAGGCGCTGCTGCGTGAACCAAATAACGTCGACCTGCAACTGGGCCTGGCCCTGACCCAGGCTGACGGCGGCAAAGCCAATGAAGCCGTGCAACGCACCCGCGCGCTGGTGGCCGCCAAGCCAGACGACCCCAACCGGCGCATGGCCCTGGGGTATGCGCTGACCCGCGCCGGCTTGAACTACGACGCGCTGTTTGAATTCGATCAGGCGTTTATCCGTGCTGGCGACAAGCCTGAAGTCGCCCGCGAATACATCGTCGCCCTGCAAAAGGCTCGCTTGCCGGAAGCCGCTTTGCGCCTGTCGGCCCAGCGTCCGGGCCTGCTGGACCCGGTGACCCAGCGCCGCCTCGAAGGTGACCTCGCCGCCGAACGGGTGCGCATGGCCGAGTTCGCCACGCGCAGCGAAAAAGAACGCTATGTGATTGCCGACCGCGCCCTGGCGGACTACGACAAACTGCTCGCTCGCTGGACCCCGGACGCCACCGCCCATGACGATGTGGTGCGCTGGCGCATCGACCGCCTGGGTGCACTCAAGGCGCGTGCACGTACCGCCGAGGTGATCCGCGAGTACGAAATCCTTAAGGCCGAAGGCGTGCAATTGCCGACCTACGCCGTGCGTTGGGTGGCCGCGTCCTACCTCGACCAGCGCCAGCCGGAAAAAGCCGAGCCGCTGTATCGCCAGGCGCTGAGCGCCACCGACGCGGAGCCCGATGATCGGGTCGAAGACACCACCGCGCTGTTCTACGCGTTGCAGGAAAGCGACAAAGGCGAGGATGCCAACGAGGTCGCCAAAGGACTCGCCAACAGCCAGAACCCTCGGGTCGAACTCAAGGGCTTGCCCATCGGCAACCCCAACGACGCGTGGATGGACGCCCAGCAACTGTCGGCCCAGGCCGGCGTATACGGTGGCGACCTGCCGGGCAGCGAAGCCGGTTTGGAAGCGTTGGTAGCAAAAGCACCGGGCAACGTCGGCCTGCGTCTGGCCCAGGCTGACATGTACCGCGCCCGCGATCTGCCCCGGCGCGCCGAAGGCATTCTCAAGGAAACCGAAGCCCAGGCCCCGCGCGACATCGGCCTGGAAGTGAGCCAGGCCTACACCGCCATGGACCTGCAGGAGTGGCGCCAGCTCGACGTGCTCACCGACGATGTGGTTGCGCGCAACCCGGACAACCGTCAGGTGCAGCGCCTCAGCCGCCTGCGCGATGTGCATGACATGGCCGAGCTGCGCGTCGAGGCTTACACGGGTAAAAGCTTCGGCGGCGGTAATGACAGCGAAGCGGGTGCGGTGTCGGGGAGCCGTGACTGGGGCATCGAAAGCCGTCTCTACACGCCGCCTATCGACGAAGACTGGCGCCTGTTTGCCGGTGCCGGCTATGCCCGCGCAGATTTCGAAGAGGGTACCGGCCAGCATCGTTGGCAGGTTGTCGGCGTGGAGCGGCGCACCCGTGACATGACCATCGAAGCCGAGGTCTCCAACCATTCCTACGGCGATGGCTCCAAACAAGGCGCCGCGATCTCGATTGCGCGCGACATCAACGACAACTGGCAATACGGCGGCAGCCTCGGCTACCTGCTGAGCACCACGCCGTTGCGCGCGCTGAATGATGGCATCACCGCCAACGGCGGCAGCGGTTTTATTCGCTGGCGCGCCAACGAAAGCCGCGAGTGGAAACTGACCCTCAGCCCGTCCCACTTCAGCGACGGCAACGACCGCTTCGAAGCCTTGCTCAGCGGCCGCGAAGGCCTCTACAGCTCGCCGCGAGTGCAAGTGGACCTGGGCCTGGAAGTCGGTGCCAGCCGCAACAGCAAGGAAGACACGGTGTACTTCAATCCGAAGTCGGATTTGACCGTGCTGCCCGTCATCAACATCAACCATGTGCTCTATCACCGCTACGAGACCCAGTGGAGTCAGCAGTTCCAGGTCGGTGCGGGTACCTATAGCCAGCGCGATTACTCCACCGGCGGCATGGCGTTGATCGGCTACGGCCAACGCTATCGCTGGAACGATGTACTCGACGCTGGCGCCAACCTGAGCCTGATCAGCCGACCTTACGACGGTGATCGCGAACGCGATCTGCGCCTGCTCGTCGACCTCACTTACCGTTTCTAAAAGAGCCTGACCATGACCTTCCTCAGCCGTTGCTTGTTGGTTCTGGGCGTATTGCTGGCCAGTGCCTGCGCCCAGCAACCCGCACCTTTCACTCCACCCGCCGAGCGGCCGACACCGCTCAACGAACAGGCGTGGCCGAAAAACCACTTCCTGGGCATTGCCTACCACGATGTGTCGGATCGTGATCCTGACCAGGCCGTGGTGGCGGTGCGTACCGAGCGTTTGATCGAGCAGTTGGCTTGGTTGCGCGAGAACGGCTACCAGGCGGTCAGCGTTGACCAGATCCTGGCCGCCCGCCATGGCGGCCCGGCATTGCCGCCCAAAGCAATCATGCTCAGCTTCGACGACGGCTATTCGAGCTTCTACACCCGCGTGCTGCCGATTCTGCGCGCCTACCACTGGCCGGCGTTGCTGGCGCCGGTGGGCAGCTGGATCGACACACCGCTCAACCAGCCGGTGGATTTTGCCGGTTCACCCCGGCCGCGTGGTGAGTTCCTGACCTGGCAGCAGATTCGCGAAGTGTCCCAGTCCGGCCTGGTGGAAATCGCCGCGCACACCGATGCCAATCACAAAGGCATCCTGGCCAACCCCCAGGGCAACCTGGAGCCAGCTGCGACTTCCCTGCGTTATGACCCGGCCACCGGTCGTTATGAAAGCCAGGCCCAGTTCGATGCGCGGTTGCGTGCGGATGTGGTCGCGATCTCCAACAAGATCCAAACCGTGACCGGCAAGAAACCACGGGTCTGGGTATGGCCGTACGGCGCCGCCAAAGGCACCTCGCTGGCCATCGTTGGTGAGCAGGGCTACCAAATGGCCCTGACCTTGGAAGACGGCCTCGACAGCTCCGATGACCTGATGAACAGCCCGCGCTTTCTGGTGGCCTCCGACCCGGACGGCGAGCATTTCGCCAACAGCATCGTCGCCGTGCAAACCCCGGCACCGCTGCGGGTGTTGCATGTGGACCTGGATAACGTCTACGACCCGGACCCGGCCCAACAGGCGCGCAACCTCGACCAGTTGGTGCAGCGCGTGGTGGACATGGGCGCCGGTACGGTGTTCCTGCAAGCCTTCGCCGACCCCAAGGGTGACGGCCTGGTCCGCTCGCTGTACTTCCCCAACCGCCACCTGCCAGTGCGCGCCGACCTGTTCAACCGCGTCGCCTGGCAACTGCACACCCGTGCCCATGCCAGCGTGTATGCCTGGATGCCAGTGCTGAGTTTCGCCCTTGACCCCAAGCTGCCGCGTGTGACGCGCTGGGACCCGGAAACCGGCAAAGTGGGCATCGACCCGGATCAATACAAACGCCTGTCGCCGTTCGACCCGCAAGTGCGCAAAATCATTGGCGAGATCTATGAAGACCTGGCGCGCAACAGTGCCATCGACGGTGTGCTGTACCACGACGATGCGGTGTTCTCGGACTTCGAAGACGCCAGCCCCGCCGCGCTCAAGGCCTATGCTGCCAACGGCCTGCCGGGCAGCATCGAGGCCCTGCGCGCCGACCCTGCGGTGATGCAGCGCTGGACGCGCTTCAAGAGCCGCTACCTGATCGACTTCACCAAGGAGCTGACCGCCAAGGTCCGCGCTATCTCTGGGCCGCAGGTGCTGACCGCGCGCAACATCTTCGCGCAGCCGATGCTCAACCCAGAAAGCGAAGCCTGGTTCGCGCAGAACCTCGACGATTTCCTCCAGACCTACGACTGGACCGCGCCCATGGCCATGCCGCTGATGGAAGGGGAGACGCTGAAGAACTCCAACGCCTGGCTGGAGAAACTGGTGGCGACGGTCAAGGCCCGCCCCGGTGCGATGCAGCGAACGGTATTCGAACTGCAAGCCAAAGACTGGCGCACCCCAGCAGCCCCCGATCTGTCCGCCGAGCAAATGGCTGAATGGATGGGTGTACTCAAGCGCCAGGGTGTCACGAGTTTTGGCTACTACCCGGACAATTTCCTGGAAAACTCCCCGGACCTGAAGACTGTGCGTCCGGCCCTTTCCAACCAATGGAACCCTTGACCATGTTCGACAGAATCCTGGCTTTATTCGTGTTGGCGTTGGTGTTGGGCGTGCCCCTTGGCCTGATTTTCCTGGTCACCGGGCAGTTCCTGATGGACTTCGTGTTTTTCTACCCGCTGTTCATGTCGGCGCTGTGGATCTCCGGCGGCTTGTACTTCTGGCTGCACTGGGAGCGCCACTGGCCCTGGGAAGAAGACACCCCGGCGCCGACCCTGGCCGGCAACCCGCTGATCTCGATCATCATCCCTTGCTACAACGAGGGTGATAACGCCGCCGACACCATTCATGCGGCCCTCGGTCAGATGTACCCGAACATCGAAGTGATCGCGGTCAACGACGGTTCCAAAGACAACACCGCCGCAGTGCTCGACGCCCTGGCGCTGGAGCATCCACGCCTGCGGGTGCTGCACCTGGCGCAGAACCAGGGCAAGGCCGTGGCCTTGCGCATGGGTGCCGTGGCGGCGCGCAGCGAATACCTGGTGTGCATCGACGGCGATGCATTGCTCGATAAAAACGCGGCGGCTTATATGGTCGCGCCGATGCTCGACAACCCGCGCCTGGGTGCCGTGACCGGCAACCCTCGTATCCGCACACGCTCGACCTTGATCGGCCGCGTGCAGGTGGGCGAGTTCTCGTCGATCATTGGCTTGATCAAGCGCACGCAACGAGTGTTTGGTCGGATCTTCACCGTGTCGGGTGTGGTGGTGGCGTTTCGCAAAAAGGCGCTGGACCGCATCGACTACTGGTCCACCGACATGATCACCGAGGACATCGACGTCAGTTGGAAGCTGCAACTCGACCACTGGAGCATCTTCTACGAGCCCCGCGCGCTGTGCTGGATTCTGATGCCCGAAACCGTCGGCGGCCTGTGGAAACAACGGCTGCGCTGGGCCCAGGGTGGCGCCGAAGTACTGTTCAAAAACATCCGTGGCATCTGGCAATGGCGTCACCGCTACCTGTGGCCGCTGTTGTTCGAATACTGCCTGTCCACCGGTTGGGCGTTCACTTTCATGCTGTCGGTCATCTTTTGGGGCGTGGGCAAATTCACGCCGCTGCCCCAGGCGATCGCGGTGGACTCACTGATGCCGCCCGCGTTTACCGGCCTGGTGTTGGCGATGGTATGCCTGCTGCAATTTGCCGTGAGCATCCTGATCGACCGCCGCTACGAGAAAGACCTGTGGAAAACCCTGTTCTGGACCGTGTGGTACCCGATGGTGTTCTGGCTGGTCAGTCTGTTCACCACCCTGGTCAGTTTCCCCAAGGTGCTGTTCAACCAGCACCAGAAGCGCGCGCGCTGGGTCAGCCCGGATCGTGGCATCAAACCTGTTGAAGAGGAGGCGTGATCATGAAACTGGTCAGAACTCGCCAAAGTACCGTCATGTGGATCATCGACGTGGTGTTGACCCTGATGGCCTGGGCCGGATTGGTTTGGCTGCTGGCGCGAGGGATTACCTCGATGCTGGATACCCACGGCGGCCCGCGCATCGACGCGCCGATTTTTGCGGCGCTCAACACCTTGCAGATTTACCTCTGGATCGCGTTGTTCAACGCCGTGATCCTGGTCAGTTGGGCACGCTACCAGCAGCGCAAGGGCCGCAAGTTCGCCCAGCGTCGCGCCCAGGCCAAGGCCCTCAGCGACAAGAGCCTGAGCGAAAGCTTCAGTCTGGCAGAAGGCGACCTGGAGCAACTGCGCCGGCCAGGCGTGCTGGTGATTCATAACGACGAAGAGGGCGGCGTGTCGGAAGTGAAATCCCATGTCTCTCGTGACGTGGAGAAACCTGGATTGACCTTGGTACCTGGCGCTGTCCAGAACAAAGACGCCAGCTAGTGCGCTAAACAACGCCTAAAGGCCGACCCATAACTCTGAAGTGAACGGACTTGCCCCGCGCTGGGCTGCGAAGCCGCCCCAAAACCTGCCACCGCCGTTTTACTGAGTAAACGCGCCGGTCTTAATGGGGCTGCTTCGCAGCCCGGCGCGGGGCAAGCCCGCTCACCACAGAGTCGTGTGGCAGCCTTTAATATTTGCGTCTATATCCATGCCCCGGTAGTGGTGGGTCAGTTACAGATTTATTAGCTGACGCTCCCTCATCGGCGGCTGTTTCATCCTGCCAATAGTGATTATTGCGATCCAGTTCCCAGGCCCACCCCGCGAACTTTTCTGCATTTCCCATTACTAATTTACTGCGCAATAACTTGGCGGCCAACTAGTGGCAGCTTCTAAGTTCTCCGACGAATCGATATCAAAACAGCTGCCGCCTGTCGGATTAATAGATTCGGTCTCAGGTCGCCAAACTTTTTGATAATTATTTATTGTTATCAATTAATGTGTTGGGGCTTCAAGTAGCGCGAATGTCCAACTAGCTCGGATTCTTTGGTTGGTCAAAGTTTGATGTTAGTTTCCCTGCCCTTGAAATAGGGGTCAGACCACGGTTACATTAATAGTGGTCTGATCCCTGTGGTTTTCCCATTGCCCTGCTAGTTGACAGGGAACCACGAATTTATCAAATAAATCAGGAAGTCACGGTGATGATCCAATGGCCTCGCTTGCTTAGATTCAAACAGGATGATGTCCTTGATATACCCGAGGGCTCCCGTTCACTCATTGATGAGGGTGTCTACAGCATTTCAGACACTCAATACTGTCTGGCCGATGTGATTAATGAGAACGGACAGGACACGCTGAGGGTGCTCTCGTTTTACTGGGCTGCCAGTCAGGGTGCGTTTCGGCGAGCCTGTTTCAGAGAAGTTGAAAGTGATGATATGGCTCTCGGTTATCCACCAGAAGTGCTAATACCTGAGCGGGCAGGGGCGACCTATAGTCAAATAAAACAAGCATTGACGGCGATGGGTGACGTCATGGAGCATGCTTCTTATCGAATAATGTCTGATGGCGCCTTTATTCATAAAAGCTTGGAGAGCGCGTCAGTGGTGTATCATTTTCGGTCGCTAGACTCGCTGGATGATGAGTTGCCTTATGCAATTGTATGGAAGTGTCGTCGTACTTAGCGTCTCTGCATAAAGTTGAAAGGAGACAGCGTATTTACATAGCAAGGAGTGGCCATGAGAAAAAATGAACCCTGGTGGGTAGCCGTTTATCTGCCTTGTGCCTCGGCTTTAGCGCTAGTGTTTATGTGTATGTTTTTTCAGGTGGCGGGTTATTGGCTGAGTGGTGGCGAGGATGTTATTAGCCTATTAGAGGAATATGCATTTTTCTATCTGCAAATGGCCGCAGCTGGAGGTGCTTTAGGTTTTGTACTTTGGTTTTTTAATGTTCGTTAGTTTTCTATGGTAGAAGAGTTTTTGTTAGGGTGTGACACTGGGCGGTAATCTATTAAATTAAACTGATTTTTTAATTTAAACTGGTTTGCCGTTATGTAGTGTATGGGGCTGGCCTCTACAGCTTGGATAAGCGTCGCGCTGAGCTATTTTCTCTCTTCAAGGATGATCAATGAATCCCCTTATTCAAACACCACTGTCGCGCGTTTTGAGTATCGGCTGTCGAATTGCGCAATGGCTGTGCCTGCTGATAATGGTCGTTAGCGCTGCCGCGTTCATATTGGTCTGGGTCTACCTTGATCGTCGTGCGTCGATGTTGGGCTCGACGGCGGGCGGTGTTTTGTGGTGCGCCATCGGGCTGTTGTTCGCGTTTGTGTTTGAGCAGCCTCGCACGCCGCGAGCAACGCTGCGATTTATGGTCAGTCGGATTGCTGTGGTGGTGCTCGCAGCAGCGGCCGCCTATTTGGTCGGCACGCTTTGGATTGAGCCTGAGCGTGCATTGCTGGACGCTAATACCATCATGATCCAACCCGGCAATCTGGCCCAGGTGCGCAGCCTCGCGGAGCGTTTTGATGGCGGTAAATCCTGTGGCTGACAATCAACAAACAAGGACATTTCAGATGCTGTACAGAGCTTTTATCCTCCTTTGCCTGACGGCGCTCGCGGGCTGCCAGGGCCTGCCCTACCGGGGTGCGGAAGATCAGGCGCGGATCCGGGCCGACCTGGCGCTGGAGGCGACGCCCGCTGAGTTCACAAGGTTGCGCTGGGCTTATACGAACTACGGCGTTCAGGAGGGCGGCCAGACAAAGGATGCAATCGCCGTGGTGCAACCTGGGCTGGTGACGCTGGTGGGGTATGAGAGTGGGCGTTATGTTCGCCAGGCCAGTTTTCCCGCTGCCGTTGTGGACTGTGCCTACATCTTCGAAAGCCAGACCAGTGATCGGCCGGTCTGGCTGCTGCAGAAAGACCGCATCGTGTTTCTGACTGTCAGCGACTTTCGTGGCAACGGCGATGTGCTCAAGCGCACGCAACTGGTCAAGGCGTTGGCCGCCAGCGGTTTCAGTCTGCACAGTGATGCTCAGGGACCTGCCTACCGACCGACGGGGAAGTCGGAACGCCTGTTGGTGCTCAACTCAATCGTCGGCAAGCATATGGAAGAGGTCGCCGAGAACCGGGCCTACAACGTGTGCCGTGGGCAATGATGGGATGGGCGGCACCACGGCCGCCTGATTTAACTCAGGCCGGGTTGGCATTGAGCCTGGACTGATCGCATCCAGCCGATCAAAGCCGTTGCGCAGCAGAATCGCCAGCAGATGAGCGGTTCACTCAATCGTCGCCAAACCCGGTGGCCATGTGGACGACGGCCGGACGATAAGCCCCCGCCCAGTGGAATCCCGCTCCCCGCAAACACCGCCGCATTGTGATCGACTACACAACTTTCCGACACAATCCTGAACCTTTTCGTACATTTGAAGGTCTTTACCGCGCCCACCCGCACGCGGTCGGGCTGCATGGACTGCAGCGTTTTCAAAAACATTAAGGATTGATGTGAGCCTTTTTCCCCCTATTCCCTTCTTCGCCACTGCCTTGTGCGGTGCGAATGGCTGCGCGCGCGTATTACGCAAACGCGCCGAGGGCATGCCTCTGGATCCGTTGATCCCTCACTCGATACACCTACTGCCGCCGGGCCTGTTGGCGGCTTTGACCTGTAGTTCATGGAGTTTGAAATGAAGCGTAAGCAGTTCCAGAAAAACCTGTTGGCAATCATGGTCGGCGCCATCAGCACGCAGGTGCTCGCGGTGGAAGTGGACCTTGGCGCGGGCAAGACCCAGTTTGTCAGCGAGACCTACAACGAGTCGCTGATCCTCACCGGGCAAACCACCCAAGTGACCACACCGACCAGTGCGCCCCCAGCCGGGCTGGGTGTCGCCGATACCCATATCCAGGGTTCGTTGATCAACCGCGCTGACATCACGCTGAATGCCGACGGCTACACCGTGCGGGGCTTTGCTCTGGACCCGATGTACTGGACTGGCCCGCCCAACCTCAACCCGGGCTCTGTCACCGGTGACGTGGTGCAGGCCGGTAACATCCTGATGAACAACGGTGGCGACGAAGGCCTGGAAATCGGCAAGACCAACATTGGCGGCAGCGTGATCAACTCCGGCACGATCATTTCGACGGCACCGTCGGCGCCTGCACCGCCGCCGTTCTATATCGGTGGGGGCGAGGGCATTTACCTGCACGGCACCACCATCGGCGGCGATGTGTCCAACACTGGTCTGATCGACATGGCCGGCGAAGGCGCGATCGGTATCGTGCTGGATCGCGACAACTTCACCCCCACCACCATCGGCGGCAAGATCCTCAACTCCGGCACTATCAAGGCCACGGGTGAAGGCGCTTGGGGCATCGAAGTGGAAACGGATACCAGCCCGCTGCGTATCGAAAACAGCGGTTTGATTTCTGCCAACGGCAATGACGCCAAAGGCATATTTTTTTATAACGGCACCATCGATTACATCCTCAACACCGGCACGCTTGAGGCCAAGGGCACCAATGCCAATGCCTTTGAGTTCCTGGAGGCCACCTTCGCCCAGAACAGCGCGAGTGGTTCGCGCGGCATCGTCAACCGTGGCACGGTCATCGCCGATGGCACGGCGATTCTGGTCGGCCCCGATCAAACGTCATCGTTCGAGATCAACCAGCAAGCCGGCGAAATCCGCAGCAACGCCGGCACGGCCATCGATGCGCGCAACCTGGCAACCCTGAACTGGACCGGTGGCGACATCATTGGCGATGTACTCAACCTGAGCGCGGTGAATATCGACGGCCAGGCTGGGTTTACCGGCAACCGCATCATCGCACCGGTGTCGGTCAACTCAGGGTCGCTGAACCTGTCGGCGCCCGGCACCGCCATCACCGGCAACCTCAACGTCGCCAGCGGCGCGGGCATCGATATGCACCTGTCCGACAGCGTCGTGCCGACCACGCCGTACCTGACCGTCAACGGTGCCGCCAATTTCGCCCAGGCGTCGAAGCTGACTGTGAGCGCTAACCCTGGCGACTTCGCCAGCACCAACGACGGCACGCAATACACCCTGTTGCAAGCCACCAGCGTGCAAGACAACGGGCTGTCCGTGGGCAGCTCTTCTGCGTTGCTGAATGTGCTCAGCTACTCGTCCGATGCGCAGACGGTCAAGGCCGTGGTGGCGGTCAAGGCTGACCAGCAAGTTGAGACAGACCTCTCCGGCGTGGGCGCGAGCCGTGCGTCGGCAACGGCGGTCAATACCTTCAAGAACGGTGTCCTGAGCCGTCTCAGCGCAGACGATGCAGTCTTCCAGGCGCTGGCCAACGCCGGCACCGCCGACCAACTGGCACGGGTTGGTGACCAGCTCGCGCCGGACGTCAACCGTGGCGCGCTGGACATCGCCTTGTCCGGGCAGACCGTGGTCAACGGCGCGATCTTCAACCGCCTCACCGAGCAGCGTGAAGCCAAAAAAGCCGGCGGTGTGTGGGTGCAGGGCCTAAGCAGCAACATGGATCAGGACGGTCGCGGCGGCAACAACGGCTACTCGGCCAACAGCAGCGGCATGGCGGTGGGTGTGGACAGTCGTGTGAGCGACACCACGACCCTGGGCGTGGCTTACAGCTACCTCAATTCGAATATTCATTCGGACCTGGGCAACAAGACCGACGTCGAGGGGCACGCACTGTCGCTGTATGGCAACTGGTCGCTGCAAGACTGGTTTGTCGATGGCAGCCTCAGCTACGGCCACAACGAAAACGACAGCAAGCGCCACATCGCCGGTACCACGGCCAAGGGCAGCTACGACAGCAATGTGTTGTCGGCCAGTGTGATCGGTGGCTACAGCTTCAAGCCGTCGCAAGCGGTGGTGGTCGAGCCACGGGTGGCTGCGCGTTATTCCAACGTGCGCATGGATGGCTACGACGAGAAAGGCTCCTCGGCCGCACTGAGCACGCGTTCGCAGCGTTATGAAGTGGGTGAGTTGGGCGCCGGTGTGCGTCTGGCGGGCAACCTGCCGATGGGCGCTGGCAGCCTGCAACCGGAAGCGACCTTGATGGCTTATCACGACCTGATGGGTGATCGCGTGGCGCAAACCTCCAGCTTCGTGGCCGGTGGTTCAGCGTTTACCGTGACCGGTGCGTCGGTGGCGCGTGACAGCTATGAGGCCAGTGTTGGCGTTAACTATCAGGTGTCGGACTTCAGCGTGGGCGCCAGCTATACGCGTCAGGCGCGCAGTGGTTTTGATGCTGACGGCGTAATGCTCAAAGCACGCTACGCGTTCTAAGCAACCGCCTGGCCGTAATACTGATTTGTGGTGAGGCTGTTCACCACAGATCAGCCCTGCTTGGGTTGTGATCAGAGCAACTTGCGCTGCACCGGTTAGCAGGTTGCAACACCGATCTGTGGTGAGCGGGCTTGCCCCGCGCTGGGCTGCGAAGCGGCCCCAAGGCCAGACAATGCGTTCTGTCTGAAAAGGTGCAGTGTTTGTACCAGGGGCTGCTTCGCAGCCCAGCGCGGGGCAAGCCCGCTCACCACAAAAAAGCCCCAGCTCACCACAAAAATGCCCCTGCTCACCAGAAAAAAGCTTCTGTTCATCACATAACAAGTCCCACTGGGCCTGTTTCAGTGGGGTGAGGTCAGAGCAACTTGCGCTGCACCGGTTAGCAGCCTGCAACACCGATCTGTGGTGAGCGGGCTTGCCCCGCGCTGGGCTGCGCAGCGGCCCCACGGCCAGACAATGCGTTCTGTCTGAAAGGACGCAGTGTTTGTACCAGGGGCTGCTTCGCAGCCCAGCGCGGGGCAAGCTCGCTCACCACAAAAAAGCTTCTGTTCATCACATAACAAGTCCCACTGTGCCTGCCTCAGTGGTGTGAGGTCAGAGCAACTTGCGCTGCACCGGTTAGCAGGCTGTAACACCGATCTGTGGTGAGCGGGCTTGCCCCGCGCTGGGCTGCGAAGCGGCCCCAAGGCCAGACAATGCGTTCTGTCTGAAAAGGTGCAGTGTTTGTACCAGGGGCTGCTTCGCAGCCCAGCGCGGGGCAAGCCCGCTCACCACAAAAATGCCCCAGCTCACTACAAAAAAGCCCCTGTTCACCACAAAAAAGCTTCTGTTCATCACATAACTAGTCCCACTGGGCCTGTTTCAGTGTGGTGAGGTTAGAGGAACTTGCGCTGCACCGGTTAGCAGGCTGCAACACCGATCTGTGGTGAGCGGGCTTGCCCCGCGCTGGGCTGCGAAGCAGCCCCAAGGCCAGGCAATGCGTTCTGTCTGAAAAGGTGCAGTGTTTGTACCAGGGGCTGCTTCGCAGCCCAGCGCGGGGCAAGCCCGCTCACCACAAAAATGCCCCAGCTCACTACAAAAAAGCCCCTGTTCACCACAAAAAAGCTTCTGTTCATCGCATAACAAGCCCCACTGGGCCTGCTTCAGTGGGGTGAGGTCAGAGCAATTTGCGCTGCACCGCTTCATCCAGCGTACTGCGCGTCAGCGCTTCCACGACTTCGCGTGTATCGGCCTGGAATGGGATGCCTACGATCAGCACCAGATGCATCCAGGTGCGCACCGATTCGCTCTTTTTGACCCGACCCAGTTCCTTGCCATCCTTGTCTTTGAACACCGTCTCCAAGGTGAAAATATTCTTCGCCGTGGACGGAATGATGAAGAACGTGAAGCCGGTGATGAACGCCGACACCGGGCTGTACTCTTCGTTGTTATGCAGCGTGGCATCCACGTAGATATCCGAGTCGACCTTGTCGGTGCTCACCCGCGTAAAACGGTTGGACTCGCGAAAGGAATCGGCCACGGCCTTTTCCCACAGCACCACCGGGGCGCCGACCGCAGCGTTGCCCGGGCCGCCGTTGACGTGGTTTTGCGCTGTGGTGTGTACGTACGCCGTGGGTTTTTGCGCCGGGGTGTTAGCGGTTGGCGGCCAGGGTTGCACGGCTGGCAGTTCGTGCTGTGAATACGACACGCAACCGGTCAACAACACGGCGGCCAGTACCAGGCTGTGTTTCATCAATCCTTTCATGCTTCGCTCCTTGAAATTATGGCTTGGCCAAGTTGGCAGTGGCGGTATCGAGCAGTTGCCCGACCAGTTTGGTCAGCTGTTGGCCGCCCATCGAAGGTGCCCAATATTGGCCGCTGTAAAGCCCGACGTTATGTTCGAATTTGATCGAATCCTTGGCCTTGGCCAGCTCTTTACCGTTGCGGTCGACGATCACCAGGTCGCCGGCCACCTCGAAGCTGTCGACGTAGATCGGGCCGTTGACCCAGATCCAGATGGTCAGCGTCAGCAGCGCGCCGGGTACGTACGCCGGGTGCGGGCTGCGATGGCCTTTGAGAGAAGTCATGTTGAATTTGAGCGTTACGTCTTGCTCTCCCAGGCGTACCGGATACTCGGTGACCTGCTTGAAGTAACCCGCAGTGCGCACGTACTGACTGATCTGGGCCGTCAGGGAGTTGCTGATGGCAGCCTTGTTGGCCTCGTTAACGTCGGCAGCACTCACCGCCACATCAGCGATTTGCGCGCTGCGTGGACTGCTGACAGCTACCGGGTGGAGCGGGGCGGCGATAGGGCCGGTGACGGTGTAGGAAACGCAGCCGGTCATCGACAGCGTCGCGATCAGGGCCGTAGCCCGAAGGAAAACTTTAAACACGCAATATCCCTATTAATAAACAAACACAAAACAGTGTCTCGACAGGATGTTACACAACTTGAGGAATGTGCGGCGGCGCACGCAGGCGACCAAAAGCACTTGAGAAGCCCTCTCAACCCCGTAAAATGCCGCGATTGTTTAAAGCACGATACTTTTCAGGGAAGAAGTCATACATGCGCGTGTTCGCCATTTTCATTGCTGCCTGCCTGATGGCGGGCTGCGCCTCCAAGCCGGAGTACTACATCTCCCCGGCGCCGGTCACCATTCCCAAGAACGCCACTTACTGGCTCGACACGTTTGATGTCGAGGTCGTGGGCAAGAACGAGCGTTTTTTGCCGGATGACAAGGTTCGCCAACAACTCGGCGTCGATCTGGTCGACCGTCTGCTCAGCGCCAAGCGTTATGCGCCGAGCAAAGAAAAGGCCGATTACCTGCTGGATGTCAGCATTGTCTATACGCGCCATATCCCGGACTCAAAAGGCGGCCTCTCGACGTTGATCGTTGATGACAACACCATTCTGGCCGCTGTCGATTTCAGCTATCAGGTCAAGGTCAAGAAGGGCGCTGGCGAGGTGCTGCATTTTGCCAAGACGCGTAACAACCTTGTGCCTGCTGGCGTAATGGGCGAGGCGCAAAAATGGAGAACCATGGGCGGCATTATCACCAACTCCGGTAACTCCAGCGTCGAGCGTTTTTATACCGGCGTTTTGAGTCGCGACATCGTCGATGACCTGCGCGCCATTCCTTCTCGCTAACGCTGTCTACCCCCCGATTTATCACCCCAGGAGCACTACGTGAAAGCACTCTCCAAAATCCTGCTGTCAGGCCTCACCGCCGCAGCGCTGCTGACCGTGGCCGGTTGCGCCACCGAAAGCAACCGAGCCCTGCCGGTAGAGCAAGTCGCCAGTGCAAACGTCGCCTATTCCGGCGTGCGCGTGCCGATTGCTGTAGGTAAGTTCGACAACCGCTCCAGCTACATGCGCGGCATCTTCTCCGATGGCGTCGACCGCCTCGGCGGTCAGGCCAAGACCATCCTTATCACTCACCTGCAGCAAACCAATCGCTTCAGCGTGCTGGACCGCGACAACATGGGCGAAATCTCCCAGGAAGCTGCGATCAAAGGCACCGCGCAGAAGCTCAAGGGTGCTGACTATGTTGTAACGGGCGACGTGACCGAGTTCGGTCGTAAAGAAACCGGCGACCGCCAGTTGTTCGGCATCCTCGGCCGTGGCAAGACCCAAGTGGCTTACGCCAAAGTCGCGTTGAATATCGTCAACATCAACACGTCCGAAGTGGTGTATTCCACCCAGGGCGCCGGTGAATACGCGCTGTCCAACCGTGAAGTGGTCGGCTTCGGCGGCACCGCCAGCTACGACTCCACCCTCAATGGCAAGGTTCTGGACCTGGCCATGCGCGAAGCGATCAACCGCCTTGTCGACGGCATCAACGCCGGCGCCTGGAACCCGCGCAACTGATCAGCAACACCTCAAGGAGCAGTACACGGATGAGCAAGGCAGTGAAGTTGGCGCTGATGCTGACAGCAATCGCGGCGGTCGCCGGGTGCCACACGGCGCCCCAGCCCCTGTATCAATGGGAAAGCTACCAGCCGCAGGTTTACGAGTACTTCAAGGGCGAGCCCAAGGAAGCGCAGGTCGAGGCACTGGAGCGCGATCTGCAAAAGATCAACGCCAGTGGTCGCAAGGCACCGCCGGGTTACCACGCGCACCTGGGCATGCTGTACCTGAGCATGGGCAAGGATGACCAGATGGTGCAGGAGTTCCGCACCGAGAAGGCACTGTTCCCCGAGTCCGCTGCTTACATGGACTTTCTGCTGAAAAACGCCAAGACCGGAGTGGCCACCAAATGAGCCTGTTGAAACTCACTGGCGCCCTGCTGGCCTTGGCTTTGCTCGGCGGTTGCGCGACGCCAAAGACCGTGGATTACACGGCGTATAAACAGGCTCGGCCGAAATCGATCCTGGTGCTGCCACCGATCAACGAATCGCCGGAAGTGCAGGCCTCGTACAGCTTGGTCTCGCAAGTGACCTACCCGCTGGCCGAAGCCGGTTACTACGTGTTGCCGATCGCTTTGGTGGACGAAACCTTCCGCCAGAACGGCCTGACCACCGCCAACGATATCCAAGGCCTGGCGCCGACCAAGCTGCATGACATCTTCGGCGCGGACGCGGCGCTGTACATCACCGTCAGCGAGTACGGCACCAAGTACATGCTGATCACCAGCGACACTGCTGTGACCGCCTCGGCCAAACTGGTGGACCTGCGCACCGGCACCACCCTGTGGACCGGCACCGCGCGTGCGTCCAGCGAGGAAGGCAACAACAACGGTGGCGGCCTGGTGGGCATGTTGATTACGGCAGCGGTCAAGCAGGTGATCAACAGCTCCACCGATGCGGCGCACCCGATTGCCGGCATTACCAGTGCGCGATTGCTGTCGCCGGGTCAACGCGCCGGGATCCTGTACGGCCCGCGTAACCCGAAGTACGGCACGGACTGACCTCGATTCTGAACGCGCCTCAGATCAATGTGGGAGGGGGCTTGCCCCCGATGGCTTAGTGTCAATCACTGCATCGGGTGACTGACCCATCCCCATCGGGGGCAAGCCCCCTCCCACACTTGAACTGCAGTGTTTTCTGAATCAGGTTTAACCCGAACCACCCGCACCTTGCGTCTGACCTTGTGAACGGATTATTCACTCACGAGGCTCAGCCCATGTCCTACCCCCTGCTCTTCCTGCGTCCTGCTGCCCAAGGCTTTGCGGTTACTGTGCTGGTAGCGCTGGCCGGGTGTGGGCTGTCGTCTTCGCCTGAGCTGGCCAAACCGGCGGCCCCCGTCGCCGAGCTGCAAAGCGCGCCGGTCCAAGGCGCGTTGGTCAAACGCATGGCAATGCCCGCCCCAATGCGCATGCAGGAATCAGCAGCGATGGACTATCGCAGCGAACCCCGCGAGCAATACGCCAACCTGCCGGACAACCCGGTGCACCGCGTGGCAGAAACGCCGGTGTCCACCTTCAGCGTCGATGTCGACACGGGCAGCTACGCCAACGTACGACGCTTCCTCAACCAAGGCAGCCTGCCGCCCGAAGGCGCTGTGCGATTGGAGGAAATGGTCAACTACTTCCCCTACAGCTACGCACTCCCCACCGACGGCTCACCGTTTGGCGTGACCACCGAAGTTGCCGCCACCCCATGGAACCCGCGCACCCAACTGCTGCGCATCGGCATCAAGGCGTCCGACCGTGCCGTGGTGGAGCTCGCACCGGCCAACCTGGTGTTTCTGGTGGACGTGTCCGGCTCCATGGATCGCCGCGAAGGGTTGCCGCTGGTGCAAAGCACCCTGAAGTTGCTGGTGGACCAGTTGCGTGATCAGGACCGAGTTTCATTGGTGGTGTATGCCGGTGAATCCCGCGTGGTGCTCAAGCCAACATCGGGGCGCGACAAGGCCAAGATCCGCAATGCCATTGATCAACTCACCGCCGGCGGTTCCACGGCAGGCGCATCCGGCATCGAACTGGCCTACCAGATGGCCCGCGAAGGCTTTATCGACAAGGGCATCAACCGCATCCTGCTGGCAACTGACGGTGACTTCAACGTGGGCATCAGCGACTTCGACAGCCTCAAGCAGATGGCCGCCGAGCAGCGAAAAAGCGGTGTCTCACTGACCACTCTCGGCTTCGGAGTGGATAACTACAACGAACACCTGATGGAGCAACTGGCCGATGCGGGCGACGGCAACTACGCCTACATCGACACCCTGCGCGAAGCCCGCAAGGTGCTGGTGGACCAACTCAGTTCAACCCTGGCAGTGGTTGCGCGGGATGTGAAATTGCAGGTGGAATTCAACCCGGCCCAAGTCAGCGAATATCGCCTGCTGGGTTATGAAAACCGCGCCTTGAAGCGTGAGGATTTCAACAACGATAAGGTAGACGCCGGCGAGATCGGCGCAGGACATACCGTGACAGCGCTGTACGAAATTGTGCCGAAGGGCGAGAAGGGCTGGTTGGAGCCTTTGCGTTATGCCAGCGCGCCTGCGGCGGAAGGTAAGTCCAATGAACTGGCGATGGTGCGCGTGCGCTACAAGCCTGCGGCGGGCGGTGATAGCCGCTTGATCGAACGGCCCATCAGCAACGAAACCACTAAGGCCAGCGACGACCTGCGTTTCACGGCGGCGGTGGCCGCCTTCGCCCAACAGCTCAAGGGCGATGGCCGCTACACTGGCAACATGAGCTTGAAGGACACCGCCGCACTCGCCCGCTCGGCGCGAGGCGATGACCCGTTCGGCCTGAGAAATGAATTCGTGCAACTGGTGGAATTGGCCCAAAGCCTAAAACCCTGATCTTAACCACGACACGGATCAAATGTGGGAGGGGGCTTGCCTCCGATGGCGGTAGATCAATCAGTACATTTTTGACTGACCCACAGCTATCGGGGGCAAGCCCCCTCCCACACTTGAACAGCGTTAACTTTACAAAAGGAGTTTGCCCCCTACATGGCTGTTCCCGATGATCCACCCAGCGACGAATCCCTGCTGGCCCGCTACCGCACCGGCGAGGCCGCCGCGTTCGAAGTCTTGTACGCGCGCCACCGCCAGGGCCTCTACCGCTTCCTCGTGTCCCTGAGCAACAAGGCCGAACTGGCCGAGGAAATCTACCAGGAGACCTGGCTCAGCCTGATCCGCAGCAGCACCCAGCCACAAGGTCGGGCGAGCTTTCGTACATGGCTGTTCCAGATCGCCCGCAACCGCCTGATCGATTACTGGCGCAAGCACGGCATCCACAACCCGTTGCACGACAGCTACGACGAGCAACTGCACGCCCAGCCCGACGATAGCGCCGGTCCTGAGCAACAGCTAAGCCTGAGCCGCGACCAAGCGCGCCTCGACGCCGCCCTGCAAGCCTTGCCCGAAGACCAGCGCGAAGTCTTCCTGCTACGCCTGCACGGCGATTTGGACGTGCCGCAAATCGCCGCGCTCACCCACGCGCCGCTGGAAACCGTAAAAAGCCGCTTGCGCTACGCCCAGCAGAAATTGCGTCGTCTGCTGGCCGAGGAGGTACCTGTATGACTGACTCCCGACACACCCCTGACGACGAGCTGCTCCAGCACTTTCGTCAACACAGCCCCGGCGAACCGCCCGCGTCCCTAGACGCCTTCATCCTCAACACCGCCCGCCGCGAAGCCCCGGCGCCGCAACCGAGCTTGTGGCAACGCTGGCTGCACGCCTGCCAACGCCCGCGCTGGCAAATGGCATTCGCCACCGTGGCCGGCTTGGCGCTGATGATCGGCGTGGTCATGCGCTCACCGGTGCCGCAAGCCGAGATATCCACAGCGACCTTCTCCGCCTTGCACGAAGAAGCCGCTCGCCCTGCGCCGCAAGCGTTGTCCGCCCCTGCACCGATGGCTCGCACTGCGGCCGCGCCCAAGGTTGAAAGTGCACCGGTTCAGGCTGAGATCGCCGGAGCGCTGGCAGATCAGTCCGCGGCAAAGCTGAGCAAGCGCGCGCCGCTCGCGCTGCCGTCATTGGAGGAGGAGTTGCAGGCGATTGTGCGCTTGCGTGAAGCGGGTGAAAGCAAAGCCGCGGATGAAAAACTGCTGGCGCTGCACGCGCGCTTCCCCGAGGAAAACCTGCCAGCGCGGCTGGAGGCGTTGCACAAGCGTTGACCCACAAAAAAGCCCCAGATCTTTCGACCTGGGGCTTTTTATCTGTATCTGGTGCACCCGGCGGGATTCGAACCCACGACCCCTGCCTTCGGAGGGCAGTACTCTATCCAGCTGAGCTACGGATGCTTGTGCGGGCGACATCATACCCATGTCGTCCTTGGGCGTCCATGCTGGTGTTTGGCGCTAGACCGGTAGGAAAAGGCCCTAAGTCGGGCGCCGGTGGTCAAGGTGTGGGAACGTGGCGGGAGCGCGCTGATCTGAAAGTTCTGGCTAATGCGCCATTTTCGTTCTTTTTTTCGAACAGACTATTGCCCTGTACCCCCATTGATCCTAGGATTCGTTTGAGATTTCAAACGCTCTGTCTCCCGTGCGCTCTTTCATTTCTTCTGCGCGCTGGGGCTGATTTCCCTGACGGCAGCCCACAAGGCGCCTTTCAACAACTCTAATTCGCTCCGCGTGCGCGCGGTGCTGTTAAGGAAAGCCGACATGCAGCTCAAAGATACCCAGTTGTTCCGCCAACAAGCCTTTATCGATGGCGCTTGGGTCGATGCGGACAATGGTCAAACCATCAAGGTCAACAACCCTGCCACGGGCGAGATTCTCGGTACCGTGCCAAAGATGGGCGCCGCGGAAACCCGCCGTGCCATCGAAGCCGCCGACAAGGCCCTGCCGGCCTGGCGTGCGCTGACCGCCAAGGAGCGCGCCAACAAGCTGCGCCGTTGGTTCGAACTGCTGATTGAAAACCAGGACGACCTCGGTCGCCTGATGACTCTCGAACAAGGTAAGCCGCTGGCCGAAGCCAAGGGCGAAATCGTCTACGCCGCGTCCTTTATTGAGTGGTTCGCCGAAGAAGCCAAGCGCATCTATGGCGACGTGATCCCCGGCCACCAGCCCGACAAGCGCCTGATCGTGATCAAGCAGCCAATCGGCGTGACCGCAGCTATCACTCCTTGGAACTTCCCTGCCGCGATGATCACCCGTAAAGCCGGCCCGGCCCTGGCCGCCGGTTGCACCATGGTGATCAAGCCTGCGTCGCAAACCCCGTTCTCGGCCCTGGCGCTGGTTGAGCTGGCCCACCGTGCCGGTATCCCGAAAGGTGTGTTGAGCGTGGTCACCGGCAGCGCTGGTGACATCGGCGGCGAGCTGACCAGCAACCCGATCGTGCGTAAATTGTCCTTCACCGGCTCGACCGAAATCGGTCGTCAACTGATGGCTGAATGCGCCAAGGACATCAAGAAAGTCTCCCTGGAACTGGGCGGCAACGCGCCGTTTATCGTGTTCGACGACGCGGACCTGGATAAGGCCGTCGAAGGCGCGATCATCTCCAAGTACCGCAACAACGGTCAGACCTGCGTCTGCGCCAACCGCTTGTACATCCAGGACTCGGTCTACGACGCGTTCGCCGAAAAACTGAAAGTGGCGGTGGCCAAATTGAAGATCGGCAACGGTCTGGAAGACGGCACCACCACCGGCCCGCTGATCGACGAAAAAGCCGTGGCCAAGGTTCAGGAGCACATCGCGGATGCCCTGAGCAAAGGCGCCAAGTTGTTGGCCGGTGGCAAGGTGATGGAAGGCAACTTCTTCGAGCCGACCATCCTGGTCGACGTGCCGAAAAACGCCGCTGTCGCCAAGGAAGAAACCTTCGGCCCGCTGGCGCCGCTGTTCCGTTTCAAGGACGAAGCCGAAGTGATCGCGATGTCCAACGACACCGAGTTCGGCCTGGCTTCCTACTTCTACGCCCGCGACCTGGGCCGTGTGTTCCGCGTGGCTGAAGCCCTGGAATACGGCATGGTCGGCGTCAACACCGGGTTGATCTCCAACGAAGTGGCGCCGTTCGGCGGCATCAAGGCCTCGGGCC